>Ga0194060_10003319_pt1 | contig 11389 bp, 9 predicted proteins | sample SepL225m_MetaG_FD_163427 | JGI IMG/M metagenome (GOLD analysis project Ga0194060, IMG submission 163427) | Anoxic zone freshwater microbial communities from boreal shield lake in IISD Experimental Lakes Area, Ontario, Canada - Sep2016-L222-5m | ecosystem: Environmental > Aquatic > Freshwater >... | reverse complement strand
GGGTGTGGCCGTGGATGAGCCGGGGATAGCCGTACTCCCGAAGTAATATTGCGACCGCACCCGCGTTGACGTCCATGATCTCGATGGGCTTGTGCATTTTTTCCGTTTCGCTTTCCTGGCGCAGCGCTTCGATTCTGTCTTTGCGCTCAGGTAGCGGTGTTGCCAGAAAAGAGTCGATCCAGGCAGTCGATCGCACTTCGGCGCGAAACTGCATGTAGGCGCTGTCATCGGTGCACAGCATGTCGCCATGTGTCAGCAGCGTCTGTACGCCGCCGATATCGGCCAAAAGCGGATCGGCGATCAAGCGCACACCGGCTGCGTGCGCGAACGCGGGACCGAGCAGGAAATCACGGTTGCCGTGCATGAGGTGTACCGGGACGTGGGCCGCGCAAGACCGCAGCGCGCCGGCAATAGACGCATTGAACGGATCGCCGAGGTCATCGTCGCCCGCCCAGTACTCGAACAGGTCGCCGAGGATGTAGAGGGCGTCGGCCTGCCGGGCAGGTCCTTCCAGGAATCTGGCGAAAATTCCGTTGATCTGCGGCCTAAGAGGGCACAGATGAAGGTCGGAGATGAACAGCGTCGCCATTCAGGTCGCCATTCCGGCCTTCGTCCGCGGTTTTCAGGCGTGTTTCAGCACACCTCTGCGCGCTCGATGGTCACATCTTCGACAGGGACGTCGCTGTGAAAGCCACTCTTGGCTGTCTTCACAGCCTTGATCTTGTCTACGACATCCTTTCCCTCAGTCACGCGGCCAAAGACGCAGTAGCCCCATCCGTCGGGCGTCTGTGCGCTGTGATTGAGAAAGCTGTTGTCGGCGATATTGATGAAAAACTGCGAACTTGCGGAATGCGGCTCTCCCGTGCGCGCCATTGCGATGGTATAGCGCTCGTTCTTGAGGCCGTTGTTGGCCTCGTTTTGTATGGTGGCGCGGGTGGGTTTTTGCTTCATGCCGGGTTCAAAGCCGCCGCCCTGGATCATAAAACCGTCTATCACGCGATGAAACACCGTGTTGGCGTAGTGCCCGCTTTCGACGTAATCGATGAAATTCTTGACGGTCTCGGGCGCTCGCGCGGCGTCGAGGTCGAGGGTGATGGTGCCGTGATTGGTATGCAGCTTGACCATGGATGGACTCACTTTACTGTTCATTTTAAAGGAAGGGGTGTTGCGGACTCGATGACGATGGGTTCGCGGGGCACGTTCTGGTGCGGTCCCGCGTTGGCGGTCGCGACCTTGGCGATCTTGTTGACGATCTCCATTCCCCGGGTGACCCGGCCGAACACTGCGTAGCCGTATCCCTGAGGCGTCGGCTCGCGGTAGTTGAGGAAATCGTTGTCCTTCAGGTTGATGAAAAACTGGGCCGAAGCCGAGTGGGGATTGGGCGTGCGCGCCATCGCGAGGGTGCCTGTGTCGTTCTTCAATCCGTTCCCTGCCTCGTTCTCGATCGGCGCTCGGGTGTTGGTCTTCTCGCGCATATCGCGCTCGAAACCGCCACCCTGGATCATGAATCCGTCGATGACGCGGTGGAAAATCGTGCCGTTATAGAAGCCATCCTTGGCATACTGCAGAAAATTGGCGACGGTCTTCGGCGCCTTGTCCGCATATAGTTCGACGACGATGGTTCCCTGCGCGGTTTTCAGTTGAATCTGGGGATTCTGGCCCAGTGCGGCGCCGCATCCGAGGGTGATTGCAAGGACGAAAAACAGGATTCTCATTGAGTACTCCGGATTGAATGGGAAATGCGCCTGGATCGTGGAAGCAAAGCGCCGGCCGGCGGTCCTAGGCTGCACCTTCGTAGATGATCCGCCAGCGCCCACCCTCGCGCAGCCAGTACTGCCGTTTTTTCATGACATTCGACAGGTTGTTCGAGCGGTAGTCCTGGTCGAAGGTGACGACGACCACTTCCTCCTTCCCGGGTGTTCGGAACAGGCTGAGATTGGTCAGCCCCACCTTGACCCAGTTCTTGCCGGCGTTCACCTGCCGTTTGTGTCGGCCCCAGGCATCGCGGTCCTGGCCGTTCGCGGCGAAGCTGGGTGAGTAGTGGTTCAGATATCGGTCTGCGTCCCTGCTTTCCCAGTCGGTTCGCCATGAATCGAGCGCCTGCTGGAACGACTTGCGCTCGGTGTTCCACTCGTCGATGCTCAGCCACTCCACGCCCTCGCTGATGATCACGGGCGTCAGGCCGATCTGCAGATGCTTGGCCAGTGCATCCAGGTCGGGGTTGGACAGGACCACACAACCGTCGCTCGCACGCGGCGGCCTGCTGTAGGTGTCCGAGGGGGTGCCGTGCAGCCAGATGCCGTGGCCTTTGCGGCCGTGGCGCCGGTCCCACTCGTTCGGGTAGTTGATCGGAAAGGCGCCGTTGCCGTAGAAGTCCGAGAGTTTCTTGCGCGGCAGGCTTGAGGTGACGTGATAGACGCCGATAGGGGTCTTTTGGTCGCCTTCACGGGCCTTGAGCGCGCCGCGTTTGCCGGAACTGATGTAGTAGTCGCCCACGTAGTGCGGCTGGCCGGCGTTGTTCTGGAACAGGTAGAGGCGCGAGCGCCCGGTGTCGACTACGATCGCGTATTTTTGTTCCGGGAGCATCTGCAGCAGGTAACGGGGGACATGGTCCGACGCGGGCGGTTCGCGGTAGGCGCGCAACCGTGCGACGGCCTCCTCGCGCAGGTCCACAATGCGTTCGGCGGGTCCGCGGGGCGCGTTGCCCACGGTCGCTAAGGGGTGAACCTTTGCCAGCAGGAGGTCGCCCTTGATAAGGTGCGCCAGACGGAAGTCGGGCCGCGCGCGTATGAGCGCCTCGATGTTGCCCAGTGCGGCAGCAAAGCGCTGCCGAGCAATGTCCTCGAACGCCCGGTTGAGCAGCACTTCCGGAGAGGTCTGGGACTCCGTTCGCGCCGCCTTGGCAAGAGATGGAAGGGGAAGTGCGAGAGTGAGGGCAGCGACGATGAGCGCCAGTGTCCGCAGGTTTAGCAACAAAAAGAGGGGATGGCTCCCCTCACGTTTTTCTGCATCAGGGGCCGAAGCAGGAGTGCTGTCGCGGCCTTTGAACAATGGTCTCATCAATTGCCGACCCGCTCCTGCTGGATCAACCACTTCCCGTCGGTGTGCACCATGACCAGTGTCTTGTTGCTGTCGACTTTGAGAGAGTCCGACCGATAGTGCTGACGGAAGCTGATCGTCGCGCTGCGACCGTCATTTGCGCCGACCCTGAATCCGTCGACCTCGACCTCGATACGCTTTGGCGCGGAGATGCGCTGTCTGCGCGCCTTTTCCCATTCGGCACGCGGTTCGCCGTTGGGGGTCTTGAACTCGCGCGCGTAGAACGCTAGGTAGGTGGTGAGGTCCTTTTTCGACCATGCATGCGCCCATGCGCGTACAGCCTTGAGGATTTCATCCGAACTGGCCGTCTTCTCGGGAGCTTTGGCGGCTGCCTTGGTTTCGGGTACGGCGGCGGATCTTGCCTCTGCTGCGGCCTGCGCCGGTGCCTTGGGTTCGGGCGCGCTCGGCGCCGCTGCCGGGCCTGCCTTCTGCGCTGCTGCAACCACGGCCGGTTTCGCTGGCTCAGGGGCCTTCGCGGGCTCGGTTCGCGTGGCGCTGCGCACGGGCCGGTTGGTGCCCGAGATCATCTCGCGCACCAGCGAGAGCTTGGTCTGGGCGGCCGAGTTGGTCGAATCGAGTTGCAGCGCCTTGTCGTAGGCCTGGCTCGCAAGTTTGGTGTAAACGTCACCGAGATTTTCGTACGCAGTGGCGTAACTCGGGTGTGTGCGAATCGACATCTCGAGCGACTGCCGGGCCTTCTCGTACTGTCCTTGCGCAGCATGGAGAACAGCGAGGTTGTTGTAAGGCTCCGGTAATTCCGGGTAGTCCTGCGACAACTTGGAGAAGACGTCGATTGCGTCGGGAACCTTGTTCTGCTCGGCAAGGATCAGGCCCTTCAGGAATCGGCCTTGTGCATCGCGCGGCTTCGTTGCGAGATATTGGTTGACGCGCTCGAGGGCCTGAACGTGCTGGCCTTGCTTGAGCAGGCGGCTGATGTCCTGGAGGTCGTCGGATTGTGCGTGCGAAAAAGCGGTAAACGCCAGACCGAAGATCAGCGCAAGCAGCCGGAGGGCAACTCTCATTGTGTTAAAATTCCCTAAACGATGAACCAACACGCAATTCTATCAAGAAGCCCGCAATATCCACAATAATCAACCTTTTGCGGGACGCGCCCGGCCGGTACGGCGGGTATTCTGGCGAATCGCTTCCAGCCTGTGCTGCGCATCTATAACACACTGACGCGAACCAAGGGGAATTTCACTCCTATCGCGCCGCCGCGCGTGAACATGTACGTCTGCGGCGTGACTGTCTACGACTATTGCCACCTCGGGCATGCGCGCTTCATGCTGGTGTTCGATGTCGTTCAGCGCTGGCTGCGCGCAAGTGGCTATCAGGTGACCTACGTTCGCAACATCACCGATATCGACGACAAGATCATAAGGCGTGCGGTCGAGAACGGGGAGACGATCGGCTCGCTTACGGCGCGTTTCATCGGCTTCATGGACGAGGATGCTGCAGCGTTGGGGGTGCAGAAACCCGACAGGGAGCCCAAGGCGACGCAGTATGTGCCCCAGATGCTCTCGCTCATACATAGGCTTGAGGAGCGGTGCCTCGCTTACAAGGCGCCCGACGGCGACGTCAATTTCTCGGTGCGCGACTTCAATGGGTACGGCAAGCTGTCGGGGAAGTCGATCGACGAACTGCGTGCGGGAGAGCGCGTAGAGGTGAACTCCACCAAACGCGACCCACTCGATTTCGTGCTCTGGAAACATGCGAAGGAGGGCGAGCCCGCATGGGATTCGCCTTGGGGCAAGGGCCGCCCGGGTTGGCACATCGAGTGCTCGGCCATGTCCTGCGCGCTGCTCGGCGAACATATCGACATTCACGGTGGTGGCCAGGACTTGCAATTCCCGCACCACGAGAACGAGATCGCGCAGAGCGAAGGAGCGACTGGCTCGACGTTTGTCAACGTCTGGATGCACAACGGGTTTGTGCGGGTCGACAACGAGAAGATGTCCAAATCGCTGGGCAATTTTTCCACCATCCGCGACGTCCTAAAGCGGTTCGATCCGGAGGTGGTGCGTTTTTTCGTCGTGCGCGCACATTATCGAAGCCCGCTCAACTACTCCGACCAGCATATCGAGGATGCACGCCAGGGCCTGGCGCGACTCTACACGGCATTGAGGGGCGCACCGGTCGAGGCAGGTGCGCCGGATTGGGGCGAGCCTTGTGCGAAGCGTTTCCGCGAGGCAATGGACGACGATTTCAACACGCCGGAGGCCGTCGCCTCGCTGTTCGACCTCGCTAACGAAGCGAACCGCACCGGTTCGGCCGCTCTGGTGCGCCAACTGCGCGCGCTCGGCGGGGTGCTCGGACTGCTCGGTCGCGACAGCGAGGCATTTTTGAAGAGCACGCCCTCGTCGGGCGAGGCTGGCGCCATAGCCGAAAGCGAGATCGAGGCACTCATCGTGGCACGGCGCGAGGCGCGCACGGCGAAGAACTTTGCAGGCGCCGACCAGATCCGCTCCGAACTCCTCGCCAAAGGCATTGTTCTGGAGGACGGTCCCAAGGGAACGACATGGCGGCGGGCCTAAGCGGCGACAAGCCGATCCCGCGCTGACGGAGCGTCCCAGGCGGGGCGGATATGCGGCGCCCAATTGCGCGATCCGCACGCGCATGGCATGGCCTAGGTAGCGAAAAACTCCTTCACTTTGTCCATCCAGGACTTCGCCCGTGGGTTGTGCCGCTCACGGTCTTTTTGGGTGACGCTTTCGAATTCGCGCAGCAGATCCTTTTGGCGCTCGGTCAGGCTTACCGGAGTTTCGATGACGACGTGACACAGCAGGTCGCCATGGGCTTGGCTGCGCACGCCCTTGATGCCCTTGCCACGCAGGCGGAACACCTTGCCCGATTGTGTTTCAGAGGGAACCTTGATCTTGGCCGAGCCATCCAGGGTCGGGATTTCAATCTCGCTGCCGAGGGCCGCAGTGGCGAAGCTGATCGGCATTTCGCAATGCAGGTCATCGTGGTCGCGTTGGAAGACCGCATGCGGTTTGACCTGGATCTGCACGTAGAGATCTCCTGGCGGTCCGCTGTTCACTCCGGCCTCGCCTTCGCCTGCGAGCCGGATGCGGTCGCCTTCGTCGACGCCGGCAGGAATTTTTACCGATAGCGTTTTCTGTTTTTTTACACGCCCGGCTCCATGGCAGGCCCCACAAGGATCAGAGATCACCTTGCCGGTGCCGTGGCACTTCGGGCAGGTCTGCTGAATCGAGAAAAACCCCTGCTGCAGGCGCACTTGACCGTGACCGCTGCAGGTGGCGCAGGTCGTCGGCTGCGTGCCGGGCTTTGCGCCGGTGCCGTGGCAAGTGTCGCAGGCCTCGTGGGTGGGAATGCGGATCTTGGTGTCGGTGCCATGAGCGGCCTGCTCGAGGGTGACCTCCAGGTTGTAACGCAGGTCGGCGCCCCGGTACACGGAGGAACGACCGCCGCGCGCGTTGCCGAAAATGTCACCGAAAATGTCGCCGAATGCGTCGGAGAAGTTCGTGAATCCCGCCCCGCCACCCGCGCCAGCGGCAGAGTGGTCCACGCCCGCGTGACCGTGACGGTCATAGGCGGCGCGCTTCTGTTCATCGGAGAGAACTTCGTAGGCTTCCTTCGCTTCCTTGAATTTGTCCTCGGAGCTCTTGTCGTCCGGATTGCGGTCCGGATGGTGTTTCATGGCGAGCTTGCGATACGCCTTCTTTATCGCATCGGCTTCCGCGTCGCGGTTGACGCCCAGTATTTCGTAATAATCTCGTTTCGCCATGATTTCAGTTTGCCTCTAAACGACGAACAGCCGGTATGGACGGCGAGGTTCGCTCGTCCGTCCCATTCCGGCTACTTAATGCCGCCGCACTGCTTGCGGCGGGTTGAGCGCTATTTCTTGTCTTTTATCTCTGTAAACTCTGCATCGACTACGTTTGGATCGTCTTGCTTCGGTCCACTGCTCGCCTCGCCCTTTGGGGCATCCGACTGCGCCGCCTGTGCGTCGGCGTACATTTTCTCGCCGAGTTTTTGGGCGGCCTGCCCGAGAGCCTGCGCCTGAGCGTCGATTTTTTCCTTGTCATCGGATTTCAGTGCGTCCTCTGCGCTCTTGATGGCTGACTCGATTTTGGCCTTCTCGTCCGGGCCCAACTTGTCTCCGTACTCGGTGAGCGACTTTCTCACCGAATGCACCAGTGCATCGCACTGGTTGCGAGAGGTCACGAGTTCGTGCGCCTTGCGATCATCTTCGGCATGGGCCTCCGCATCCTTCACCATGCGCTGGATTTCGGCTTCGTTCAAGCCGCTCGACGCCTGGATCTTGATCTTGTTTTCCTTGCCGGTGGCCTTGTCCTTGGCCGACACGTGCAGAATACCGTTGGCGTCGATGTCGAATGTAACTTCGATCTGCGGCATGCCGCGCGGCGACGGTGGAATATCCGTCAGGTTGAACTGCCCGAGGCTCTTGTTGCCCGAGGCCATTTCGCGCTCTCCCTGCAGCACGTGGATGGTCACCGCCGACTGGTTGTCGTCTGCGGTAGAGAAGACCTGCGAGGCCTTGGTCGGAATTGTCGTGTTCTTCTGGATCAGCTTGGTCATCACCCCGCCCAGCGTCTCGATTCCGAGCGACAGCGGCGTCACGTCCAGCAGCAGCACATCCTTCACCTCGCCCTTGAGCACTCCGCCCTGGATCGCCGCGCCCACTGCCACGGCCTCGTCCGGGTTGACGTCACGCCGCGGTTCCTTGCCGAAAAAATCCTTCACCGCATCCTGGACCTTGGGCATGCGCGTCATGCCGCCGACCAGGATTACGTCCTCGATGTCCGACACTTTGCAGCCGGCATCCTTGAGCGCGATACGGCAGGGCTCAATGGTCCGATCTATCAGCGCCTCCACCAAGCTCTCGAATTTGGCGCGCGTGACCTTGATCGCCAGATGCTTCGGGCCCGACGCGTCCGCGGTGACGTAGGGCAGATTGACTTCCGTCTGCTGGCCCGAGGACAACTCGATCTTGGCTTTTTCCGCGGCATCTTTGAGCCGCTGCAGCGCGAGCACGTCGTGGCGCAGGTCGATTCCCTGTTCCTTCTTGAATTCCTCGCACAGATAGTCGATCAGACGCTGGTCGAAGTCCTCGCCGCCGAGAAACGTGTCGCCGTTCGTGGACAGGACCTCGAACTGATGTTCGCCTTCGACCACGGCAATTTCGATAATGGATATGTCGAAGGTGCCCCCGCCCAGGTCATAGACCGCGATCTTGCGGTCGCCTTCTTTCTTGTCCAGACCGAAGGCGAGTGCTGCGGCCGTCGGTTCATTGATGATGCGCTTGACTTCCAGGCCCGCGATGCGGCCCGCGTCCTTGGTCGCCTGGCGCTGCGAGTCATTGAAATATGCCGGAACCGTGATCACGGCCTCGGTTACCTCCTCGCCCAGATAGTCCTCGGCGGTTTTTTTCATCTTGCGCAGCACCTGCGCCGACACTTCCTGCGGCGCGATCTTCTTGCCGCGTGCCTCGACCCAGGCATCGCTGTTGTCCGCCTTTACGATCCTAAAGGGCATAAGATCGATGTCCTTTTGCACTTCCTTTTCCTCGAAGCGCCGGCCGATAAGCCTCTTGACCGCGTACAGCGTGTTCTTCGGATTGGTCACCGCCTGGCGCTTCGCGGATGCGCCGGCAAGAATCTCGCCGTCTTCCATATAAGCGACGATCGAAGGCGTGGTGCGCGCGCCTTCCGAGTTCTCGATCACCTTGGGCTTGCCGCCCTCCATGATGGCCACGCAGGAGTTGGTGGTGCCGAGGTCAATTCCGATTATCTTTCCCATGATCTTTCCTTCTGATTCGATTGGCGAATAACCCTGTGCGGGATATGGGGCCGTTGCGGCCAATGTCAAGCGGTCAAGCGGTCAAGCGTCCTTTGCCTTGGCGACCGTGACCAGAGCGGGGCGGATCACCCGGTCGTGCAGCAGATAGCCTTTTTGCAGCACATTGATGACCGTATTGGGATTCTGGTCCGAGGGCAGCATGCTGATCGCCTGGTGGCGGTGCGGGTCGAATTTTTCGCCGGCGGGATTGACTTCCTTCAGGTTCGCCTTGTCGAATACCGCCGAAAGCTGCTTCAGTGTGAGTTCGACTCCGCTTTTTAGCGCATCCAAGGTGGCATTTTCGGCGGCCAGCGTCGCTTCCAGGCTGTCCCTGACGGGAAGCAAGTCCGAGGCAAAGTTCTCCGTGGCGTATTTATGGGCGTTGGCGATATCGACTTGTGCGCGCTTGCGGATGTTGTCCGCTTCCGCTTTCGCTCGAAGCCAGTCGTCGTGATGCTCCTGAGCTTTGAGTTCGGCTTGGCGGAGTAGATCCTCCACGCTTGGGGTGGATTCGTCATCGGTTGTCCCTGCGGGCGGTACAGATGACGATTCCTGATGAATTCCGGATGGCTCCTGTTGCCCCTCCTGTCCTCCAGGACCACGGTGGGGGTCGCGCTGCTGTTCCTCTGTCATTGCGTATGCTCCGTAACTCGCTGACTGGCTGGTTCAATGCCGTGTTGTTGGGGTGGTTTTGCCATTTTCAAGACAAGGAACCTGTCAGGAAGGTTTTTTGACGATTTCTTGCGCTACCCCATTCAGAGCCGAGGTGCGCTGTCCGAAGGCGGCTTCAAGCGTGTCAGAGGTTGTACCAGCTGACGTGAATGCTGCTCAGGTGAACCTTGTTGCCGCAACCGTCGCAATACAGCACAAATGCGCTGCCCGTCGAGATTCCAAGGGCGGCGGCGCCTGTGTCGCACAGGATGATCTCGGACGGATCAGTCGAGGTCGAACTGCCGGAGGGGGTAGGGGCCAGAAAACACGTTGTGCACAACAGTTTCACGATTATTCCGCTCGTAGTTCATCGCGCGGGAGGGATGCGCTGGCATGCTCGGCCGTTGCGCAACGTGCCCCCGGGCGGGGGAAGGCGGCACAATGGACGCCCTCACACTGAAGGATTTCGGCAGGGCGGGGGAAAAAATGAGCCACCTTCGGCGACTTGCCTCGCCGCCGCCCGAAAAACCGGGTACGCCACTCCTCGCCGACGGTCGGTGCGAAGCGTGAGTCAGTACTCGGCACCCAGCGCCAGAGCTCGCTTGCGGCTGCTTTCGAGTGATGCCTGTGCGTGGGTCCCGTCCCAGGCCGCTTTCACCCAACCGGAAAGGTGATCCAGCGCAATGTCGGCGAGGGCACGGATCCAGTCCGCGCGTTCGTTCAGGCAGGGGATGAAATGGAATTCCTTGCCGCCAGCGGCGAGAAAAGCTTCCTTGCCCTCGATGCCGATTTCCTCCAGCGTTTCAAGGCAGTCGGCGACGAATCCGGGGCAAATCACGTCCACGCGCCGCATGCCCTTGCGGGCGTAGCCCTGGAGCGTGGTCAGCGTGTAAGGCTGGAGCCATTCAGTACGGCCAAATCGTGACTGGAAGGTGAGTTCCCAATCGTCCGCCGCCAGTTGCAGGGCCTCCGCGAGCAGGCGTCCGGTCTTCTGGCACTCGCAGTGATAGGGATCGCCGCGGGTGAGCGAAAACCGGGGCAGGCCGTGAAAACTTATTAGAAGCTTGTCCGGACGACCGTTCGCCGCCCAGTGTTCGCGCACCTGGGTTGCCAGTGCGGAGACGTAGGACGGATGGTCGTGGAAGTGCCGCACCATGCGGATCTCCGGCACGTTGCGGGTGTTCTGGATAAAGTCGGCCACTTGGTCGAAGGCTGTGGCCGTGGTGCTCGCTGCGTACTGTGGGTACAGTGGAAGCACAAGAATCCGGTCGCAGCCGGCGGCTTTGAGGCGCTCGAGCGTGCCGCCGATCGACGGCTTGCCATAGCGCATCGCGTAATCGACCACCAGCGGCGAGCGCACCGACTCGCCAAGGAGACTGGCGAGCAGACGGGACTGGCGCACGGTATGCACCATGAGCGGCGAGCCTTCGTTGGACCAGATGCGCGCGTATTTCTGCGCCGACTTTCCGGGGCGCGTGTTGAGGATGATGCCGTGCAGGATAGGCAACCAGGCAAAGCGTGGAATTTCCACCACGCGCGGGTCGCCGAGGAACTGTTTCAGGTAGCGGCGCACCGCGGGGGCGGTCGGGGCCTCGGGCGTCCCTAGGTTGACCAAGAGGACTGCGGTGCTGGCGGGCGAGCCGTGCTTGAACGGCGGTTCCTGCGCGAATCGGGGCATGGTGCCTCGTCCGCCTATTGCTGCGAGAGCGCGCTGGAGAGCAGCTTCGCAGTAACGTCTACGATGGGGATGACGCGTTCATATGCCATGCGCGTGGGGCCGATTACGCCTACGGTGCCTACCACGTGGCCGCCAACC
>Ga0194060_10003318_pt1 | contig 11393 bp, 10 predicted proteins | sample SepL225m_MetaG_FD_163427 | JGI IMG/M metagenome (GOLD analysis project Ga0194060, IMG submission 163427) | Anoxic zone freshwater microbial communities from boreal shield lake in IISD Experimental Lakes Area, Ontario, Canada - Sep2016-L222-5m | ecosystem: Environmental > Aquatic > Freshwater >... | reverse complement strand
TAATACAACAGTGGATGGTTGCGGAGCGCCATTGTTTATGTTTTCACTTCTTGGTTTGGCCCGAGCTATTCGCACGTTAACTATTTCAACTGATCCCGTGCATCAAAGCATCGTACAAGCGTGTAGAGATTTCCCTGAGATGGTTTCAGGTCAAGGTCGTCTTGCAACCAGAATGATGCAAAACATTGAAGGCTTATTTATGAAAGATGGAGCCGAAGCGATCAACGTTGCTTCTATGCCAGATGGGCGAACCTTGGCCTTAAAGATAAGTGATGGAAATGCACGGGCAGTGCCGGCAGTAACGGCCGCAGCCTTAAAAATTCTTGGAGCAGATGCGCACGAGCAAGAAGAAAGTATTTTAGGCGGGGGCAAGACCGTCGGCAGCATTCGCGCAACCTTCTAATAGCCCGTACCCTTGAAGCATGAACGGGCGCATTGCAACCTTGATGGTGCACACATCACCTCTGGATCAACCAGGTATTGGTGATGCTGGCGGCATGAACATCTACGTTGTTGAATCTGCTCAACGTATGGCAGCAATGGGAGTCGAAGTAGATATTTTTACTCGTCGCACCAATGCCGAACAACCAGAGATTGTTGAAATTTCTAAAGGCGTACGCGTTCGCCACTTTGATTGCGGGCACGGCGCATTAACTAAAGAGCAGCTACCTGCGCATATTTTGGGGTTATCAAGAGAGTTTTCACGAATTGCTAGAGAAGAAAATTACGATGTTATTCATTCACATTATTGGATCTCTGGAAAAGTTGCGATGCCTGCGGCTAAAGAGCTTGGTATTCCCTTAGTTCACACCATGCACACAATGGCGCGCGTTAAAAATTTAAATTTAGCTGAAGGCGAAGTTCCAGAACCAATGATTCGCGTACAAGGTGAAACCCAAGTAGTTGCCGCAGCCCAAGCGCTCATTGCAAATACCGATGCTGAAGCCGCCAGCCTTGTTTCACTCTATGAAGCGTGTCCAGATACGGTTCATGTAGTGACTCCAGGTGTTGATCTTTATACATTTACCCAAGGTGATGGCCGCGCCGCAGCCCGTGATTTTGTGGGCATCGATCGCGATGCTTTGGTAGTTAGCTTTGTTGGGCGCATTCAGCCGCACAAGGGACCAGAAGTTTTAATTCGCGCAGCTTCAGAACTCGTGAAACATTCACCTCAACTTCGATCTAAGTTAGTCGTTAATATTATTGGCGGTGCATCAGGTGCTAACACTGAAGAAGTAGAACGGTTAAAAGAGTTAACAACCTGGCTGGGTATCGATGATGTTGTTAGCTTTACTCCGCCAGTACCTCGCACTGAATTACCACAGTGGTATCGCGCCGCGGATTTAGTCTGCGTTCCTAGTTACTCTGAAAGTTTTGGTTTAGTCGCACTTGAAGCACAGGCGTGCGGAACTCCAGTTGTCGCAACAGCTGTGGGCGGATTGCGCACTGCGGTAGCCGATGGTATTTCTGGTGTTTTAGTTGATGGTCACGATGCAAAAGCTTGGTCATCAGTAATCGCCCGTTTATTGCAAGAACCACAGCGCCGTGTGCTTTTATCTATTGGTGCTATCGAGCATGCATCACACTTTGGTTGGGACACAACCGCGCGCGGTACTTTAGATATTTATGACCAAGTTATCACTGAACACAACGCCGCACTTAAAATCGCAGGCGAGTAAATGGCTGCGATCGACCCGCGCTTTATCATCGAAGAGTTTCTTGAATCTCATGATTTGGAATTCGAGCGCAAAGACGACAACACATTTTTAGTTACTTTGCCGGGCGAGAAAAAACTACAGACTCATTGCGCGTTAATAGTTGGCGACCATTCACTGAGCATTAATGCTTTTGTTATCCGCAAACCCGACGAGAATGAAGCCGCAGTGCATGCCTGGTGCATGGCTAAGAACGCTTCGCTTTACGGGATTGCATTTGCCATCAATGAAGTTCGAGATATTTTCTTAGTTGGCCGTTTGCCATTATCTGCTGTGACAGATCGAGAAATTGACCGCCTTGTCGGAGCAGTCCTTCAAATCTCTGACTCATCCTTTAATCCACTGATCGAACTTGGTTTTGCAAATGCAATACGACGCGAGTGGGCTTGGCGTGTTTCACGCGGGGAATCTCTAGCGAATTTAGATGCTTTCAAGCATTTGGTTTAGGATGCACCTATGAGCAGCTACGAATTAATCCTTTTGCGCCACGGCGAATCCGAATGGAATGCCAAAAATCTTTTCACTGGGTGGGTTGATGTTCGCCTATCTGCAAAGGGAGAAGATGAGGCCCGTCGGGGCGGCGCACTCTTAGCTGAGCGCGGATTATTGCCAGACTTACTTCACACATCTTTGTTGCGCCGTGCAATTCATACCTCGCAGTTAGCCCTCGATGTTTGTGACCGCCACTGGATCCCAGTCAAGCGTTCTTGGCGTTTGAATGAGCGCCATTACGGAGCATTACAGGGCAAGGACAAAGCTCAAACTTTGGCGCAATATGGCGAAGAACAGTTCCAATTGTGGCGCCGTTCTTTTGATGTTCCGCCTCCTGCCATTGATGACAACGACGAGTTTTCGCAGGCCAATGATGCGCGTTATGCCGAGATCACTGCGCCAAAGACCGAATGCCTCAAAGATGTTATTGAACGCATGCTGCCGTATTGGCATGAATCAATCGTTCCAGACCTCAAGGCCGGCAAGCGAGTATTAGTTACTGCCCACGGAAACTCACTTCGCGCATTGGTAAAACACCTTGATGGAATCTCTGATGCCGATATTGCAGGATTAAATATTCCAACTGGAATTCCGCTGTATTACAAACTCAATGCTGATCTGACACCAACGGTTAAAGGTGGAGAGTACTTAGATCCAGCCGCAGCTAAAGAAGCTATTGCAGCCGTTGCTAATCAGGGTAAGAAGTAGAGATTAATTAAGCAGTAACGCCAGCGTATGTATCGCGCTGTTCACGAATAATTGCTTGAACATTTACTTGGCCAGCGCGAGCAAAAAACATTGTTACTTGCACGCTTTGTCCGGGTGTTGCACCTAAAGCTGTAACCACTGCCTTTGCATTAGTAGAAGGTCCTTCAAAAATAATAGGTGAATTCTGCATCAAGGAATTAGATCCCGTAACAGTTGCGACCTGACCGTTAATAGCTACGCCAAGCAGCGCATCTTCAGTTGGCATTGAATTAACAACGGTTCCAACTAATACGCCAGCACCTTCGGCTGTAGCCACAACCAGAATATTGACTAATTTAATGTTGTTGCCATCTGTAGTTATCGCGCCTTCAACGCCATCTGTTACCTGCGTAATGTTTCGAGTAGCTGCATTTGTTCCGGCGCCGCATCCACTTAGTGAGATGGCTAATGATGCAATTAATAATGCAGTTAATGTGCGACGCATAGGCGCAATTGTCTCACACCAAATAAGTAGTGATTTACGCTAGTTATGCGGGGTTTTCTCAACAAGATATTGCTGGTAGAATAGACCCTCTAGCGAAGGGCATCACATGACATTTAAGGTCGGCGAAACCGTTGTTTATCCTCATCACGGGGCTGCATTAATTGAAGCTATCGAAGTTCGTGTGATCAAGGGTGAAGAAAAGACCTACCTAGTGTTAAAAGTTGCTCAAGGAGATTTAACCGTACGTGTTCCTGCAGAAAATGTCGATCTCGTCGGCGTTCGCGATGTCGTAGATTCAGCTGGCCTAGACCGTGTATTCAACGTGTTGCGCCAGCCATACACCGAAGAACCAACTAACTGGTCACGTCGTTACAAGGCAAACCTAGAAAAATTAGCATCAGGTGATGTTATTAAGGTCGCTGAAGTTGTACGCGATTTGTATCGCCGCGATTTAGATCGTGGACTTTCAGCTGGTGAAAAGCGCATGCTCGCCAAGGCGAAGCAGATCCTTATCTCAGAGCTAGCTCTTGCAGAGCGCACTGATGAAGAAAAGGCTGCAGTAATCCTTGACGAGGTTCTTGCCTCTTAACAATGTCTATTAGCGCCATCATCGCTGCCGCGGGCAGTGGTGAAAGATTTGGCGCAGGTATTCCCAAAGCCCTCATTCAATTAGCAGATCGCACATTGGTGCAGCATGCCGTTTCATCATTGGCACCAGTTGTTGATCAAATAATTATTACTGCACCTGCTGGCTTTGAAGCCCAGATCAGCGAACTCATTGGAGAAGGCATCATTGTCGTCACAGGTGGTGCTACCCGCTCGGCAAGTGTCAGAAATGGCCTAGCAGTTGCAACAGGTGAGTATGTATTAGTTCACGATGCTGCCCGTGCCTTAGCCAGTACTGATGTCGCTTCGCGCGTTATTGCGCAATTAAAAGCCGGCGCAGTTGCAGTGGTTCCAGCCCTTGATGTTGTAGACACAATCAAAGTAGTTGATAAGCAAGGTTTTGTTGTTTCAACTCCTGATCGTGCCTCACTTGTAAGCATTCAGACTCCGCAAGGTTTTAATACTTCAGCCCTACGTGCAGCGCATGCATCACAGAATGAAGCAACCGATGATGCAGCGTTAATTGAAGCTAATGGCGGTGCAGTTAAAGTAATAACTGGCGAAGAACGTGCATTAAAAATAACTACACCTGCTGATTTAAATACTGCGCTTGGTTTCTTGAGTTTAGGTAGCGATATTCGTACCGGTATTGGAACTGATGCCCATGCATTTGGTACAGGTCTTCCATTGTGGCTCGCAGGTTTGCATTGGCCAGGTGAAGAAGGCGTTGAAGGACATTCAGATGGCGATGTTGCAGCACATGCAATTTGTGATGCTTTATTTGCAGCCACACAGTTAGGCGATCTTGGATCTAACTTTGGTACTGATCGTCCTGAATATGCAGGCGCATCAGGAGTTCGATTAATGCAAGAAACGTATTCAATGGTTACCAAGGCTGGCTTTACAATTTCAAATGTTGCCGTGCAAATCATTGGTAATCGCCCAAAGATTGCACAACGTCGAGCCGAAGCTATCACTGCGATATCCGATGCCCTTGGTGGAGCGAAGATTTCAGTTTCTGCAACAACAACTGATGGAATGGGGCTTACTGGGCAAGGCAAAGGCATCGCGGCCATTGCAACTGCTCTGGTTTATAAGCAGTAGAATTAGCAGATGTCCGCACTACATTTATATGACACTGCTACCCGTGAAGTAGGCGTTTTTAAGCCACTTATCCCGGGTCAGGTTTCTATCTATGTATGTGGTGCAACAGTTCAATCTCATCCTCATATTGGTCATGTTCGCAGCGCAGTTAACTTTGATATTTTGCGCCGCTGGCTGACATGGTCAGGCTATGACGTAACTTTTATTCGAAACGTCACTGACATCGATGACAAGATTTTGCACAAAGCTGTTCATGAAAAATCCCCATGGTGGGCAGTAGCAATGAAGTACGAACGTATTTTTACGCAAGCTTTCGCATCGCTCAATGTCTTGCCACCAACATATGAACCACGCGCAACTGGTCACATCACTCAGATGGTCGAACTCATGCAGATACTTATTGATAACGGAGCTGCCTATGCACCCGGTAACGGCGATGTGTACCTAGAAGTTCGCAAATTAAAGCGCTATTTAATTTTATCTGGCCAAAAATTAGATGATCTAATGCCAGCAGCTGATGCTGATGAAACATTCAAAAGAGATCCACGCGATTTTGCATTATGGAAAGCTGCCAAAGCCGGAGACCCTTCATGGCCAACACCATGGGGAGCGGGCCGTCCCGGATGGCATTTGGAATGTTCAGCAATGGCACATGCTTATTTAGGTGAAGCATTTGATATTCATGGTGGTGGCTTAGATTTAGTTTTCCCCCATCACGAAAATGAAATCGCACAATCTGAAGCAGCTGGATATAAATTTGCTAATCGTTGGATGCATAACGCTTGGGTTACTCAATCTGGTGAAAAGATGAGTAAGTCGCTCGGTAATACTTTGCAGGTTGAAGTTATTTTGCAACGTGTGCGCGGAATCGAACTTCGTTGGTATTTAGGCAGTGCTCACTATCGTTCGATGCTTGAATATTCAGAAGCTGCACTCGATGAATCAGCAGTTGCATTTAGACGCATTGAAAACTTCTTACTGCGTGCTACCGAGAACTTAGATTCACCACTAAAGCCAACAATTAGTGATGCATTTTGCGCGGCAATGAATGATGATTTAGCCGTTCCTGCAGGGTTGGCTTCAATTTCAGAGAATTTGCGTGCTGGAAATCAAGCAATAACTGATGGCGATAAAGCAGCCATTGTTAAGAACGCCAATGAAATTCGTGGAGCTCTGCAGATTCTGGGCTGTGATCCTTTTGATTCAAACTACCCACAAGGGGCAACTACTGACGTGAACGAAGCCCTTGATGGAGTTATTAAGTTAGCGTTAAAAGAGCGTGCTGCTGCGCGCGAGCGTAAGGATTTCGCTGCATCAGATGCTATCCGTGATGGCCTCCTTGATTTAGGAATTACAATTGAAGACACTGCACAAGGGCCACGTTGGTCGATTACGGAAAAGAGCTAACCATGGCCGGTAATTCATCACGCAAAGGCGCAATCCGCCAATCAAAAAAGGGACCATCAACTGGTACCGGTGGAAAAAACAAAAAGCGCCTTTCAGGTAAAGGCCCAACACCTAAAGCAGAAGATCGTCCGTATCACGCAGCTGCTAAGCGCAAGAAAGCTGCAGAGAAAAAGGCAACTCGTTCTCCTTCTACTCGCTCAACCTCACCACGTGCAACAACTATGTCTCGCGCAACACCTTCGCGTGCACCACGCGGTGATCGTCCAAGAGGTGAAATCGTTGCAGGTCGTAACGCAGTTCTTGAAGCTCTACGCGAAGCAGTTCCAGCAACAGAGTTATTAGTTGCACGCAGTATCGATGTTGATGATCGTGTTGCAGAATCACTCAAGCTTGCATTGCACTTAGGTCTACCTATTCGCGAAGCACACCGTGCTGAAGTTGAAGGTATCTCACCTAATAGCCAAGGAATTGTTCTTGCAATTAAGCCTTACCAATACTCATCTTTTGAAGAAATTATGCAGCGCGCAAAGTATCCAGCACTTGTTGTGGCACTTGATGGCGTAACTGATCCACGTAACTTGGGTGCCATTGTTCGTAGTGCTGCAGCATTTGGTGCAGCAGGGGTTCTCATGACTGAACGCCGAGCAGCAGCAATGACAGCATCTGCGTGGAAAGCATCGGCAGGAGCTGCGGCCCGTATGCCGATTGCACAAGTAACTAACCTTGCACGCACTATTGATGCCGCTAAAAAAGAGGGCTTATTTGTAGTTGGCCTTGATGGAGAGTCTGATGACACGATTTCTGCGATGAAAGTTGCAGCAGAACCAATCATGGTTGTTGTCGGCAGCGAAGGCAAAGGTCTTGCACGTTTAACTCGTGAAAAATGCGATCTTGTTATTTCAATTCCTATCAGCGCAACAACTGAATCTTTAAACGCATCGGTTGCTACATCAATCGCGTTGTTCCACATAGATCAGGCACGACGTAAGGGGTAGTACACGTGATTTACGCACGCTTTATCGCGCTCGGTGATTCTTATACCGAGGGTATGTCGGATGAAAAAAAAGATGGTCAATACCGAGGTTGGGCTGATCGTGTTGCTGATGTGATGACTAAAGCACATCCAGATTTTACATATGCCAACTTGGCTATTCGCGGCAAATTAGTTAAACAAGTAATCGATGAACAAATTGAGGCAGCTTTGTCGCAAGTAACTGGTCCAGAAACACTTATATCTTTTCATGCCGGTGCTAACGATGTTATTCGCCCCGGGTACAAACCAGAGATTGTTTTGGCGCAATATGCCGATGCGGTCCGACGTTTAGCTGCATCTGGTGCATCGATTTTAGTTTTTACTGTTTTAGAACGAACTGGCAATACTGGACGGTCAGCAAAAATGTGGGAGCAACGTTTTGGTGCATTTAATAAAAATGTGCGCGCAGTTGCCGCAGAAGTTGGAGCAATCGTCGCCGATGCAAATGAAGAATCAGCCTTTAGTGATCGCAGGTTTTTAGCTTTTGATCGACTGCATCTCAATGCCATGGGTCACGATCGAGTAGCCCAAGCAGTACTAGAAATTTTGGAACTTCCATTTGATTCAGGGTGGCGCGAACCTTTGCCGCCGGCAAAACCTGAACCTAAAATTCTGCGCACAGCAATAACAGTTTTATGGTTTATTACTTTTGCGCTGCCGTGGATATGGCGACGTGCGCGCGGTAAATCATCAGGAGATGGACGAAGCTGTAAATTTCCAACGGCCATCACGTGGCCTTTGAATTTAGATTGAAGTCAGCGTCCATTCCCAGGTGTGTACGCCTGGTTTGATGATGTATTTAGCAATCGTGTCAGGACCACATGAGGCCGTTCCAACTCCGCGATGTGCGCCATCGATATGAACTACAACGTTTCCTGAAGATCGAACTTCAACATCATGTGTTGCATCAGCTAGATCAACTGCGCGATTAGGTGTGACAGATACCTGTAACGGTTTACCCATCTGCACTCGGACACCATGTCCAGATGCATCAGTTACTTCAAACCAACGCACACCATTGTGCCCACCATTTTCTTGAGGGCGAATATACGGGACATATTGGTTATCAACGCTAGTAACAAAGCGGTGAATGCGCGCAATTTTGCGATCTGGGTATGACTCGTGTGGACCAGAGCCAAACCATGTCAGATCACTTAACGCGCCATCGAGTTCGAAATTAATTCCAACGCGTGCGACATCATCTAGAGCCTTAGGCAATGTCACGCTTTCTTTGACTTTAAAACCATCGGCAACTGGCGTGATTACTTGAACATGCTTAACCTTAATTCCGGTGCTGGTCTGCCAAGTATTGGTGATTTTTGCACTTGAACGATTTTGAGAGACCACACAGTCAATGCGATCCATATCGCGCAATCCCCAACGATTCCATTTTGTTGCAATATGGCCAATGCGATCGTTATCAGTTGGTGCGCGCCACAAAGTTAACGTTGGCGCAATAACTCCACGAGGAATCACAATTTGTCCGTACTCATCTATGACATTTGTGAACTCGTCAGATGCTGTTGCACCCGTAATTGTTAATACACGCGATGGCAGAGCCATTTGATTCCAGCCAACTTCAGTAAAGGCTGGGGCCCAAACAGTGCTTGCGATGCGCACAATTGTGAAAATAATGAAACGCTCACCCAAGCCATCGGCTTTAGACAAATGCTTGGAGACCACTTTAAATGCCACAGTTTTGCGGGGTGCAACCTTAGGTAGCTTTACTTTGCCGCTATCGGCAATTAAGCCGTCACGAGTAATTGACCAGTGAACTTCGTACTCACTTAAATCTTTAAAGAAATGCTTGTTAAAGAGTTTGAAAGCACCAGTTGACGCTTTAACGCTGCTGATATTGGCCGGGGCAGCAATAGCTTTAAATTCAGCCATTGCAGGCTTAGAGGTGCGATCAGGGAAAACCATTCCATCGCAGCAGAAGTTTCCATCGTGCTTAACTTCACCGTAGTCGCCGCCGTAAGCATTTCGTGTTGAGCCATCAGACATTGTTTGAACTGGACCGTGATCCCAGAACTCCCAAATAAATCCGCCTTGCAAGCCGCGCGTTGATTCAATAACTTCCCAGTACTCAGCCAAATTTCCATTGCTATTTCCCATCGCGTGCGAGTACTCGCACATAATCAATGGGCGATCTGCCTTCGCAGAAGTTGCATACTCCTTGATTGCAGAAATTGCTGGATACATTGGGCAAATAACATCGGTAAGTGAATGTGAACCCATCCAGTTTCCACGGATTCCGCCTTCGTAATGCAAGGGACGTGATGGATCAAAATTGCGAGCAAATGCTGCGGCAGCTTCGTGGTTAGTACCTGCACCAGATTCATTGCCAAGTGACCACATCACTGCGGCTGGATGATGGATATCGCGCTGAACCATGCGGCCAATACGATCTACGAATGCAGTTAAATACTTTGCGTCATCACAGATAGATGAAATAAATGCATGGGATTCGATATTTGCTTCACCGATAACATAGAAACCGAGTTCATCACACAGATCTAAAAATGCTGCATCATTTGGATAGTGAGAAGTGCGCACTGCGTTGAAGTTCCATCGCTTAAGTTCCAGTAAATCTTCGCGCATATCATCGCGCGTTAATGCCCGGCCCGTATAGCGATTGAAATCGTGGCGGTTGACTCCGTAAAAGATGATGGGTTGGCCATTAACAAGGAAATCCTGTCCTTTTACCTCAACGGATCTAAAACCGATTTTTTGTTCAGAAATCTCAACAATGGTGCCATCTGGATCAACTAGTTCGATGTGTAGCGTGTAAAGATTGGGAGTTTCAGCAGACCAGGCATCTACTTTTGGAATCCGGGTTTGTAAATGAATCTTGCCCGCTGGCCATGGCTCGTTTTCCATGATTGCCCGCTTGGCATCAGCTGGCATATTGCCGTGCCAAAACTTTCCATGGAAGTACTCATCGCTTCGGGCCTTTAAATCTTCATCGCGTTCGGTCCATAAAGGAGCCTGGAATGTCTTAAGTGTTGAAGAAAGGTTAGCCGCCTTGACCTTAGGTAGCTCTTGAATAGATGTGCGCAAGGTGTAGTTATGTGTTGAAAGATTATCGATTGAAGCGATGTGCGCACGGATATCAAGGGTTCCAGTCGTGCCATCTTTATCAAGACCTGCAGTTGTATAGAAACGCTCGATGAAAACCTTATTAGTTGCAAAGATTTTTACTGAACGGGTAATGCCTCCATGCCACCATTGATCTTGGTCCTCAATGAAAGTTGCATCAGACCATTTAGTAACATCAATTCGCAAAACATTGCTGCCGTGATTAACAAACTTTGTAATATCAAATTCAGCAGCTAGCCGTGAATCCTTAGTCAAACCAACTTCAGTACCATTGACATAAACAAGTGCAACAGATTCATATCCACCAAGGTGCAATACAATGCGCTTATCAATCCAACTTTCAGGTAAATCAAAGTCGCGCTCATAGACACCATGAGGATTTTGTTCTGGTACAAATGGTGGCTGCTCTTCAAATGGCATCTGAACATTTGTATAAATCGGTTTATCGAAAAATACATCGCTCTCTGGTTGCATTGTCCATAAACCTGGAACCGGGATTGATGCCCATTTGCGGCCCAATGGTTCGCGCGGGCTTCGAAGTAGTTGAAAACGCCACGTTCCATCAAGGGTAATTTTTTCGATGTGCTCGATATTGAGCATCGGTAGACGATTTACTGCAGTTGTTTCAGGGCTCATCCAGTAATTCGTCATCATGTGGGTAAGTCTGCCACTGAGCCTAGATTGGCGCCTAATCACTCTTGATTAGCCTGATAGCCTTAGTCCAGTCATTCAGAATTCACTTAAC
>Ga0194060_10003317_pt1 | contig 11394 bp, 8 predicted proteins | sample SepL225m_MetaG_FD_163427 | JGI IMG/M metagenome (GOLD analysis project Ga0194060, IMG submission 163427) | Anoxic zone freshwater microbial communities from boreal shield lake in IISD Experimental Lakes Area, Ontario, Canada - Sep2016-L222-5m | ecosystem: Environmental > Aquatic > Freshwater >... | reverse complement strand
CTCATTATTGCCGATAACATATAAATATCGGTAATTGCAAAAGTAGCAATATATTCATTATTAATCCTCCCAAAAAACTAACGCACCTTTTTTAAGAAACTAACGCACCTTTTCAAAGTCCCAATTTGTCAAGTGGACTTTGTACTTTGCTAATAGTTTTTTTACTTACGTGTGTATAAATTGCAGTTGTAATTACACTGCTATGTCCTAATAATTCTTTAATAATAACTATATCAGTTCCTCCTTCTAATAAGTGTGTAGCAAATGAATGTCTAAGCGCATGTATGTTACCTTTCTTATTTATTCCAGCTTTTAGTTTGGCTTTATCCATTATTTTTCCAATACTTCTTACACTATATTGTGTGCCATTTAATCCTTCGAACAACCATATTTTAGGTTTATTCTCTTTTTGTGCTAGTATATATTTTCTCAGCATTTCCAATAAAGTTTCACTTAGCATCACCTGCCTGTCTTTCTTACCTTTTGCCTGCCTTAGCGTAATAACCATTCGTTTACTATCCACATCAGCAATTTTTAAATTTATAAGCTCACTTATTCTTAATCCGCCCGAATAAGCAAGCATTAATATAGCCTTATGTTTTATGTTTTCACAGGCTTTAAATAATGCTATTATTTCGTTTTCGGCAAACACCGTTGGTAATTGAAAAGGTTTTTCTGCTCTGGGGAAATCATATTCTTCTCTTTTCCTTTTTAATACTTTTTCAAAGAAAAACTTAATCGAACTGATATATTGATTTTGTCCTGTAGCACTCCACTTTTTACTATTACGAAACCGCACAAGCATCTCCATAATTTCTTCTTTAGTAATGCTACTTGGTTTGTGATTCGGGAAACAACGCAGAAAAAGTATAAACCAATTCCTATAAGTATTTATCGTGTTTTTGCTATAGTTTTCCAATTTCAATAAATTAATGTAGGCATCCATCGCTTTGCGGTGCGTAGCCGACAAACTATCATACATACTCTTTACCACCTCCACTTTCTTATGCGCTTGTTTTATTTCCATTTCTTTTCCTTTATATTTTCAGAAACCCTGCCATCGCAGCCATTGCATCTGTTTTTTCACCTGCAAACCTACTTACCTCTTCACCTACTTAGTCACCCACTCCGTCACCCCTCTCCTTCGGAGAGGGGCCGGGGGTGAGGTCATTATCACTTCCCCCCAAAAAAAATCCCACAAAGTTTAACCTTCGCAGGATTTTTATCTATTCGTAAATTCGTGCAATTCGTATTTCGTAAAGCACCAGTTCTCAAATCTCACATCTAATATCTCACATCTTTCTACACTATCACCACATTCACCTCCAAATGCACCCTCGTCACCACCGTCACCGCTACCACCTTCACCAGCGCACCCTTCGTCACCACCATATTATAATCCGTTGCCCTCATTCCTCTCGCACTATACTCACCTTTCACATCCGTTTTAACAGTCTTCGTTCTTCCACCATCCACAGGTATCAACTTCACCTTCGCATCCTTCACCACATTATTAGCAGCATCCTTAACTACACCATGCACCTCCGTTTGCGCAGCATCATGCCTCATTCGTGCCTTCAACAACGAAATCGTATAATCCTTTGCCTTCGTAGCATTCGTCTCCTTGTTTATCAATCTCCCTGTCTTTGCCACTCGTGCCAAATACAACGTCCAAAAATCATTATACAATTTCATATTTGCATTCGCTCCATTCGCCTTTTCAGCTAGCATCGTATTTTGCAAATCATTATTCGTTTTTAAGTTCGTTGCCACCGTCACCAAATCAGTCTGCATCGCCACAGTCATTCCCTTCGTCACAAGCAACGCCTTGTTATCATATATACTTTTATTCATCGTCTTCAACGCACCTATCACAGCCTCCACATCACCTTTATTTATTGCCGCTCGCACCTCATGCTGTCCCATATCCTCTGGTTTCACATCCAACCCACTACCAGCACTATCAAAATAAATCTCCGCCTTATTCAACTTATCGCGCAATCCATACATATCCGTCAGCAATGTAAACGTCACCACCTTCATCTTATTTTGGATAATTTTAGGCGAAACAGCCTGTTCCACCTCTTTCAATTTATCCGAATAATTTGTCGGATAAGGATCTGCAAAATCCGTATACGGAACAAAATCACTTGTATCTCTCACAAAAGAGTTATACACAAAACCACCAATTACAGGCAATTCATCTATCCTCACCTGAAAAACTTTTTTTATTACTACCATATTATTTTCTATTTATTAATTAATAATGATTATACTGTCACCGCAAATTTAACACATTTCACCTTACCTTTTTCAATTTCAACCACTTTTTTTATCACCTAACACATTCACCACCACCACTCCCAGTCCAAATTCTCCATTTCCCTAGTAAAATCAAACATTTCTCCGTCACCCCTCTCCTTTGGAGAGGGGCCGGGGGTGAGGTCTCTTTTTTCCTCCCATTTTCACCCCATTTTTTGCCATTTTAAATCTTTTTTCACCCTCAAACCTGATACCCTCTTCATTATTTCTCCGTCACCCCTCTCCTTTGGAGAGGGGCCGGGGGTGAGGTCCTCCCTCTTTGTACTTATTTATTCATCCTTACATGCTTATTTTTCATCATCATGCCTTACTAATTCATTCTGAGGTCTTACTAATTCGTTCTGAGGTCTTACTAGTTCGTTCTGAGGTCTTACTATTCCATTCTGAGGTCTTACTATTCCATTCTGAGGTCTTACTAATTCGTTCTGAGGTCTTACTAGTCCATTCTGAGGTCTTACTAGTTCATTTCGAGGTCTTATTTTTTCTCAATATAGCCTTCTTTTTCTCAATATAGCCTTCTTTTTCTCAATATAGCCTTCTTTTTCGCACTATGGTCTTATTCCCGACCCTTCGGGAGTAGTGAAATAATTCTTAATTGTGAATTCTACATTCTACATTGCCTTTGCCTACTGCAAAATTTTGAAAATTCCCTTCCCCACCTTCCTCATTCCCCCATCTTGGTTCAACAATTCCTAAATATTTCATCCCTCTATCACTTCCAAATTACTATCTTTGCCCCATGCACGAAACGATTTTAATCCTCGATTTTGGTTCTCAATACACTCAGTTAATTGCACGCAGAGTTCGCGAACTAAATGTATATTGTGAAATACATCCTTACACTAAAATTCCCGAAATAACACCCGATATCAAAGGAGTCATCCTCTCCGGCAGCCCTTTTTCGGTTCGCAATGCACAAGCTCCCAACCCCGATTTGTCAGCTTTCAAAGGAAAGCTGCCTTTGCTCGGAGTTTGCTACGGTGCTCAGCTCATGGCCCACACCTTTGGTGGCGAAGTGCAAGCTTCCGAACACCGCGAATATGGCCGTGCCAACCTTTCTTTTGTCGATGCCACCAATCCGCTGTTTCATTCCATCAGCAACCATTCTCAGGTTTGGATGAGTCATGCCGACACCATCACCCGTATTCCTGATAACTTCAACATCATTTCATCCACCAAAGATGTAAAGTTCGCAGGCTATCAAATTCAAGGCGAATCTACCTTTGGTATTCAATTTCACCCCGAAGTGTATCATAGCACCGAAGGCAGCACCTTACTCAAAAATTTTGTGGTAGGCATCTGCGGTTGCCACCAACAGTGGACTCCCGACTCGTTTGTAGAAACCACCGTTGCCGAATTAAAACAACAACTCGGAAACGATAAAGTAGTATTAGGTTTAAGCGGAGGAGTCGATTCGTCAGTAGCAGCAGTGCTTTTGCACAAAGCCATTGGCAAAAACCTCTATTGCATATTTGTCGACAATGGCTTGCTTCGCAAAAACGAATTCCAATCCGTGTTAGATTCCTATCAACACATGGGACTCAACGTAAAAGGAGTAAATGCCAAAGACCTTTTTTATTCCGCCCTTGATGGTGTTACCGACCCAGAGAAAAAACGCAAAGCCATCGGAAAAGTATTTATTGATGTGTTCGACCTCGAGTCGAAACAAATAGAAGATGTAAAATGGTTAGCACAAGGCACCATCTATCCCGATGTGATTGAATCCATATCCGTAAAAGGCCCTTCAGCCACTATCAAATCGCATCACAACGTAGGCGGCTTACCCGATTACATGAAATTAAAAGTAGTAGAACCTCTTAAAACATTATTCAAAGACGAAGTACGAAGAGTAGGCAAAACATTAAACATCGATGATGCCATTCTCAATCGCCATCCTTTCCCCGGACCCGGTTTGGCCATCCGCATTCTTGGCGACATCACTCCCGAGAAAGTGAGAATATTGCAAGAAGTAGATGCCATATTCATCAACAACCTCAAAGAATCGGGCCTTTATAAAGATGTTTGGCAAGCAGGTGCCATCTTTCTCCCAGTACAATCTGTTGGTGTGATGGGTGACGAACGAACTTACGAAAATGCTGTCGCCTTGCGTGCCGTTTCTAGCACCGATGGCATGACAGCCGATTGGTGTCATCTGCCTTACGAATTTTTAGGTAAGGTATCGAACGAAATCATCAACAAAGTGAAAGGTATCAATCGTGTGGTTTACGACATTAGCTCCAAACCACCAGCAACCATCGAATGGGAATAATATTGGCAGGTATCACATCTATGAATCATACAACAACCTTTTTTTCTCGTTTCCGTTTAAAGTTTTTATCCATCATCGCGCTGGTGTTTTTGATTGCGTCCCCTTCGTTTGCTCAAAAGAAAGCCGAGTCGGATGGAAAGTCATCTAAAACCACCGTGGTAGCAGGTGTTAAATATTATTTACATACGGTAGAAAAAGGTCAAACCTTGTTTGCCATTGCAAAAATATATGGTCGTTCGGTAAACGATTTAGTAATCGAAAACCCCGAAGCCATTGATGGCATTAAGCCCGGACAAGTATTGAAAATTCCTTTTGATAAATCGAAACCACGCGAAGAAGCAAGCCATGCCAAAGAAACACCAAGCATCGATTCATCCAAATACAGTTTTCATAAAGTCGAAAAAGGACAAACTTTATATTCCATTTCGAAACAATACAAAGTGACCGAAGAAAAAATAAAAGCTGCCAACCCTGACATCACCGATGGTATAAAAATAGGGCAGACACTCAAGATACCTGTAGAAAAAAGTAAAAAGGAAACACCTCCCAAAGAGAAGGAAGTAGCAGTAAAAGAAAAAACTACGAAAGAAGTAAAAGCAACAAAAGAAGAAAAAACTCCGGCTGATAGAAAAGAGAAGAAAGAGAAAAAGGAAAAAGGCGTAAAGCAGGAAGAAGTAACCACTGGTAAAGTGCAGACTGCCGAAGAAAAACCAAAGGAAGTAAAAAAGGATACCATTGTTCCTTCCATCTACAAATCAAAAATAAAATCGGAATACAATATTGCTTTCTTCTTGCCGTTTCATGCTGACGAAGCCAATGCCATTGACATTGATAAACTATTGAGTGGCGAAGAACAACTTTCGAACAAATCGAATGTGGCTTTGTCCTTCTTCGAAGGAGCTATGATAGCTATCGATTCGCTCAAAAAACAAAAGCTCAATGCTAAGATTTATGTTTACGATATAGATGATAAAGATTCGGCAAACGTGGTGAACTTGCTCAAAAAGCCAGAGTTAACCAAAATGGATTTGATGATTGGCCCCTTGTATGGTTCGGGCTTTATTCCTGTTTCAAAGTTTGCGAAAGAAAACAATATTCCCATCGTTTCTCCTTTTATTCAAATCAACAAAATTTTGTTCAACAATCCTTTTGTTTGCAAAGTCATTCCTTCCACCACACTTCAGGTGGAGCAAATGGCGCATTACGTTGTCGATTCGTTTGGAAAACAAAACATCATCCTTGTTGACAATAGCAACACCCGCGAATCTTCATTCTTTAATGCTTTCAAAAACACTGCCAACACTCGCTTGCAAGCTGCTGGTTTATCGGCCAACGATTCGGTGAAACTGGCTAAAGGTTTGACTGGAGTAGAGGCGATGTTGAGTAGTAATAAAACCAATGTGGTGGTATTGCCATCTACCAACCAACCCTATGTTACCGAGTTCATCCGAGGCTTGCGAGGCAAACGCGATAAGTTCAAGATTGTGCTCTTCGGCCTGCAAAATTGGACGTCTTACGACAATCTCGATTTCGAATACCTCAACGATTTATCCTTGCACATTGCGGCTAATACCTTTATCGATTATTCCAATCCTGCTACCGTTTCGTTCATCAATAAATATCGCACTACTTACAAAACCGAACCCGAAATGTACGTGTATCAGGGCTTCGACATTGCTTATTATTTCATTTCTGAATTGCAAAAGAATGGAACTGGTTTCTTGAAAACCATTTCCGAACACAAGTTTCATGGCATTGAGGCCGATTACGATTTTAAGCAATTCCCTTCTGATAGCGGATTTGAGAACAAGTTTGTTCACATCCTCAAGTACAAAGATTATAAATTGGAGAAGGCAAACTAATCTTGGTTTTTAGTTTCAAAAAAAACACAGTTGATGAAACTAATTATTCATTTTTTGTTCTACCTAAGTTTTTGTTTCTCTCCTTTGTTCGCTCAAAACGCTGACATCAGCCTGTTGCGAAGCATCAATCTGAATAGAGATAAATCGCTCGACCCTTCGTTTAATTTTATTACCAACAGTGTAAATCCCGTTGTTATTGCTGTTCCCATTGTTTCGTTTGCAGCTGGTTGCATAGCTCACGATAGTGCATTGTGTAAGCGAGGCTTGTACATTGGCGAATCGCTTATTGTTTCGGCCTTTGTGTCCACCGCATTAAAGTACAGTGTGCAGCGTCCTCGCCCTTTCGTCACTTATCCCGACATCGAAAAACAATCTTCGGGTGGTAGTTATTCATTTCCATCGGGTCATACATCGGCTGCATTTTCGTTAGCTACCTCTGTGAGCATTGCTTGGCCTCGCTGGTATGTAGTGGTGCCAACGTATGCATGGGCAGCAGGTGTGGGCTATTCGCGGATGCACCTCGGAGTGCATTATCCTACCGATGTGTTAGCAGGTGCATTGGTGGGCAGTGCAGCAGCATTGCTTACACACCGTCTTAATAAATGGGTGAATAGAAAAACCAAACACCATATCTTGTATTATTAATGGAAACTTAGAAGCGGCTGTAGGCAACCACTCGCGAGAGGTTAAATGAAAAGGTGTTCGTCAGTGTACATGCCTTTTATGGTTTTGTAAGGTAGCTTACCCCCATGCAAGGTTTTGTAGATAAATAATCGAAAGCGGATAAATATATTTTTCATAATCGTTAGCAAAATAAAACCTGATTCCCTTTTTTACATTTAAAACTGGATTTTTAACTATCAGTGTTTTTAATTGAATCTCGAGCAAACATCGTAAGCTCTTGTTCGGCACAAAAGTAGCAGACCAATATTATGAGTAAATGAAGGAAAAGCTAAGGAATTGTGAAGGTTTTTTACCGCAGTAGGCAATAGATTTACCGCAAAGGCAGAAAGACGCAAAGGCAATTTTGCAATTTTTCATTAGGCAATTGGGCAAACGCCATTAAAAAGGATACTGCAATAAGGTCAGGGATTTCTCACTGCGTTCGAAATGACACCATACATGTGTTAGTTATAGGAACAAAAAAGGCGGCAAAGCCGCCTTTTTTGTTCCTCCCTCTCTCCCGAAAACAACTGTCATTTCGAACGCAGTGAGAAATCTACATCAACTAGCAGAAAGGCAATTTCGCAGTAGGCAATTAGGCAAACGTTCAATTATTCTAGTATTCGCTTGTTCTATTATTCAATTGTTCGAACAAACGAACAGCTGAACATTCGAACAATAGAATTTCGAAGTGTCGCAATTCAAATAAAAAAAGCCCCTCACATTTCTGCTCAGGGCTTCTTTTTCGCCTAAACGCTATTACCTATTTACTATTTACTATTCCCTATTCACTATTCACTATTCGCTATTCGCTATTCGCTATTCCCTCCCTTAAATAATAGTTGCCGAAAAAGGCATTCCATCTTTGCCTGCTTCGCCACGATTGTTGAGGTAATAACAAATGATATAAACCGTTTTGCCAAGTTGGTCGGCAGTGAATATCATCTCAAATTCGATGTTTTTTTCAGGATTTTGAATCACATAATCTTTCGGGTTAGGAGCAGGAGCACCAGCAGCTACTACGGCCATTTTTATTCCTACGGACGCTACATCTTTAGGTTTACCTTTTTTGAACGGTGCTTCAGGATTCAGGGCAATAAACCCCATCGACAAATACGATTTCGACACACAAACCACTGCTGGCTCTATATCAGGAACTTTTACATGATTTCTCCTAGGTGCAGGCACTGGTATATCCAGTAATCTACGCTCTTCGGGAATAAGGGTTACAGTGGTATTGCTCGAAATTTGTTTTTTGATACTCTCGCTTATTTTTACACAATCGAGATAACTGATGTTGACCTCAGCAATGGTGTCGGGGTCGTGGGTAGAAGGATTGGCGTACGCGTCAAATTTGATAATAAAATCATCGTGAACGCCTTGCAAGGTAGTAGCCTGATCGGTTGTTATCCCGAATCGGGCAATGTTGACTGGTTTCAAAACGAACGCTACAAACGGACGAATGAAAAAATTGTACAGCATAATTTTAAAACTTAGTTTCATGGTTTTTAAGTATTTATAATGTATTTATTTTGTTTTGCCGGACCTGTTTATCAGTGAGTACACCCGGCTTTGTATACCCCCTGATGGTTAAAAATGTGCTTAGTCTTAGTCCAAAAATTGGAAATGCCTCATCTTTGCAACGATGAGCCTCATGTTTGCAACGCAGAGCCTCATCTTTGCAACGAGGAGCCTCATGTTTGCAACGCGGAGCCTCATGTTTGTAACGAGGAGCCTCATGTTTGCAACGCAGAGCCTCATCTTTGCAACGATGAGCCTCATGTTTGCAACGCAGAGCCTCATGTTTGTAACGCAGAGCCTCATCTTTGCAACGATGAGCCTCAAGTATACAACACGGAGCTTTTTCCTTTTTTTTTCAAAGACCAGAGAACATGTTCTCCCTCAAAAACTTGGATTTACTCGCTTGCACTTTCCCTTGGATGGCACATTCCGCCTAGCCTCTGGAAGTTTTGGCCTAACGGACAACCATGATGATGAAGTCTCTTTTTATACGTCATCCGTACGCATTTGTTTACGTTTATCAGGCAGCGCACCGGCAACTTGCTTTTGCGAGTTTTTTGGTGGGCTTTATAGTTTTTTCTATTCTTAGCATTCTTCTTAAGCCTCCATTTAGGGTTGGTAAGCATTCTTTGTTTGTTAGCTTTTCGGTTTCGTTTGTTTCGTTTTTCGCGGTAAGCGGGGTCTTTCATTTTTTCGGCATGGTAAAGCTTGTTATACATGTCCCGAACCTCGGTTTTTTCACTGCTATTCAAGGCTTTTCGCTCAGCTTCCACATCTTTGCCCAGTTGCTTGGCTAGTTTCTTGGTCCATTCGTCCACCGAAGCCTTGGGGTCAGCCAAATAAATATCATGCACAATGTCCTCATAAGTAGCCGTACCATGCTTGGTTTTTTTACCTATCAAACGTTGGGCAATAGCATAAAACTTCCGTATTTTTTCGTCTCTTGTCAAAACATAAAACAACGATTAGCTAATTATATGACGAACCAACCCACAAAAGGTTGCCTCCTACGCCAAAGTTTTTTTTCGATACTTATATATATAGGTGTTTTTTGGGGGAGAATGGATGAGGAAAAGTTGGATTAACGCAATGCGTATTTTTAGATTAACATTGATAATCAATGATATTTTTTTAATTTTGTTGCGTGGATATAATTGTAAAGCGTAATTTCACGAACGTGCTACGAACCTATAGGACAACGAATAAAACTTTTATAAACAATAAAACACAATGATAAAATTACTCTTGATTACTTGTGCAACTCTTACATTGACATTAGGGTTCGCTCAAACAAATTTTAACTTGGTAAAAATTGATTCTTTAAATAAAACAAAAAACCAAATTTATTCGGATACAAAAATGTTTATTGCCGAAGAATGGAAATCTGCACAAAACGTAATTCAAAATGATGACAAGGAAGCAGGAATGGTATTAGTGAGGGGAAGTAGTAAACAAACAGTTGGTATGGGTATGGGTGCTTTGGTCGAAATATGGTATATTTATGATGTTAAATTTTTAATGAAGGAAGGAAAATATAAATTAATATTAGAAAATGTAAAATATGAAAAAGGACCAAGCACTATGTGGGATAAATATGCTGAATTTTTAGAACCTCACGATAAAGACACTTTTCCTGGTGCAATGAAATGTGGACTATATGAAAAGCGATGGAATGAGCTAATGGCATCCTTAAAGTCCGATATGCAGAAAATAATGGACGATTATGGAAAATATATAAGAAACCCATCCTCAACAAATACTGGTTGGTAATTCCGTCCCGCTGGCGCTAGCGTGTTTCGCTAGTGCCGAATAGTAGGTGGTGTCCTCACCACCACATCTAGTACTTATAAAAAAGCAAACCAAATGTGAAGAAGTGCATGAGTAGAAAAAGCTAAAAATGTGGCGGGACGCCACAGAATAAGAAACACGAGCGAAATACGCTCGCGTTTGCGGGAACAAGGAGGAAAATCCTTATTTCCTAAACACAGCTTCACCGTTTACGTAGGTAGCCGTAACATTGGTATGCGGTAATAGCTTGGCACCACATTTCATAATATCATTATCCAAAATGATGAAATCGGCAAACTTGCCGGGCTCAATGCTACCTTTTTCATGCTCTTCGAAATTGGCATAAGCCCCCCAAATGGTCATTCCTCTAAGCGTGTTTTCTCGCGAAAGTGCATTTTCTGTTTGAAAGCCTTCGTTCGGAAATCCTTTTAAATCTTTTCGTGTCACCCCAGCATAAAAAGTATACATCGGGTTAATGTCTTCTACCGGAAAATCAGTTCCCAAAGCCAACATACCGGTGGCATTCAGCAAATCATTGTATGCATAAGCATAATGTATACGCTCATCGCCCAGCCGTTGCTTTGCCCAATACATATCGGAGGTGGCATGGGTAGGCTGCACCGAAGGAATAAGTTGAGGAGCATTGGGCGGTGTGGTTGGTTGGTTAAAGCATTTCACAAGGTCTATATCCTTGAGCGAAGTAACCTGAAAATGCTCAATGCGCCAACGCAACGATTGCTCGGTTTTGGGAGTAGTGGTGTTGCAATGATTAGCAAGGTAAGGAGCGTACACCGAAAGCAAGAGGCGCACAGCCGAATCGCCAATGCAATGCGTGTTCATCTGAAAGCCTTTGTCAGCAACTCTTTTGGCAGTGGTGCGGAAATAGTCGGGAGTGCTAAGCAACAAGCCCTGTGACAAAGGCTGGTCCGTATAAGGTTTGCAAAGGCAAGCGCCACGCGAGCCAAAAGC
>Ga0194060_10003315_pt1 | contig 11396 bp, 11 predicted proteins | sample SepL225m_MetaG_FD_163427 | JGI IMG/M metagenome (GOLD analysis project Ga0194060, IMG submission 163427) | Anoxic zone freshwater microbial communities from boreal shield lake in IISD Experimental Lakes Area, Ontario, Canada - Sep2016-L222-5m | ecosystem: Environmental > Aquatic > Freshwater >... | reverse complement strand
TAGCAGACAAAGCTGATCAATATCCAGATCGCCTCAGTGGGGGACAGCAACAAAGAGTTGCAATCATTCGCTCACTTGCACTTAACCCACGTCTGCTCTTGCTCGATGAAATTACATCCGCACTTGACCCAGTATTAGTCAATGAAGTCTTAAGTATTGTCCGTGATTTAAAGTCTGATGGAATGACAATGGTCTTAGCAACACATGAAATGGGCTTTGCCACCCAAGTGGCAGATGAAGTCTGTTTCTTGGAATCTGGAAATATCCTAGAAAGAGGCTCTGCCGAAGATGTTTTGCATGCTCCTAAGAACTCTAAGACTCAAGAGTTCTTAAAGCGCGTGCACCAGGCTGGAAGGCTGTAGTGAATCCAGTACCACAAGCTGCTATTCCGCTGCTTGCTTATGCCGCCGGTGATGCATTTGGCGTGTATTACGAATTCTTAGAACAAACTTCACAAGAGATTCCACAAGTTTTAATGGCAAAGCAGGATTGGCCTTTTGGTGGAGTCAGTGATGACACACTTCTTTCAATTCTGACAATCAAATCTTTGAATCAAGAGACACCTAATTTGGCGGCAGCATTTTTTCTTGAACAATTACGGCAAGCGGTCCCACGTTTAAGAGGCCTTGGACCAACGACTAGAACTGCGCTGGGATTAGAAGTAAAAGAAGGTGAACGAGGAGTTATTGGCGAAACCAACGGTGCAATTATGCGTACCGCTTTATGTGGGCTCTATTTAAAAGATAACCGCAATGAATGGATTAAGGCATTAGTGGAAGTTACACATAATTCATCCAAAGCAATTGAGTGTGCACAAATTGCTGCTGGCTTGTTTGCTGGAGAAGATTTTCCAGATTATTCAGATTGGACTCCGCCAATCGGTGGAATCTCTTTAGATCCGCTAGAAACTTTGAAAGCAGTGGTGTGGGTTGTTAAAAGGGCTAATAATTGTTCGGAGGCTTTCACATTAGCGTGTTCTTTAGGGGGAGATACTGACACCGTAGCTGCCTTAGCTGGTGCTTTATTTGCTACGCGCTGGCCAGAAAGAAGTGATTTCTATTCAATTCCTTGGTTGAATGATGTTGAGTGGTCTGAGATTGAAAGTGATCTTTGTGAGTGCACAGAAATGTTGGAGCGAACTCATGGCTAAGAAAGTTTGGGTGCAAGGTCCAATTGCATTGGACACTGTCGTATATCTGTCTAATTTTCCTACTCCTGGCACTTTTATGAATTCACTTCGCACTGAAGAACGCACGGGCGGCACATCAGCTAATGTTGCTTTGGGTCTGTGCACCGCATCGGTTGAAACAGGATTTGTAAGTTATCTTGGTAACGATGAAATAGGCAAGCAGCTCCGGAACGTCTTAGAGCAAAGTTTGATAAAAGACTTAGTAATTACTCACTTCGATGATAAAACGAATCACACTTTGGTTTTGGTGGATGAAAAATCAGAGCGGACAATTATTTCTATGACGACGCCACATTTACGGGAGCTGCGAATGGATAATGTCCCATTCAAAGCAAACGACATTGTTGCCTTTATTTTGTGGCGGGAAGAGTTTCTAGCAGATCTCCTGCGAGCCCAAGCTGCCGGATGTTTCACAGTTGTAGGAGCTGGTGCTTTAGCCGACTCCTCTGTGATACACGCAGATTTAGCAATTGGATCACGCAATGATTTCCCAGCCGCGATAAATACAGTAGATCACCTCGACCGATTCACATCAATTGTCTTAACCGATGGAATCCAGGGAGCTGTTCTCTATTCCAGTGGAAGTGAAATCCGACAGCCAGCTTTTAAAGTTGAAGTTAAGGACACAACTGGTGCCGGCGATGCATTCATTGCAGGTTATTTAGCTGGAATTGCCCATGAGCTAAGTACCACTCAATCACTTGAGATTGCAGCGAAGTGGGCGGCAAGCGCTGTCCAATCTGAGTCTTCAGTGCCTCCTGCATTTGAAGTAGTTAAAGAACAATGGGGAATAGACTTAATTCCATGAGCGCATTTAATCAACGAATTCAGCCAATTCGCGATCTTATGAAAGCGAAAGGTCTTGATGCCTTTGTATTGCGCCGCAATCCCAATCTAGCCTGGGCAATAGCAGGACGGGCTCATGTGCCAACAACTATTGATGCAGCCTGTTTTGATCTCATTATTACTCATGATTCAGCCACAGCAATAACAAATGTCGTTGAAGCTCCGCGTTTGGTTGCAGAAGAGCTTCCAAGTGAAGTCAGTGTTAAAACTGTCAAGTGGTCAGAAGGTCGTGATCCACAACTTCCAACTGGTACGAAAGTAGGAAGTGATCAACCTGGTGCAGATCGAATTGATTTAGGAACTGAGATTGAGATTATTCGAGCTTCGCTAATCGAATCAGATGTTGCGCGCTTTAAGCAGATTTGCATAGATGCAGCTGCCGCTTTAGGAAATGCAATGAAGCAAGTTGTAATCACCGATCGCGAAATAGATATTGCTGGTTTAATCACACATGCACTCTGGCAAGCAGATCTAGAGATTGCTTTCCTAGGAGTTGCAGGCCAGGACCGCGTGCATAAATTTAGACATCCACTTCCAACAGATGCTGTTGTTGGAAATCGTGTTTCTGCATCTATTTGTGCAAAGCGCAAAGGTTTAATTGCCTCTGTTACGCGTATTGTCAGTTTTGAACCGATTACAGATGCAATAGCAAAAGACTATGAATCTATTTTTAAAGTAGAAGCTGCAATGTTGGATGCAACTGTGGTGGGTAAAGCATTTTCTGATCCCATCAATGCAGCCATAGCTGCCTATCCAGCCAATGGTTTTGATTCTGATGAATGGACTAAACATCATCAAGGTGGACCAACCGGGTACTTGCCGCGGGACTGGCCAGCTAATACGGGAAGTGCGCGATTGATTGCGAATAATCAACCGATCGCCTGGAACCCCACCGGTAAGGGATTTAAAGCAGAAGAGACCATCTTGGCTACGAACTCAGGCGTGAAAATTCTCTCGCAGGACCCCGATTGGCCCTCTTTTGAGGTCAATGGTCGGACCAGACCATTTTTACTCACCCCTTAAACATCATCACAGTCCTATAACAAGGCGCAAAACCAGCAATCTGGCATTGACTCGCATCATCTCCAATGGCACGCTCTGCCAAGAGGTCTTACCACTGGAGGTTTAATGAGCACCGTTGCTCTTGTCGCACTCGCGCGCCCAACCTTTGACCTGGCATGCGCCCAAGCAAATTTTGATAGCGCTCGAGCATTGCTCACGCAGCTCGGTGCAACTGTGGTTGGACCATCTGAGTTAGTAATGACAGTTGAAGATGTTGCAGCAGTTCAACTTCCGCACGCTGACCTTCACATCTTGTTCATGGCCTCATTTTCAGATGCATCCCCTGCAGTTGAACTGCTTGGAAAAGTTAAAGGCCCAGTACTTGGTTGGTCTATGCGCGAACCTGGCGCAGTTGGCGATCGCCTTAAATTAAATTCAATGTGTGGCGTGAACCTGGCAGCACATGCATTAATGAACGCCGGACAATCTATTCGCCACATTCATGGCAATGCAGATGAACCACAAGTACGCGCTGCAATCAAAGATGCGCTCGCAGGAAAACTTCCTGAAGCATCAGCACCAAAAACTGTCACTGGTGAATTCGGATCTGAAGCAGATGCACAAAAGGCTTTGGACTGGCTACGTGGTAAAAAGATTGGTGCTGTTGGAGAAGCACCTATTGGATTCACTCCATGTATTTATGACGCAAAACAAATATTTTCAACCTTTGGTTTAGATATTCGCCAGATAAGTATTGATGATGCTTTTGGCAGAATTTCAGAAGTAAAAGAAGAAGCGCGCGAGCTTGCCTATGCCAACGCCGTTGCTGCCCAACCATCGCTGGCCGCAGTCAATGTTGCAGAGGCAAAGAAGGTTTATGGCGTAGAAGTAGCGTTAGATGAATGGCGCAAAGAAGAAGTTTTAGATGCAATTGCAATTCGTTGCTGGCCAGAGTTTCCAACTGATTTAGGTGCCTGCATATGTTCATCTCTAGGTCGACTTTCAGACCGTGGCACTGTCACAACATGTGAGCGAGATGTTTTAGGCGCTGTGACAATGATGGTGTGTGAATCACTGGGCTCAGATGAAAACTACTTGGTTGACATCGTTGATCTTGATGCTTCACAAGGTTTAGTTCGCTTATGGCACTGTGGTTCGGCTGCAACAAAACTTGCAGCCGATCCAACTAATGCCACCCAATCAACCCACTGCAATCGCAAACTAGGCGTTGCAGGTAATTTTCCGCTCAAGACCGGAGCAGTAACACTGTTTCGTATTGATCGGGATGTGGATCCGAGCAACCGCACGGGTCTACGCATGGTTGTGAGCCGAGGGGAATCAATCCCTGCTCCCAATCACTTCCAAGGCAATACAGCAACGGTAATCACTCAACCTGATGCCGCTGCTTTAGTGAATGGAATCGTCACTGGCGGATATCCACACCACTTGGTCATTTCATGGATCGATGTGCGACCAGGTATTCGTCAACTGGCAAAGAAGTTAGGGATACCCCTCACAGAATGGTAAACAACAATCTAACCCTCGGAAAGCAAGGATAAAAAATGAAAACTAAAGGACTAAGTACCTTTGCTTCACTCCGTGCTGGTGTAGTTGCATTAGTTGCTACGGCACTTGTAATTACTCCACTTGCGGTTGCACACGCTGCTGATGCTCCAACATTCGGCAAGGCATGTACAACAGAAGGTGTAAGCACTGGTCAAAAAACAACATCACTCATCTGTCAATCAGGTGCAAACGGAAAGCTGACTTGGGCGCGAGTGCGTCTAGGTTCAACGAACGCACAGCCAGTTGCAAACCTGACACCACCAAAGGGAAGCATTGAATTCCACCACTGGCGTTCAGAAGACAAGGTAGTTCTACAAGGAATTATCGATGACTTCCAAGCTCAGTACCCTGGAACAAAAATTACTCAGGTGATCACAGATTCGACTAACTATCAGAACCTAGAACTTTCAAAAGTTAGCGTTAACCCTAAGGCCGCGTTAGTAACAGTTTTCCGTGGCCAGCAGTTCACTGACTTCTCAAAGGCAAACATGATGGTTGATCTATCAAATGAGCGTTTTGTAAAGCAAAACGTTATTCAATCTGCACTTACACCAGGAATTCTAAATGGCAAGGTCTATGCAGTTCCTTACCAGTCACTATTCAACAACCCTATTTACAACACAGAAATGTTTGCAAAGTATGGTTGGAAGACACCAAGTAACTGGACTGAACTTCTAGGATTCTGTAAGACAGCAAAGGCAAAGGGAATCATTCCATTTGCCTGGCCTGCAGCCACTAAGGGAAATGCTGGACAGATTATGAATGCGATGATGATGAACTCAGAGTCATCAATTGCAGCAATCACACAGCACGTAAATGACATACAAGCAGGCAAAGAACTTGTAACTGATCCATGGTTCAAGGGAATTGCAACAAAGTATGCCCAGATGAACACAGCTGGCTGCTTCCCTGACAATGTTGTCGCTTACACAGATGTTGCTGCGCAAGCAGACTTTGCAGCCGGTAAGGCTGCAATCTATCCAACTGGAACATTTGGAATGGGTCCAATTAGAGCACTCAATCCAGCAATGTCCGGAAAGATGGGCATCTTTGGAATGATCGTTGTTGATTCAAAGCCTGTTTATGAAGGAATCACTAACAACACATTCATGTTTACAATCAATCCAAAGGCAAATAGCTCCGATCAAAAGCTTGCACGTTCTTTCATGTCTTATCTTTTGACATCTCAGGTTGCTCAAAAATATGCCGTGGGAACTTCACAGCATGTGTCAGTAATTAACGTTGATTACGCAGAAAACGTTGATTTGCTGAATACATCTGTAATTATGGGTAAGAAGTTGGTGCTTGCACCTCGCTTCTTGTTCACCAATGGAGCAGTCGCAACACCTGTTGAGCTTGCTCTCATGGCAATTGGTTCAGGCAAGGACGTCGCAACTGTCCTTGCAGATACCGCAAAGCAGATCAAGACGGCACTTGGCGTTTGATCTCTAAGGTGATTAAAGGTCACACCGGCACCTCAATAGGGGGTGCCGGTGTGACTTCACCTGTAAAAAAATCTCGAAATAAGCAAGAAAAAAAAATTCTCCTCTGGATGGCCCTCCCCGCATTTATAGTTTATGCATCACTCTATTTATACCCAGCTCTGTCAAACCTGCTTTATGCAACTCAGAAATGGGATGGGATTACGAAACCAGAGTTCACCGGACTTCGGAATATCACATACTTGTTGACACAAGATGATCTATTTAGAAAAGCACTTGGTAACAACTTAAGATTTATGTTAGTTGTGGTAATTTTCCAAACTGCATTTGCTTTATTATTTGCAACTTTTCTACTGAAGAACTCAAAAACCAATATATTTTTGAGAATAGTATTTTTCTTCCCTACTATTTTGTCTTCTGTTTCAGTCGGAATTATCTGGACTTTCTTATATGACCCGAGTTATGGATCTATTACAGCTTTTTTAAAGGCTATCGGACTTGGTTCCCACGCCCCACTCTGGTTGGGTAATGAGAGAATTACTCTCTATTCAATTGCACTGACTCAAGTCTGGTTTCACACTGGACAGATGATTGTTATTTACGTGGCAGGCTTACAACAAATTCCAAAAGAACTTTACGAGGCCGCAGAAGTCGATGGAGCCTCAAGATGGCAGCAATTTAAAGGAATCACCTGGCCTATGGCGCTGCCTACAACCGCAGTTGTTGTTGCCTATACGACGATTCAAACTTTTAGAGCTTTTGATCTAATTTTCGCTATGACTGGAGGAGGCCCTAGTTACGCCTCGGAAATTCTTGTTACACAGATTTATAACACTGCTTTCATAAGTCAAAAATTTGGATATGCCTCCGCTCAATCAATCGTCCTAGTTGTGCTGGTCCTATTTATTACTTGGCTACAGCGTAAGACTTTGCGGGTAAATGATGGGACAAAATGATGTATAAAGCATTAAAAGCAAGCTTGCTCACAATCTATGCAGCAATTATTTTGGTCCCATGCATGATTGTTATTACAGGTGCTTTTAAGACAGACTTTGAAATCTATACAAAGCCATTGTCTCTTCCTGCGGTCTGGAGTTTCGCTAACTTTCGCAAGCTATTTGTTGAAAGTAATATCGCCACACCTTTTATGAATAGTGTGATTGTTTCTGCATTTTCAGTAATCTTTACACTATTTTTCGCAAGCCTAGCTGCTTATTCTATCTCGAGACTTTTTACATTAACTGGAAGAATATTATTTTTACTCTTTTCACTTGGTTTAGCGATACCTGGACAAGTAAACATCATTCCCATATTTCATTTGTTCGTTAATTTGCACCTCAATAATTCTCTAATTGGCTTAATTTTGGTAAATATCGCTTTAACCTTGCCTATTTCAATTTTCATTCTTTCTGCGTTTTTTAGGGATTTACCAAAGGAAATGTTTGAATGTGCAGGGATGGATGGTGCGGGCCAATTCAGAATTTATCGATCAATAGCACTTCCGCTATCGAAGCCAGCACTAGGTGCAACAGCTATCTTTCTTTTTGTAATTTGTTGGAATGATCTTCTTTATCCACTCATGTTGATTACAGAAACGGGCAAGAAAACGTTGCCATTAGTTCTCATTGACTATAAGGGTGAGTATTTTGCAAGTTACAGCATGCAATTCGCTGCAATTTTGGTTGCATCTCTACCTATGGTTGTAATGTATCTATTTATGCAACGTACATTCCAAGCTGGTTTGACTGCCGGCGCCGTGAAGGGGTAATTATGAGTGCAATAACTCCTTTAGCCCCGCAACGTGCAGCACGTATCGCCACGCAACTCATGGATTTAATTGAACTCCAGAAACTTTCACCAGGGGACAAGTTACCTCCTGAGCGTCAGTTGGCAGATTTGCTTGAAGTTAGCCGGCCAAGTTTACGAGAAGCGTTGCATATTTTGCAGGCGCAAGGTCTTGTGCAGATCAAGCACGGTCAAGGGACTTATGTTCAGGAACCGATTGTTGCTCAAGAATTGCGTGCATCCATGATGTCCAAAACTCATGGCTTAAATGAGCTATTTGATGCACGTGAGGTGCTTGAAGTTCCTGCTTCTAAGTGGGCAGCAGAAAAAGCGACCAAGGAAGATATACGCCTTCTTCGTACCACTTTAAACCAGATTGATACGGTTACAGCTTCTCATCCAATTAATTTTGATCAACTACAGCTTCTAGATGCAAAGTTTCACCTAACTATTGTTGGCGTTGCTGGTAATAGATTTATTAATCAAACTCTCAATGTATTACAAGATGTAATGAGAATGTCCATGGAGACCACTCTTCGTCTACCGGGGCGTTCTGAAATATCTCGTAGTGAACATAGTGAAATTTTGACGGCAATTGAAAATGGGGATGGAGAACTCGCATCCAAATTGACTTTGAAACATATTACTGGAGCTCGAAAGACCGCAATTGCAGATGCAAAAGAGAAAGAAAATAATTGAGCACTGTTCAAGCGGTATGTGTTGGCGTAATAACTATTGACACCGTTGCATTAGTAGATAAATACCCTAGCGAAGATGAAAGGGTCTTAGCATGTGAAATCACGCGTGGTGGAGGTGGTCCAGCTGCAGTTGCTGCAGTTGCGCTAAGCCGTCAAGGAATTAAAACCGCAATCATTGGAACTATTGGCGATGATGCTGATGGCAAAGAAGTACTTCGAATCTTTGAAAAGGAAGGTGTCGACACTTCAGGAATTTCTATCGGTTCTACACATACGGCTGGAAGTGTCATTGTTTCTTCATTAGAAAGAAGTACTCGCGCAATAAATACACGTCAACCCGTAAACCAGGTGCCTGCAAATTTAGCTGCAAAAACTTTGGCATCAGCTGCGCAATGGTTACATGTTGACCATATCGGAATAAATTGCTTGTCAGAGCTTGGTGTTTCCCGAGGAAGTGGTCCACTCATCTCATTTGATGCTGGATACGGGGTTGAAGATTTTGATCCCGCAAGCGTGGATCTTTTTGTGCCTACTGATAGGCAAATGGCGCTTCGATATCCAGGTGTTAATTTATCAGTAGCGTTGGAAAACGATTCTTTAAAGGGTGCGAATACCGTTGTTGCCACACAAGGATCAGCAGGCAGCTCTGGTTTTTCATCTGAAACTGGATTAGTCACCGCATCAGGCTTCAAGGTTGAGGTAAAAAGCACGTTAGGTGCAGGAGATGTATTTCATGGCGCCCTAGTCGCCCAAATTATCCAAGGATTTACTCTTCAAGAAGCGCTACATCGTGCAAATGCAGTTGCAGCCCTTTCATGTCGTGGGCTAGATGGCCAATCAATGATTCCAACAACAACTGAACTCAATGCATTTCTGGAGGCAAACAAATGAGGGCACCACTAACTAAATTGGCAAGACCATCTGGCGCACTTGCAATGGTTGCAGTTGATCAGCGTGAGGCGTTGCGCGGAATGTTTGCAGCCCACCAATCTACTCCTGTGCCGGATTCTCAACTTACACAATTTAAAGTAGATGTTGCACGCGAACTATCTCCGTATGCCTCCGCATTATTGGTGGATCAAGAGTTTGGTATTGACGAAATCATTAAACAGAAAGCTCTTAAAGGCAGTTGTGGACTAATCGCTGCAGCTGATTTGTTAGTTGGACCTGCAGGTGGCGCAGCAACAGATACGGCTATTGATCCAGATGTAGATTCAATCCTTATGCGTGATATCGGAAGCGTGGGATTAAAGTTTCTAATTTTATGGCGCAATGATGAGTCACCCGATTCGCGTGCCAAGTTAGTTGAAGATTTTAATAAACTTTGTAAAATTTCGGGGTTGCCTTCGATTATTGAAATTATCGTGAAGCCACCAACTGACACATCAAAATCTTTTAATCGTGAAGAAGAGTTAATTATCGCGGCAAAGGAAGCGGCGAATTGGAAGCCTGATCTTTATAAAGCCGAAGTCCCTTTTCATGGTGAAGGCGATCTGAATCTAGTAACCAAAAATGCCGAGAGAATCTCTGAAGCAATTGGGTCGCCATGGGTGGTTCTATCAAACGGTGTAAAACAGCCATTCTTCAATGAAGCAGTAAAGGCTTGTGCCGTGGGTGGAGCAAGTGGATTCCTTGCAGGACGAGCGGTGTGGGCCGACATTGTTGGGGCTGCAGATATTCCTAAAGCGTTGCGAGAAGTTTCAATTCCTCGCCTCGAGCAATTAGCTGAAATCGTGGATACCCATGCAAAACCATGGACTAGCTGGTAATTAATTTACTTTCGCAATTAGGGAAATCATGGCGCTTACAGCCTCTAAAGGCTTTGATGGGGTGATTCTCTTTACATTTCCTTCTTGATTGAGGTGCCATTCGCTCTTTCCATCTTCACCAATTTGAACAGCTCCGGTTTCCGAAAAATCGAAAAGTTTTGGTAAGAGCATCGCTAATACTGCAATCGGATCATGAGGTGTGGTCCAATCTTGATTACGTGGCTGGATCCAATTAAGGATTTCAGTGTACAAAATTGGACCAAGCTTTCCAGAACTCTTAATGTTTTCTATTTCATCCTTCTTGATAATAGTTTTTTGTGAGGAGGGTAGATCCAAGATAGAAATTGAAATATTTGACTCTAGAACAATTTTTGCCGCAGCAACATCACATTTGAAATTGTGCTCAATCTTATCTTTCGTAAAATCACCACCCATTATCCAAAGGTGCTTAACATTTGTTGCAAAGCTCTCTGATTGATGGATTGCGGATGCAATATTTGAAAGTGGACCAATGGCAATAACTTCGATTTGCCCAGGATTTTGGTTAACTTTTTCTACCAAGAAATCTACCGCTGATTTACTTTCAGGAGCATATTGATCCAAATTTGAAAATGCTTTTCCCTCGGACCCCGAAAGCCAGACTTCGTGCCCAGATAAAGGTTTTTCTAATCCAGCAAATACTTGTATGGACCTATTAGCTAAGTGGCATAAGTGTGCAGCAATTTGTGCCCTGAGTTTGGTGTCTCCATAAACGGTAGTTATACCCAAAAAATCTATTGAATCAGAGCCTAATAACATGGCCAGAGCTAAGGCATCATCCACATCGCTACCAATATCAGTATCGAGAATGATTGTGTGCATTAACCCCAGAGCTCTTTAATTTCAACAACTCTGCCTTCTTTAATGCTCTTATGAGCAGCAAGGCCAGTAATCACGCTTGTTACACCATCTTTAAGGGTTACTTCTGCAGGAGTTGAATTCAAAATAGCATCACGGAACTTAGTGTGTTCAATATAAGAGGCACCATAGTGGTGACCCATGTATTTCACATCGTAGTTATGAACAATTTTTTGTTCATTTCCACGAGCTCGGCTTGCAC
>Ga0194060_10003314_pt1 | contig 11398 bp, 11 predicted proteins | sample SepL225m_MetaG_FD_163427 | JGI IMG/M metagenome (GOLD analysis project Ga0194060, IMG submission 163427) | Anoxic zone freshwater microbial communities from boreal shield lake in IISD Experimental Lakes Area, Ontario, Canada - Sep2016-L222-5m | ecosystem: Environmental > Aquatic > Freshwater >... | reverse complement strand
GCTCGGGGCGATGAACTACAACCTGAGCCTGGGGCACGCTTTGGTGTTCCTGCTGGCGGGCTTGGGCATCGTCGCCATTCTCCATACCTTCCGCAATCTCGTCCTCGTCTCGATTCGCCCCGGCCGCTGCGAACCCGTATTCGCCGGCGGCCTGGCTCAGTTCGATCTGGTGCTGGAGAACCAGCGCCTCGATGCGCGCACCAGTCTGCGCCTATTCATCAATGACGAAATTCCAACTGAAGTCGACATCAGGGCGCACGCAAGCACCGTGGCGACCCTTGACGTACCCGCCGAAAAACGCGGTTGGCTGCCGCTACCGCGGATCACCATAGAGACAACTTGGCCCCTCGGTCTGGTCCGCGCCTGGAGCTATGCGGTTCCAGATATGAACTGCCTTGTCTATCCAACGCCGGCGGTCAAGGCGCCGCCGCTGCCATGGAGCGGCGATTCAGCGCAAGGATCAACCCGGGATGGCCGAGGCACGGATGATTTCTCCGGTCTGCGCAACCATCAGGTAGTCGACCCGCCACGCCACGTTGCATGGAAGGCAGTGGCCCGCCAGCAGGACGGCCCATTGCTGACAAAGTTATTCTCCGGAGCAGCAGCTCAACAACTATGGCTGGACTGGGAAGCCTTGCCCGATGTTATTGATACCGAACTGCGCCTGTCCATTCTCGCCCGCTGGATGATAGATGCCGATGCGGCCGGAGTGGCCTGGGGCTTGCGACTGCCCGCCTTTCGCCTTGCCCCTGACAACGGACCTACTCAGATCAACGCCGGCCTGCGCGCCCTGGCCTTGCACAATCATGGCACGCATTAACCGACCGGTAAGCCGCCGCCAAGCCTGGTGGCTGTTGGCTACCGCTCTGGTGGCGAGCACACCGCTCATACCTCAACTTCCGCTGTGGCTCTCGCTGGCAGCGGGAACTGCGTTCTGTTGGCGCACAGCACTCACATGGCGGCAATGGCACTTGCCACCGCGCTGGTTACTGGTCCTGCTGGTCATTGCTGGCACTGCGGGCGTCTTCCTGCAATACCGAACCATATTAGGACGCACGCCGGGAATAGCGCTGCTGGTGATATTCCTCTCACTCAAACTGCTCGAACTGCGCGCCGCAAGGGATACGGTGGCCACCACGCTGCTGTGCTACTTTCTGATCCTTGGCCAGTTCCTCTTTACCCAAACCATCCCGGCGGCATTGCTGGCATGCCTGACCGTGCTGATCACTACCGCCGCACTCTTGGCAGCGAACGATGACCGCCCGAATCCGCACCAACAATTGCGTCGCGCCGGGCTAATGCTGGCACAGGCATTGCCTTTCATGCTTCTGCTGTTCCTGTTGTTTCCTCGCGTACAGGGTCCGCTGTGGGGCATTCCGCAGGACCGCTTTTCTGCTGCCTCCGGATTGTCCGACACCATGTCGCCCGGCTCGATTGCACAGCTATCGCAGTCAGATGCAATTGCATTCCGGGTCAAGTTCAAGGAAGCGGTTCCACCGCAATCGCAGCTCTATTGGCGAGGCCCGGTGATGCCTTCGTTCGACGGCCGCAACTGGCGAGTGGTACAGACACTTGGTGCCTATTCCCAAGTTCCCTACCCTGAAATTGGCGCGCCCGTGGATTACGAAGTAACGCTTGAACCGCACGGGAAATTCTGGTTGTTTGCGCTGGAACTGCCCGCCACCTTGCCGCCGGAGAGCGCCCTGACCAGCGACTTTCAACCCATCGCACGCCAGGCCGTGCGTAACCGCATGCGCTACACACAGCGAGCCTTCCCCGAGGCTATCGCCGGGGTAAATGAAACACAGAACATACTGCGTGGCGCACTTGGTCTGCCAAAGGATGGCAATCCGCGCACTCGCGCCATCGGCGCAGGCTGGCGCACAGAACACGGCGACGACAGCGCCGCTATCCTCGCCGCCGCAGAGAACTTTTTCAATCAGCAATTGCTGATTTACACCTTGAATCCGCCCCTGCTGGGCAACGACATCGTGGATGAATTTCTTTTCGATACCAAACGCGGCTTCTGCGAGCACTTCGCCGCCTCCTTTGTCTTTGCCTTGCGCTCCGCTGGCGTGCCGGCACGCGTGGTAGCCGGTTATCAGGGCGGCGAAATCAACCCGGTGGACGGCTACCTTGTGGTGCGCCAATACGATGCCCATGCCTGGGCCGAAGTCTGGATTGCCGGCCGTGGTTGGGTGCGTATCGATCCGACAGCGATTTCTGCACCAAGCCGCATCAGCAGCAATTTCGTGTCGGCGGTACCCGCGGGCGAAGCACTGCCATTCCTGGCGCGCGCCAATCTGGCCTGGCTCAAGGATTTGCGCTACCGGCTGGATGCGATCACCAATGGCTGGAATCAATGGGTACTCGGCTATAACCCGCAACGCCAGCGTGATCTGCTCGCGAGTCTGGGGATGAATGAGCCTGACTGGCGCAGCATGACTGCCGTGCTCTCGGTTCTTTGCGGTGGAGTGATGCTGGGACTGACCATTTGGATATTGCGCAACCGCAGTCGCGTCGATCCGGCATTCGCGGCTTGGCGACGTTTCACGACCCGGCTGGCCAGGCGCGGCATCGCATGGCAAACATGGGAGGGGCCACTGGACTTTGCCAAACGCGCCGCAAAACAAGCCCCAAACCATTCGGCAAGCATTCACGAAATCGCCGCGCTGTATGCGCGCTACCGTTACGGATCCTTGCCGCAAGCATCCGATCTGGTACAACTTAAAACGAAAATTGCCGCGTTCAATCCATGAGAAATCTACTTCTCCTATTGTTCCTGTCCCTCGTCAGTTCATTACCGCGTGCCGAGAACTATGCGCAGCGTAATGACGTACAAGCCTTCGTCCAGGAAATGCACGACAGACACGATTTTGATAACAACGTTCTCACCGCACTATTCCGCCAGACCAAGCCCATCGCGGCGGTAATCAAAGCCATCATGCCCCCCAAGGATCCCGCGGTGCGCTCTTGGCGCACCTATCGGGAACGCTTTGTCGAGCCACGACGAATCGCCGCCGGACGGAGATTCATGCGCACTTACGCTGCAGAACTGGCTGCGGCCGAGGCGCGCTTTGGTGTCCCGGCCGAGATCATCGCTGCCATCATTGGGGTCGAGACCCTCTATGGCAAACAGATGGGGCGGTTCGGCACCTTCGCGGCGCTCACCACGCTGGCTTTCGACTATCCACCCAGAGCAGAACTCTTTCGCAAGGAACTCGAAGAATTGCTGCTGCTGGCCCGCGAGGAAGGCATCAACCCGCTGGTCTACAGCGGCTCCTATGCCGGTGCCTTGGGTCTGCCGCAGTTCCTGCCCTCCTCTCGCCGACGTTTCGCCATCGACTTCGATCACGACGGCCATATCGATCTCGCCGCCAGCCCGGGCGATGCGATCGGCAGCGTGGGCAATTTTCTGGCCGAGCATGGATGGGAAAGAGACGCACCGATAGCCGTCATAGTGACCGTTGCCGGCGACGGCACACAAGCGATGATCGATGAAGGCATTTCGCCGAGACGCACACAACAGGAAATGGAAACGACCGGCGTCAGCATCACAAAGAAAGTCGGCGCTGGCGGCACGGCACCGGAAGCCCTTATCGGAGGAACAGAACTTCCAGACCGACCTGCGGCACTGATTGATTTGATAACACCCCAAGCCGCTACCGAGTACCGTCTCGGCTATCGTAATTTCTACGTCATCACGCGTTACAACCGCAGCAGCTTCTATGCAGCGGCAGTCATGGACCTGGCCGCCGCACTGCGCGACTCAAAGTAAAGCTTCTGGCTTCAGTCCATCGCGTGCGATGCGCTTCCTCAGTTTGGACAGGGCTTCCATCTGGATTTGCCGCACCCGTTCGCGAGTCAGGCCCAGATCACTGGCAATGTGGTCCAGCGTGGTGGCGTCATGGCCGCCGAGACCATACCGACGCTCAATGACCAGTCGCTGGCGATCAGTAAGTTTCGTCACCCATTCGGCGACAAGAACACCGGCCTCGCGCTGAGCAAGCTGGGCTACGGGGTCTTCGGCCGCATCGTCGGCCATCGAGTCGGACATTGATAATTCCGGGTCAATGTCGAGCGGAGAATCGAGTGAGGCAGAACGTTCGTTGAGCGCCAGTAACTGGCGGATTTCCTCCACCGGACGATCGAGGAGGAGCGCCACATCTTCCAGCATGGCACCGGGCGTGTCATCTTCCACGCCACGCTCGCGGTCCAACTGACGCATGGCACGCAGTACGATATTGAGTTCCTTGATCAGGTAGATCGGAAGGCGCACGGTACGCGACTGATTCATGATCGCCCGTTCGACGTTCTGACGAACCCACCAGGTGGCGTAGGTCGAGAAACGAAAGCCGCGCTCGGGATCGAATTTTTCCAGCGCATGTATCAAACCCAGATTACCCTCCTCGATCAGGTCGTCGAGCGGCAAGCCGCGATGCTGGTAATGCCGGGCAATACTGACCACCAGCCGCAAGTTGGCTTCTATCATGTGCTGGCGCGCAACGAAGTCGCCGTCACGCGCGGCACGTGCCAGATTGATCTCTTCTCCAGCAGACAGCAGCGGAGTTGCCCCGATCTCGTGCAGATAGATCTGGGTTATGTCTTCGATGAAGCCCGATTGGTGTGGATCCGGCGCGGGCTCAGCGTCGTCGCGTTCCGGAAGGAAAGCGTCGTCGCCCATGACGCATCACCGACTGGGAAGAAACTTCTGCGGATCGGCCGGCTTGCCCTGACGTCGGATCTCGAAATGCAGGCGCGGACTTTCGGCATCGGTGCTACCCATTTCGGCAATCTTCTGCCCCTTGGCTACGGTCTGTTTTTCCTTGACCAGGATTTTGCTGTTGTGAGCGTACACCGAGAGATAAGTCGCATTGTGACGCAACACAACCAAATTGCCGTAGCCGCGCAAGCCTGCGCCGGCATAGGAGACAACACCACTCGCCGCCGCCAGTACGGGATCACCGGCCTTGCCGGCGATATCGAGGCCCTTGCTGCCTCCCTCGACAAACGGAGCGATCAATTTTCCGCTGGTCGGCCATATCCAGTCCACATCATCCCCGACAACCACCGGCTTCTCGGCAGACACCGGTTCCACGGGCCGAACCTCGGGTTTGACTTCCACCGGCTTTTCGGCGGCATCGCCCTGCCGTGCTTTCGCCAACGCCTCGTCGGAATAGGCGAGTTTGCCACCTTTCGGCTCGCGCTTGAGGGTTTCGGTATTGGTACTGGCCGCCGCTACTGCACCTGCCGGTTTGACTTCCACCGGAGCACTTGAAGTCACCGGCTTCGTCACCGCTACCGGTGCGCCATTGTCAGGCGGCGTCACGCGCAATTGCTGGCCAATCTTGATCAAATTTGGATTATCGAGATTGTTCCAGGCGGCCACATCCTTGTAGTCCTGTCCATTATCGAGAGCGATACTGTAGAGCGTGTCCCCCTTTTTGACGGTGTAATAACCGGCACGGGAATCCACTGCCTGCGTCACCACCTGTGCTGCTGATTTCACCTGCCCCGACGCGCCGCCGCGATCTTCGACCGGCGCTGGCGCGTGGCTGGCACAGCCGCCGATGATCGGAAGCAACAAGAAAAAAAGAATCCGGCGCAAAGCGTTCATTCCACTCCCGGCAACAACGGCACGAATCGCACCGCATCAAATCGAGTTTCAACAATACCACTTTCAGTGCGCTCGAACAGGCTGATCAACTGTTCTGCGCTGCCCAGTGGCATCACCAGCCGCCCACCCGGTGCCAACTGCGCCAACAAACTCTGCGGGACATCAGCCGCAGCAGCAGCCAGTATGATGGTATCAAATGGTGCGGCTTCTGGCAGCCCAAGATGTCCATCTGCATGCTTGAGGCGGATATGCGAAAGCTTGATCTGTTTCAAATTATCCCGCGCTCGTACCAGCAACGGCGCGATGCGCTCAACGGCAAATACGCTCTTCGACAGCACACCCAGGATCGCCGCCTGATAACCGCAACCGGCGCCGATCTCCAGCGTCTTGCCCAGTTCGCGACCTGAAATCAGGATTTCGATCATGCGCGCGACGACAAATGGCTGCGATATCGTCTGACCGAAACCCAGCGGCAGGGCGGTGTCATCGTAGGCGCGATTCGCTAGTGCCTGCTCGATGAAAATATGCCGCGGTACCAGGCCCATCGCATGCAGCACGCGGCTGTCGCGAATGCCCTGTGCACGCAAGCGCTCGACCATGCGTGTACGGGTACGCTGTGACGTCATACCAATACCGGTGGTAGTAGCGGTATTCATTGATCGAGTTTGAGCCAGTTTTGCACACCGGAAACCTGTGCCGCATGGGTGAGATCGATTTGCAGCGGCGTGACTGACACCCAACCGTGCTCCACAGCATGGAAATCTGTGCCTTCGCCGGCGTCTGCGGCCGGACCCGCGGCTCCGATCCAGTAAAGCGTTTCACCGCGCGGATTAACCGATTTAACTGCGGGCTCGGCCTTGTGGCGACGTCCGAGGCGCGTAACCTTGATGCCGCGCAATTCGTCGTAGGGGATGTCCGGCACATTGACGTTCAACAGGATCGGCTCAGCAAACGGCGTCTCCCTGAAGCGCTGCACCAGCGCGCTGGCCACGCGTCCGGCAGTGGCAAAATGCCGGCCCTCGAAGCTGGCCAGCGAGATCGCAAACGACGGCACGCCAAGCAGATATCCTTCGGTGGCCGCCGCTACGGTTCCGGAGTAAATCGTGTCATCGCCCATATTGGCACCGAGATTGATACCCGATACCACCATGTCCGGCTGGTGATCGAGCACGCCCGTCACCGCCAGGTGCACGCAGTCGCTCGGCGTTCCCGTGACATACATGAAGCCATTGGATGCCTGGCGCAGGTAGAGTGGGCGATCCAGCGTCAATGAATTGCTCGCCCCGCTGCGATTGCGCTCCGGCGCTACCACCGTAATGTTGCCTAGATCGGCAAGACTGGTCGCAAGTTGGGCGAGCCCCGGCGCAAAATAGCCGTCGTCGTTGCTGAGCAGAATGCGCATGGGGGTCAGAGCCGGGAAGATCGAAAACTGGAACTCATTCTAGCCCATCGCGACCCGCTGCCGATGTCCGAAACAGAACCGTACTATGCCCTCCATCCCGCTTTCCGCGGCAAGCCCCGAGTTCGCGTCCGAACGCGGAGTAGGATTACGATTAATGGAAATTATCCTGCACAACGCCGCTAACGATATCCCCGAAAGCGACTGGGACCTTCTCGACCACGGCGATGACCCGTTCGCCAGTCGTTCCTTCCTCGGCACTGCAGAGAAAGTCGGCGCTGGCAGTACGGCGATGGGTTGGCAGGCGCAGCATCTGACGCTGTACGAGGGCGATCTTCTGCTGGGACTCCTGCCGCTCTACTTGCGCAGCCACTCCTTCGGCGACTTCTCGCGAGACTGGAACTGGCCATCGGCCTGGCAACGCGCCGGCCTCGACTACTATCCAAAATTGGTCAGCGGCATACCCTACACCCCATCACCGGGGCCTCGCCTCTTGGTGCGTCAGGGTATTGAACGGAAAGCCGTGACGACGGCGCTAATCGATGCCGCACTGGAAACGACTCGCCGCCTCGGTGCGTCCTCATGGCAATGCCTGTTCGTTGAAGAAGACGATCGTGCCCAACTTGCGGCGGCCGGCCTGCTGATGCGGCGCGGCGTACAGTTTCACTGGTTCAATCGGGCTTACCACGACTTCGACAACTTCCTCGCCGGCTTCACTGCCGAGAAACGCAAAAAACTCAAGCGCGAGCGCCGCGCCGTAAGTGAATCCGGCCTGCGGCTGGAAGTCCGGCATGGCGACGAAATTGGCACGGACCAGTGGAATATTATCCACCGTCAGTATCGTGACACGTTCGCCCGCTACGGCAATCATCCGGCTTTCCCCGTGGAGTTTTTCATCGAAGCGGGTGCCCTGCTTGCTCAGCGCATGGTGGTCTTCATCGCCTTCCTCGATGAAACACCTGTCGCTTCGGCCATCTGCTACCGCGACGCCCACACACTCTTTGGGCGCCACTGGGGAAGTTCAATCGAGATGCCCGGCCTGCACTTTGAACTTTGCTACTATCAGGGTATCGAGTACTGCATCCGCCACGGTTTGCAAAGCTTCGAGCCCGGCGCGCAGGGGGAACACAAACTTGCCCGAGGCTTCGAGCCTGTACATACCTGGTCGGCGTTCTGGATCGCTCACCCCGGAATGCGCCGCGCCGTGGCTGACTTCATCGTCCGCGAAAACTCCGCGATGCAAGACTATGAGGCGGAAACCGCAGCCCGCCTGCCGTTCAGACTACCGGGTTGACCGAATGCAGGCCGGTGTCAGTGGTTTCCGGAAGCGACCGCAAACATCCGGTCATTTCGCCTTTTTCGCGCCTCTTCGACAGTCAGGCCGACCAGGCTTTCCGGTGGCAAAGGCACATCCCAGTGCTGCTGGAACAGGTCCATGTCCTCGCCGCTATCGAGGTGTGCCCGATAGACCTTCTCCTGCCAGGCAGGTGCGTTAGGTAGGGAAACCAGTTCGACGGATTCGATGCGCATGGGAAGTGTCCTGTTGGGGCCTGAGTTTTTATCATCCTGCGCCCGGAACTGCCGCTCTGTAATCCAGAAATTAGCAAGGAATGCCCTCTTGTTTCTGCTTCCCAAATGACCCCAAACGGGATCAAGGAAAAGGATCAGACCTCAAGGAGTTGCAGAAGAGGCAATGCTGTCACTTGTCCTGGCGAAGCTCATTCAGCCGCCGTGCGTGGCTCCTGGCTTCAGCCGTATTCATCGCCGACACCTCACGACCGAAGGCATCGCGCGCCTCCGGAGTCTTGCGTGTGGCTTCAATACTGCGGATACACCGCCAACGCTTGCCAGCCTTGGTTTCAATTTGGCGCATCTCCTCAACCGGGTGATGGGTGCCGCAGTGGTAGCAGAACTTGGTTTCTTTAGTCATGAGCCAGATTGTGGGACGCGATTGATGGATAGCCAAGCAACCACTAGACACGTTTTGAAGATACACATACCGCAAGAAAAAGGGGCCCCGGCGATTATCCGGAGACCCCTGGTATTACTGGTCGGGGCGAAAGGATTCGAACCTTCGACCCCTTGCACCCCATGCAAGTGCGCTACCAGGCTGCGCCACGCCCCGACTAAGATTAATTATAACAGACGCTGGCTTACACTCAGGCAGCAGCGCGCAGGAATTCGACGATTGATGCGAGTTCGGCACGCAATGACGCCTGGCTTCCGCGAAGCGAAGCCTCGGGGGCATCCAGTGGTTTTTCGGAACCGTCCTCGAGGCGGTTGCGCGCACCACTGATGGTAAATCCTTCCTGATAGAGTAGTTCGCGGATACGCCGCACCAACAGAACTTCGTGATGCTGGTAGTAGCGGCGGTTGCCGCGTCGCTTGACCGGGCGCAACTGCGTAAACTCTTGCTCCCAGTAGCGCAGCACGTGTGGCTTGACGCCGCACAACTCACTCACTTCACCGATGGTGAAGTAGCGCTTGGCGGGAATCGACGGCAGTTCGTCGCGGCTATTGCTGGTCGTTACCACGCGGGAAAGCCTCGACCGCCGCCTTGAGTTTCTGGCTGGCGTGGAAGGTGACGACGCGGCGAGCCGTAATCGGGATTTCCTCGCCGGTCTTTGGATTGCGTCCGGGACGCTGGGGCTTTTCGCGCAACTGAAAATTGCCGAAGCCAGAGAGCTTTACGCTGTCGCCCTTCTCAAGCGCAAGGCGCACTTCGTCGAAGAAGGCCTCGACCATGTCTTTGGCTTCGCGTTTATTGAGGCCAACTTTCTCGAACAGCAGATCGGCGAGTTCCGCCTTGGTCAATGTCATATGAGCTCCGACTGCATTTATCCACGCAAAGACGCATTGAAGTCGCGGCTGGCGACTGCCAGCAACTTGGCGATCACCGCATCCACTTCGACATCCTCGAGAGTACGTTGAGTATCTTGCATAACTATTCGAAAGGCAAGGCTCTTTTCGCTTTCGCGTAGCCCCCTTCCCTGGTACACGTCGAACAATGCAACATCACGCACGAGGGTCGGCGCGGCGGACCGTAGCGCCGCCAGCAGCGGGGCCAACGTCTGGGTTTGTGGTACCACCAGGGCCAGATCGCGGATCACCGCAGGAAAACGGGACACCTCTGCATACTGGGCGAAAGGTGTCGCCAGCAGGGCCGCCAATTCCAGTTCAAAAATCACCGGGGCGGTCCCCAGTTCGTATTTCTGCACCCATCGCGGATGCAGTTCGCCGAGGACGCCCACCGGCTGCCCATCTAGGCTGACGGTGGCACATCGGCCAGGATGCAGAGCCGGGTGACCGGCCTTGTTGAACTCCAGCGAGCGCGGCGCGAACAGTGCCTCGACATCGGCCTTGATGTCGTAGAAATCCACGCGGGTATTAGCCGCGCCCCATTGTTCCGGCAGATTCGGGCCCGCAGCAAGACCGGCCAACCGCAGGGGTTGAGCGAAGCCGGCTACCGGACCTGATCCTGCGTCGCGGCGAAAGCAGCGACCCAACTCGAAGATGCGGACCCGTTCGGTCTGCCGCTTGCGGTTGGCGGCCAAGGTGCCGACCAGGCCGCCGATCAGCGAGGAGCGCATGACGCCCATCTGGCTGGCAATCGGATTGGCGAGCACGATGGGAGCCAAGTTGCTGGCGAAATCGGCTTCCCATGCGGTTTCGACGAAACTGAAGGTCACCACTTCGTGATAATCGCGTTCTGCCACCAGCCGACGCAAAGTCATCGGCGTGCGGCTCATTTCGGTCACCGGCATCATGGCCATCTGCGCGACGGGAGGCTGCGACGGAATATTGTCGTAGCCATGAACACGGGCGATTTCCTCGATCAGGTCTTCCTCGATTTCGATGTCGAAGCGGAAGGACGGCGGCGTAACCAGGAAGTCGTCGCCCCGCCGCTCCACCGTAAGGCCGAGACCCCTGAGGATGGCTTCGATGCGCTCCGCTGCAAGGCGGATGCCAAGCACTCTGGCGGCCCGTGCCGTGCGCAGCCGCACCGGCGGGCGCAAGGGCAGATGCGCGGACGAAACCGCCTCCACTACCGGCCCGGGCCGACCGCCGCAGGTATCGATGATCAGTTGCGTCGCGCGTTCGATAGCCTTGCGCTGCAGTTCAAAATCGACGCCGCGCTCGTAGCGGTGCGAAGCATCCGAGCTGAAGCCCAGTGCCCGGGCCTTGCCGGCGATTGCGGCGGGAGGGAAAAAAGCGCTCTCGAGGAACAGGTCGCGGGTAGATTCGCCAATTCCCGAGTGCTCGCCGCCCATGACGCCGGCCATCGCCAGCGGCTTGACGTCGTCGGCGATCAACGCCGTATCCGCCGACGGTGTCACGGTCTGTTCGTTCAGCAGGAGCAGTTGTTCGCCGGGCTTGGGCAG
>Ga0194060_10003312_pt1 | contig 11400 bp, 10 predicted proteins | sample SepL225m_MetaG_FD_163427 | JGI IMG/M metagenome (GOLD analysis project Ga0194060, IMG submission 163427) | Anoxic zone freshwater microbial communities from boreal shield lake in IISD Experimental Lakes Area, Ontario, Canada - Sep2016-L222-5m | ecosystem: Environmental > Aquatic > Freshwater >... | reverse complement strand
TTTCTCGTTTTTGCATAGAGCTCAATCCTACTTGATTTCTATTGCGTGGGGTATGACATTTTCATTTCGGTATACTATGACATTAACATTTCGGTCTGATAATATAGGTATTAGGCTTGTTTTTTACTCATTTTTTTTATATGATTAATGCTTATGACAATAACATTTATTGGACATGGTTATGTAGGGCTTGTTACTGCTTGTGTATTCGCAGATTTTGGCAATGATGTTTGGGTTGTTGGACATACACCAGAAAAAATCGAGCGTTTAAAAAACGGAGATCCTATCATATATGAGCCCGGTCTCAAAGAATTATTAGAAAAAAATCTTGCATCGGGTCGATTACGATTTACACTACAACCTGAAGAGGCCATACCCCACTCTGAAATTATATTTATAGCCGTTGGAACTCCTCCAAAAAAGACAGGGGAAGCTGATTTGAGTATGGTTTTAGGAGTTGCTGAAATGATAGGAAAAAATCTAGGTGATCATTTTACTGTTGTTTCATGTAAGAGCACCGTTCCTGTTGGAACGAATAATAAAGTTGCAGAAATATTACAAAAATTCAAACCAGCAAATGCTCAAGTAGAAGTAGCATCGTGCCCTGAATTTTTACGAGAAGGAACAGGCTTATATGACACTTATACACCAGATCGAACAATAATCGGATCAAATTCAGAACAAGCAATTAAATCACTTCTCGAATTACACAAACCCTTGCCGGGTAAACGAATCATCACTGATCTTGCATCAGCTGAACTCATAAAATATTCATCTAATGCAATGCTTGCAACAAAAATTTCATTTTCAAATTTAATTGCACTTTATTGTGAAAAATCAGGAGCAGATGTAGAAACTGTCCTTGATGCAGTTGGTCTTGATAAGCGTATTGGGAGAAGCTTTTTATATCCCGGCGTAGGTTATGGAGGCTCGTGCTTACCAAAAGATGTAAAAGCGCTCCTCAATATAGGAAAACAGCTCGGAATTGACGTTGCATTTTTAGAATCTGTCGAATCAGTAAATCAAGACTCAAGAAAAAATTTAATAGAAAAAATAGTAGCTCAAGTCAAAGGCAAACATATTGCAATTTGGGGCCTTAGTTTCAAACCTGACACCGATGATATACGCGAGGCACCATCTTCATATGTTATACATGAATTAATGAATAAAGACTTCACTGTAACAGTCTACGATCCCGAAGCAACTGAAAATATCAAAAAAATATTTGGTGAAAAAATAAGTTATTCCACTAATCCCTATGATGCGGTCAAAGACGCAGATGCGCTTTGTATTTTGACAGAATGGAATGAATTTAAACAAATTGATTTAAATAAAATTAAAAACTTATTAAAAACTCCCCTCATAATCGATGGTCGCAATCTCTATCAGATAGAACAAATGAAAGAGTTAGGATTCAATTATTACTCAACAGGAAGAGCACCTGTAGTTTAATATGAAGATACTTATTACTGGCGGTGCAGGTTTTATAGGTTCTCATGTAGCTCGTTTTCATATTGAAAAAGGCGATGAAGTTATTGTATTGGACAATCTTCTTACTGGGTCAAAAGATAATTTATCTTCAATTAAGAATAATCCACTATTACAATATATTCATGCTGATATCGTATCATATGATTTTAGCTCCATACCAACAGTTGATTTAATATATCACTTAGCATGTCCTGCCTCTCCTATACAATATAAAAAATATCCAGTGGAAACACTTTTAACAAGCTCTCAAGGAACATATAACGTAGTTGAATTTATGAAACGAAGTCAAAGTAAATCTCTTGTGTTTTCATCTACTTCTGAAGTATATGGAGATCCATTGATACACCCTCAAATTGAGTCATATTGGGGAAATGTTAATCCAAATGGTGTGCGTTCTTGTTACGATGAAGGTAAACGATATGCAGAAGCATTATTGATGACATATGTGCGCACATATAATCTTGATATTCGATTTGCAAGAATATTTAATACGTATGGCCCCAATATGGAAAAGGATGATGGAAGAGTAGTTTCAAACTTTGTGAATCAAGCACTATCACAACATCCAATCACAATATATGGAAAAGGAACTCAAACCCGTTCATTTTGTTTTGTTAGTGATATGGTAAGAGGGTTATATGCATTAGGAATAACTCCAAATATAAAAGGTGAAGTGATAAATATTGGCAATCCCGATGAGCGTAGTGTGGAAGAATTAGCAATACTCATTAAAAATTTGGTTCATTCTCAATCAGAAATAATACACGAACATATTGATGCAGATGATCCTCAAAAACGTAAACCCGATATCTCAAAAGCTCAAAAAATGTTAAAATGGAATCCAGAGATACCTCTTGAAAAAGGATTATTACAAACCATTACCTATTTTCAAAAACGATTTTCATGAAAAAATCAGTCATCATATTACCAACATATAATGAGTCAAGTGATATAGAACAGCTTATCCGATCTATTTTTGAACATACAAAAGAATCTGCTAAATTATGGGAAATACATATACTTGTGGTTGATAGTGAGTCAGAAGATCACACCGGAGATATCGTAGAATCACTCTCAAAAGAATTTACTCAACTTCATCTACTGCGAACACAAAAAGAGGGACTTGGTAAGGCATACATGGATGGATTTCACTATGCAATTGATAAGTTAAAACCATTTGTTATTTTTGAAATGGATGCTGATCTTTCACATGATCCAAAATGTATTCCCCTCTTTCTCAAAGAAATAGAAAATGGTGCTGACTTTGTAATTGGTTCAAGATACATGAAGGGCGGATCAATACCTTCTGATTGGGCATTTCATAGAAAATTATTTTCTTTTTTTGGAAATCTTGTTATCAGAGCTGGATTTGCGAGCATTGGTATTGCGGATTGGACTTCTGGTTTTCGTGCTATAAAAACATGGGTTATTCAATCATCACTATCGCATATCAAAAATTATTCAGGATATGTATTTCAAGTGGCAATACTTGATATTGCAAAGAAACAACACGCACGTATAAAGGAACTTCCAATACAATTTATCGATCGAAAAAATGGAGTTTCAAAGATAAACTCAGGACAGTATATCTTTCAAATTTTATTATATGTCATCACAGAATCATCATTTATAAAGTTTTTTGTTGTAGGTGCGTCAGGATTTGTAGTAGATTCTGGATTATTATATCTTTTTGCATTTGAATTTCATTTGATACCTGCACTTGCAAAATCACTTAGTGTTATTATTGTTATCCTATGGAACTTTTCGATGAATAATTTCTGGAGTTTCAGCCATAAACGATTAGATAATAGTGTTGGGACATTTCTCAAAGGACTTATGAAGTTTTATCTTGTTTCTTCTGGCAATATGTTAATACAAGTTTCTGGAATAACGCTTCTTACTCATTTTTTTGGCAATCACAATCTATTGATCTTTAACGCGCTCATCATACTATTATTTGTGATTCCTTATTCATATTTTATGTATAATAAAGTCGTTTGGAAGAAAAAGTAAATAGTATAATATACGATGACTAATATTAAAGAGACTCCACAATCTCATTCTCTAGAGATTGGCACATATGCTTGGTTAATGCGGGAAACATTTTTAAATACACTTAGACTTACAGAACATAGAAAAAATGCTTTAGTAAATCCAGATGGATATGAACCAATAGTTCATAACCTACTGAAACAACTTAGTACCCCTTCAACCGTACGAGAACAAGCAAGTAGAGTTCAATTACTTTTAAATCTTAATACTGAAGCAGAATCTATTCATCCTCTACGAGATAACTTCTTAGCCCATCTTGAATCAGCACATAGTCCTCTTGATACAATAATCAACCGAATCATATCGAGTAAAATTAAACTGCGTCCTAACGAAATAGATGTGTTAGAAAAAATGGGATATACTTATATTTTACAAGGACTATTAGAAAGACAAAATGCATTGCTTGGAGATGATAGCCTTTCCTCAAACTGTATACTAGGTACTGAGGTCAAAGACGCTTTAAAAAAACAATTCGCAAGATATGTAGATCGCGCTCTCAGTGATACTGATCAAGCGCACGGATATCATTTTAATACATCTAAACAAGGTCTTTATACAGCTCAACTTCTTGCTCATTCCCCCTGTTTTTATCAAAAAGTTGCCAAACTTGTAACACTATTTTATGCATATGAATCAAATGAATTTCCAGTTCGGTTATTTTCCGAACCACAATTGAATCAAATGATCGCCTCATTTAATTCTCGTGGTGATGAGGGATTACGCGAGTTATGGGATGATTATCAATTTCTTCATGATACTTACAAATACCTGCTTCACAGTCAATCCACAGGTGTAGGACGCTCAAAACAACTGATAGAGCGAATACATCAAAAGATTAATCTTCTTAAACACAAAGGAGTTTGGAAACTAGAAGTGTTTGGTTCAGGATTAGTTCAAACACAAGAAATAGTACAGGTATTGACACAAAAAGGAATAAAGGTCAGAGGAGTTGGTTTTGATAAATTAGACCCGAATACACTTCGTAAGAATACTCGCGTTTTTACATATCCTGATGGAGCAGGAGCCCCGGGAAAAGAATTATCGTCGGAAGAAATTAAAAAAGTTTTGCGACTACATCCAGATCATGAACAAATCGTTTTAGATATAGGCGTTGATACAACTACTATTCATACAACTATTCATACAGATTATGGAGAATATGAATTGATGGACCCTAGAATTATTGGCTTTACTAGTTATGATGATAATAGTTTAGAAGGGGATTCTTATATCAGTCCAATAGGATTTGACGACGAACGTTATGCTTCATTAGGTTTGTTCCCAACAATTAGAGTAGCCACAAATAGTATTGTTCCCCATCTTGATGGACTAACTCAATTACATGCAATTTATGCGATGCTAAAAGGAAATAATCAAACAATCATAATAATTGGAGGAAACTATTACCCAATACAAAGAATTGTTTTAGAATTGGGAGGGATCATACAAAGAAGAGATGACGGTCTAATCGCAATTGTTCCACACCATCTTGTCTATTCTGATGGATGGACAACACAAGCAAATAGACATGAAATAGGAAGAGATGATTTTGATAAATTACGCTTACCACACCCTGCACAGCAAAGAGATTTTTTTTATCCAGAAAGATTATCAACTAATTTAACTCGTTTTTTATAACACCCCGGAACACCATAACAAAATGCACTTCCTTATATCAAATAATTCTTATATAAAACTATTCCAACAGCAGTTGCAACATTGAGACTATCGATGGTATTGCTGAAATTAATACGGATATTTTTAATATTTTGTTTGACCGATTGTGGCAACCCAGCTCCCTCACTTCCAAATATAAAACTACTTTTCTCATCAAATACTACTGATTGAAGTTCTTCCTTACTATGTCCGTCAAATGCATACAATGTATATTCTGGAAAAGCCACTTGGTAATCTTCAAGCGATGCAAAATAAGATATATTTGTCTGAAACACACTCCCCATAGAAGAACGAATAACTCTTGGATGAAATACATCGACACCCGGCTTAATTATCGCAATATTTTTTATACCAAATCCAGTCGCAGTACGTACGATAGTTCCGAGATTGCCTCGATCTGTAGGTTGATACAAGACTACATGAGATGTCTCTGTGTTTATTGATTGCTCATATTTTTGAAATACACACAATGCATATATGTTTTCAGTTTCAGACAATCCTTTGAGCAATCCATCATTTAACTCTACTCGTACCGCATGTTCTCGAGCATAAGTTGCAAGTTTTTGAGCTCCTTTGTTATTTTTTGTCGTAGTATGAAGAACGAGTAATTGAAGCGTTTTTGGATGATACTTAATAAGCTCTAAACATGGGTACACTCCTAACGCATACGAATACTCTAATTCCTTTTTATATTTTTTAACCTGTATAGATTTCATATAGGATATTATAGCGTATAAAATCAATTAAAACGAACTTATTGTTTCTCAGCATACTGAGAAGAAATCCATCCTGTTTTGCTTCCTTCATATTCTATTTTAAACCATCCACTTTTTTCATCAATCAAACTATATGTACTTCCCGGATTTACCCGTGCTGATTCTGATGCGTCTGTCGATGGCTCTACACGTACTCGTAAAAAACCTGTTGGAGTGTCTTTAATAATCACCTTATTGCCAACTAACGCAGTTGTATTTGCAGTTAATTTTGGCTTTCCAGATGGCACAGGTGTTGATCCAATTATTGCAGAATCTGATGCTTTTTTTTCTTCCACTAATGGCTTTACCTGACTTTGATCTATAGCAAGTTTAAATGAAGAATTGACACGATAATTTGTAATGATATTTACCTTTTTTGTTCGCCTAAAAAATCCGGGCATTGATATAGATACCTCATGATCTCCCTTTGGCACTTCAGACAGAAGTAATGGAGCAATACCTTTTTCTTCATTATCCAGATACACTATTGCACCATTTGGTTCAGTTTCAACATACACTTCTCCCGTATCAGGAGATTTTGACCCCTGATCCATCGGAACTATAGTCAAAACCTCTCCAGCAGAAGAAATATCTGACGAACCCAAATCACGATTGATATATGTCAATGCATTTTTATCAACTTTAATTTTACCTTGCCACGATGCCGTTGCCGTAGCATCACCTTCAGGAATAAGTTTGATGAGAAACTCACCCACCTTAAACCTATCCTCATACGGAGTTCTTCCTATGGATACGTTGTCTATAAATATTCCTGCTGTTGGCGAAGATAATACACGAATTTTTCCAAAATTATTTTGAATACTCAAAAGATAAAATCTTACCCCCAAAAATATACCGAAGAGACAAACCAAAACTACAAGAATAATAATTTTTCTTTTCATAAGATTACATAAGTATTCTATCACATTTCTGAATAGGATAATATTGTATTTTTTACAGTTTTAGCGCTTTAATACTAACCGAAAGTATGGTAATATTTAGTCATGATTCAAGAAGAAATTAAAAATCTATTACAACACACCCTTAAAGAATTACATATCATAGTATCTGACATATCCGTAGAACCTGTGTCAGAGAATAAATTTGGAGATTATACTTCAAATATCGCACTAAAATTATCAAAAGATCTTAAAAAAAAACCTCTAGAAATAGCACAGGATATCGTGTGCAGTATACAAAAAAATAAACATATAGAAAAAGTGGAAGTTGCACCTCCCGGTTTTATCAACTTTTATTTATCAAAACAATTTATTATTAGTGAGCTCCAAACTATACCAAATACTGTCCTTCTTAATATTAATGAAAAAAAAAGAGTCATTGTAGAATATACCGATCCAAATCCTTTTAAGGAACTCCATATTGGACATCTATTTAGTAATACCGTTGGAGAATCAATTTCCCGTATCATGGAGGCATCTGGAGCAACGGTAAGAAGAGTAAATTATCAGGGTGATGTTGGTTTACACGTAGCCAAATCTGTATGGGGATTAGATAAAAAACTAAATGAAGATCAACTAACTATTGCAGATATCGAGCAACGGAACATCAATGATCGAGTACAATATCTTGGTCAAGCATATGCAAAAGGTTCTGTTAGTTATGTAGAAGATATAACTGCACAACAAGAAATAAAAAACCTGAATGCTATTATTTACTCCATCTCTCAAGAAGAACTTACCTCAAAAACACATTGGATTCCTCAGATAAACTATGAACAACAAATCACAAATAGTCATTTGGATAAAAAACACATAAAAGAGCTTTATTTGAATGGAAAAAAATGGAGCCTTGAATACTTCGAAGTAATTTATCATCACCTCGGAACATACTTTGATGATTATTATTTTGAAAGTATTGTTGGTGAATATGGCGTACAAATCGTCAAAGAATTTCTTACAAAAGGTGTGTTTGAGGAAAGTCAAGGAGCCGTAATTTATAATGGTGAAAAAAGAGGACTGCACACACGGGTTTTTATCAATTCACTTGGACTTCCCACTTACGAAGCTAAGGAACTGGGACTTTCTTCTGTTAAATATAGCGACTGGAACTATGATAAATCAATTATTGTAACAGGAACAGAGATCAAAGAATACTTTAAGGTTCTTATGTCTACAATGAAAGAAACAAACCCATCAATTGCAGAAAAAACAATTCCTCTAACTCACGGTATGATCAAACTTCCAGAAGGCAAGATGTCAAGTAGAAATGGAAATGTTGTTACCATTGAATGGTTGATTAATGAAGCAAAAAATAAACTTCTCACTGTCATTTCATCTAATGATAATGTTCCTCTTGAGGATAAAGATGGCGTTGCAGATACATTAGCAATATGTGCTATTAAATATTCTTTGCTTCGAACAAATATCGGACAAGATGTAGTATTTACATTTGATGAATCATTATCGTTTGATGGCAATTCTGGCCCCTATTTACAATACACATATGTACGTGCACAATCGATATTACGTAAAGAATCAACTATACAAACAATCAATAATGCAAATCACATACTATTAGAACCTGAAGAATCTATACTGATCCGCAAAATTCTTCTATTCCCTCTTGTTCTAACAAATGCATCTACTAAACTCCAACCACATTTAGTCTGTAACTATCTATTTGAAATAGCTCAACTTTATAATAATTTTTACCACAAATTTTCTGTTCTCAAATCAGAGGGAGATATAAAAACTATACGACTTCGTATTACTCATGGAGTATCAAATATACTCAAACAAGGACTTGAATTATTGGGTGCAAAAGTTGTAGAAAAAATGTAAGAATTTATTTTTTTAAAATATATGGCTTTTTTTATTTGTTCGCATTGTGGATACGGTTCAGGTGCATGGATGGGTAAATGTCCAGACTGTAGTGAATGGAACACCTTCAAACAACGAAATGAATTTGGAGATAATTCATCTGATAAAGTAAAGGAAGATATTCTTGAATTAAAAGCTACTCAATTATCAAAAGTAACTTCAACCAAACTCGAACGTTTTTCAACAGGAATCTTTGAATTTGATCGAGTTCTTGGAGGAGGGCTCACACCAGGTGCACAGATCCTAATGTCGGGCGAGCCCGGAGTTGGCAAATCAACCCTACTTCTTCAAGCATTACAACATATTCGTACTCTCTACATCTCAGGAGAAGAGATAGCAGAACAAGTCAAAGAACGGGCAATTCGTATGGAAGTTTCTTTGGAAAAGTTTTTATTTTCCGATACGGTACAACTTGAAGGAATTCTTCGAGGAATAAACGATCTACGAAATGAGATTGATCTAGTTGTCGTTGATTCACTTCAAACTATTTATTCAAAAGAAGTTGAATCACCTCCGGGCAATATCACTCAGATGCGCGAAGTTATAAGTAAAATAGTCATAGCTGGAAAAAAATTAAAATTACCCATTATTATTATTGGTCATGTAACAAAAGATGGTGAAATCGCTGGACCAAAAATGATTGAACACATGGTAGATACCGTACTTAATTTTGAGGGCGAACGAATTTCTCAATTTAGAATTTTACGAGCCTCAAAAAATAGATTTGGATCAACAGATGAGATTGGTATTTTTGAGATGTCCGGTGCTGGTCTCAAAGAAGTAAATAATCCTTTGGCATTTTTAGAGGATCAAACAGAGAATACACCGGGTAAGGCAGTAGTGGGCGTGATGGAAGGAAAGAGACCATTATTCTTTGAAATGCAGGCTTTAGCAGTTCCAACCTTTATGGCTATGCCAAGGCGCGTTGTTAAAGGCGTTGACTACAACAAAGTGCTTCTTTTACTTGCAGTGATGAAAAAACATCTCCATATAGAGCTCGACAAATATGATGTTTATATTAATGTGATTGGTGGAGTTGATGTCAAATCGCCTGCAGTTGATTTAGGAATTGTAGCGTCTCTTTTGTCTTCGATACAAAATACAGCAATAAATACAAAGACGCTATTTATTGGTGAAGTGGGACTTCTTGGAGAGATTCGTAAATTTGTTGGTCAAGATCGAATCCTAAGTGAAGCAAAACGTATTGGATTTAATACAATCATATCTTCTACTACTATGAAAAATATAAAAGAAATCAAATCAATTATAAAAATATAATTTCATCATTCCAAAATATATTTTTTCTGTACAATCGTGCGTCTTCCATTTGCACCAATAACCTCAATGTAAAGTGTATTTGTTCCTTTTATAATTGGAAATTCATAAGTAAATGTTCCTTCGGTATCTTTGTATACCTTTTCTCCTAAGATTGTTACACTAGCATCCTTTTCAGTTTTTCCTATAATCTTTACTCTGTCTGCATTTTTAATAATTGATACTTTTGGTGATATTATATCTACAAAAGGAGGAGAAAAATACACAAATAATTGATATCCAAAATAACAAAAAAATATTACAAAGATCCCTACGACTGATGAAACCACAATACGTTTTGATGTTGAATTAAGAGTATGTGGTTGAATTCTTTTTTGAAAAGTTGAAGTTTCTTCCTGATGTTCATAATCTCTACGAAAAAATGCAAGAGCTTTTTCTTCTTCAATTCCTAGATATTTTGCATAACTTTTTATGATGCCAATAATGTAAATTTTTGATGCGAAAAGCGACCAATCATTTGTTTCTATTGCTTCAATAAATTTACTTCTGATACGTATCTCTTTTTCAATTTGTTGAACAGTGAGTTTTCTCTTTATTCGTTCATTGAGTAATAATGTGCCAATTGTAAGCATATGATATGAACCAAATAACTTCTACATCACAGAGCTAAAGTAGTACTCATACGTGATGGAATAAGATGTATTAAAAAGTAAATATTACTGAAGATCGTAAAATGTTACAGATACTTTGGCATCACAAAATCCAAATATTCCTTTTTCAATACGCGCTCTCATATTATCTCTAAGTGCTCCTGCTTGAGCCTCGGGTGTACCATGAGTCAAATGAAACTCAAAAGCTCGCCCCTTGAGCATGCCTTCTGGAGTACCTGCTTCACTATATCTATAAGCAAAACCATATGTCAAAACATTCTGAATCCATTTATCAAATTCATATCCCGCTGCCCACCAAAAAACTGGTGCAATAAGAATAATCTGTTCATCTCCTAATATAATAGCTTTCCATTCATCTGCAGATTTATCTGTTGAATGATAGATTTTATGATTATTTGCCTTATTTAACTCTGCAATAATTGCGAGACCCTTTTTACTTGGAAGTTCTTTTGGATGAAAATTGATTATCATATATAAACACTATATACTCAAACAACCGATAAGTCAATAGCCCTACATTCTATTTCGAAATGCACCACCTACGATTTTAGACTTTAACAGTCTACGAAATTTGTAATGATTAACATCAGCTTCTAAAGACTCATTCGGGGTGAGAAATCCTAAACACTTACGAGGAGT
>Ga0194060_10003311_pt1 | contig 11401 bp, 10 predicted proteins | sample SepL225m_MetaG_FD_163427 | JGI IMG/M metagenome (GOLD analysis project Ga0194060, IMG submission 163427) | Anoxic zone freshwater microbial communities from boreal shield lake in IISD Experimental Lakes Area, Ontario, Canada - Sep2016-L222-5m | ecosystem: Environmental > Aquatic > Freshwater >... | reverse complement strand
CATATAATTAGAATATTACATAAACTAGCCTTGTATTATAGCCTTTTAAGTCATTCTTTGAGGGATCTTATTATTTTAAGAAAACTTTTTAAGCATAACTACTAATTTCTGTGCTAAAAGGATATTTTTGTTTCATATAAAAATCAATTATGGGATTATTGCTATTTTTTGTTGGAGTAATAGGTTGGCATATTGGTATGTATGGCATGTTTCAAAAAGCAGGCATTGCTCCATGGAAGGCCCTTATACCATTTTATAATACTTGGCTGATTGTTGAAAAAACAGAAATCCCAAAATACTGGTTCTGGTTACAACTAATTCCTATAGCAGGTCAATTCATTACAATATGGGTTACCATTATTTTTGTAATGCAATTCAAGCGTGTAAACTTATTGCATCATACAGCAACTGTTTTCTTACCATTTATTTATTTTCCATACCTAGGATTTTCAAAAAACGAGCAGTTTTATGGCCCGTCTGTAATGGGTAAATACACAAAACCTGCTTCAAGGGAATGGATTGATGCGGGTGTTTTTGCCATTGTTGCAGCAACAATTATTAGAACTTTTGTATTTGAAGCCTATGTTATTCCATCGGAGAGTATGGAAAAAACATTGTTGGTGAATGATTTTCTATTTGTAAATAAAATGACATACGGTGCTAGAATTCCACAAACGCCATTGTCATTTCCTTTCGTACACAACACCATGCCTTCGTCGGTAACTACTCCGTCGTACCTTAAATGGATTCAAATACCTTACAAAAGATTACCTGCTATTACACCAGTGAAAAGGAACGATGTTGTAGTATTTAATTTTCCAGCAGGTGATACCATTATTAATCTTCCAGAATTTGGAAGTAAGATGCCATATTACGATGTGCTAAGAACGCAATTTAAAGGCGATAGAGAAGCTTTAATGGCACAGTATCCTATTCTAGTTCATCCAATGGACAAAACGGATAACTATATTAAAAGATGCGTTGCAGAAGGTGGAGATAAACTACAAGTTAAAGACGCACAATTATATATCAATGGACAATTGGCTTATTTGCCCAAGGCTTCTCAAACAGAATATATTGTTGAAACTAATGGAACGAATTTTACAGATGCTTTTTTGTTAACTGAATTAGGAATTGATGTACAGGATACGAAGGGTCAACTCGAGCCATTATCTAACAAGCCAGGTTTTTATAAAATCAATATGACGCCTGTTGAAATGGAATTAGTTAAAAAGCAACCGAATGTTAAATCGGTAAATCTTTTTGTAGATACATATGTTGGAGGTTATTTTCCATTTGACGATGCGAATTTTCCTTTTACACTCGATAATTTTGGTCCTATAAACATTCCTAAAAAAGGAGAGTCATTGCAATTAACTCCTCAAAATATTGCGTTGTATAGAAGATTAATTACGGTTTATGAACACAATACTTTAGAAGAATTAAATGGAAAGTTCATTATTAATGGAAAAGAAACAACTACTTATACAACCATTTATAATTACTATTGGATGATGGGGGATAACCGTCATCGTAGCCAAGACAGTCGTTTTTGGGGATTTGTACCAGAAACAAATGTGGTAGGAAAAGCTTCATTAATTTGGTTCAGTTTCGACAATGGTCCTCGTTGGAAGCGATTGTTTAATAGCATCAAATAATGTATCTTCAATAGATATGCAGGAACAACAACTACCATTAATTTTTACATCTTACAATGATTCTTCTGAATTATTGGAGTTGGATGCAGCACTTTTAAATGAAGCAAAGTTGGCAACAGCACTTGCATATGCTCCTTATTCAAAATTTAAGGTAGGTGCTGCGGCAAGATTAAGCAATGGGGTAATATTAAAAGGCAGTAACCAAGAAAATGCTAGCTTTCCCGCAGGTATTTGTGCAGAAAGGGTATTGTTGTCTATATGTGCTTCATTGTATCCTAAAATGGCTGTTGTTGCTATGGCAATAAGTTATCAAAATGAAATAGGAAAAAGTGATCGCCCTATTTCTCCCTGTGGTGTTTGCAGACAAAGTTTATCTGAATACCAAGAAATTTGTCAGCATCCTATCAAACTTATTTTGGGTGGGAAAGAAGGTAAAATATTTATTATTGAAAAAGCAAGTTCATTGCTTCCGCTTGCATTTACTAGTGCAGATATGTTTAGCTAATGTTTATCTAATTAATACAACAGTTCCTTTTAAAGCAAACACTTTTCCTGAGTCTTTATGAGTATAGTCTAAGGTCCAAACATAAGTGCCACTTGGTTGTAATTGACCATTAATTCGTCCATCCCATTTTTTATTCCAATTAGTTGTTTCAAAAATCACTTGTCCATAACGGTTAAAAATTTTAAAATTTAAATTGATTGCTTTTACTGCATTAAGCGGGTATAAGTAATCATTCAAGCCATCGCCGTTAGGAGTAAATGCAGAAGGTATATCAATATAACAGCTTGGTAATACCGTAAGCGTTTTTAACAAACTGTCGGCGCAATTAAACTGATTTTGAACGGTCAAACTAAAATCGAATTGATTTTTTCTAGTTAATACTTGATAGGTTTTTCCAGGAGGATTTTGTAAATAACTGATTTGTCCATCGCCATAATTCCATTTCCATTTGATGGCATTTGTGGTACTTTGGTCAATTGTAATTAAAGTATCTGTAGCGCAAATGGTATCTAAAATAGTAAAACCTGCTTTTACGGTTTGGTCTGGTAAATTAATGTCTGTACTACTACTGTCTATACAAAAACCATTTGAAATAATTAATGTGGTGTGTTGTAGGCCAAATGATTTGGTAATTAAACTTGGGTTTTGGCTAGCACTTGATAATACATTTCCTACTTGCCATTTCCATTGGATGGTTCCAGTATTGGCGTTATGGCTTAATAAAACGGTATCTAATTTACAACCAGGTTTAACTGAATAATTAAAATTAGCAAGTGCTATATTTTTTATGGTAAAGCCTAATACAGAACCAACAGGGGTTACCATATCGCACTCGTCTAATAAACTATTTCCATCAGTGCCATTTTTTAATTGGATCTGGTAACTGCCATTTATTTTAATTGGTTTAGAAAGTATTACTTGAATTGTTTTTGAAATGCCATTCGAACAAATTCCCTTTGCACCAATTACAGTTACAGCACTTGGTCCTGTTACAAAAAAATCAGATCCATCACTTGCAATAGTGGAACAATTCATTGGTTTATTGAACACAAGTTCCAGTGTGTCTTTAGCGCATATAATTGGTTTAATGCTATCCATTGGAGTTGGCACCGATGGCGTAAAAATCAAGGATCTTTGCAATCCTACAGCTAATAGATTCCCACAATTATCAATTAACGTATTTCCATCAGAGCCTAATGCTGATGTTACAGTATAAGTACCGGGCGATAATATTGCATTTAGTGTCAATATTGCAGAATCAGTATCAAACGAAACACTACAACCTTTACCTACGGCAGATTTAATAGAATTAGGAATAGTTCCTGTCACTTTAAAATCAGATCCATCGGCAGCTAAACTATTGCAATTCATTCGTTTGTTAAGGCTAACTACAATTTGAGTTCCATCGCAAACGGCATATGCATTGTTTAAAACAGGAATAATTGGGTTGACAATACTAGCAGTGCCACCTTGAAAAGAAAGCGCATACCCACTTTGCGTATCATCGAAATGACTTACTAATAATAAATATTCATGTCCTGCAATGATATCAGGCATTACGCTAAATGCAGGAACCATTGCACTAGGTACAGAAGAACATTCAAAAGCGTTCTTACCGGTTGTACCTGCACCAGTTAATCCATAGGTTCCACTCCAATTAGCTGATACAATTAATGATTTATTGGTAAAAACATCCATTGGATTAGCACCTGTTATATCGAAAAGTTCCCAGTCATAGTCGTCCGATAAATTAGCTGGTGTAACAATAAACCCTAGTTTTCCTGATACATAGCAAGTAAATTTGTACCAGTATGGGTTTTTATCGGAATAAACCGTACCATCAGTACATGGAGTAGGAATGGCCCTGTTACCACAAAGTGCTACTGAATTTTGAACAAATTTTGTTGTACCGCATACTGGGAATGCGGTTGTTGGATTTTGCCCTAAAGCAGTACAAGTTTGCGTAGAAGCAATAACAGGGCTGACTATTATCAATAACAGGGAGATATATTTAAAAACATGCTTTTTCACAGCCTAAAAGTATTTGATAATCTGTGTTTTTAGCTGTTTTTGTAAATAATTAAGAGGATTTTTTAATTTAAAAGATTTTATGATATTTTATAAATGATATATTATAAGTGTATAATATTGAAAAACAGTAATTTAAATCAATTGCTTCTATAATAGTATTTTTGGCATGGTGTTTGGCAATTGCCTGCATCTGAATCAGTCAGTTTTTTAAACAATTTTATACGAAAAGATTAACTTAACAAGCCTTAATCTCACTGAAATTACTGGTTTAGCTTAAATTATTTAGAATGAAAAAAGCACTTTGGATATTGATTTTACTGGTTTCAGCTAGTAAATTATCTGCACAAGTGGATAGTGCTACCAAATTTTTTTTAAAAGATTCTGTAATTCATATAGAAGATACATTACAATCAGAAAAGAAAGTTGTAGATTCAACTACTGAATTTGTTCTAAAATCCGGATTAAAGTCGGTTTTGGGTATTGCTAGTTTTTATAGCAAAAACTTAGACGGAACCGAAACTGCTACCGGCGAAAGGTTTAAAAATAGTAACTTAACAGCTGCTAGTAACAGTTTTAAATTGAATACTTGGGTTAAAGTAACCAATATTCATAACGGAAATTGGGTAATTGTAAGAATAAATGATCGAATGCATCCTCGGATGGCAAAGCGTGGAAGGGTCATAGATTTGAGCAGATTAGCGGCTTTTAAGCTTGATTTCATTAAAAAAGGACTGACTAAAGTGCGGGTTGAAGTTGTTGAAAAACGAAATGTTGATTAATGGTTGAGAATTATACAACTTTTATTATTTTATAAAGTCAATTCTAGCCTGTATTTTTGCTACATAATTAAAACTGTATATGAAGAAAATTTTAATCTTTATTGTTGTATTGGGTCTAGCATCTACAACTTTTGCTCAGACATCCGATAATAAAAAAATGCCATCATTAGGTATTAACTTCTTTTTACAAGATTTTAAAACACCTGCGTCTATTGCATCTAATGGATTTTCTTCCGTTATGCAGAAAAACAAATGGGGTAATATTAGTGATATGAGCTCTGGCTTAAGTTTGCAATATTTGAATGGTTTAACAGACCATATTGATTTTGCATCTAGCCTTAGTGCTAGTTTCTTAAACTATCCAATTAGACCTAGTTCTGGTATTTCAGAAACAGGTGGAAGCAGATTTTTATTAGAAGCAGACGCAGGTATCAATATTAAATTGTTAACGGATAAATATTTTATTGATCCTTATATTAACATGGGTGTTGGTGCTTCTATGTATGCTGGAACTTATTTTGCTGCTTATGCTCCAGTTGGTGGAGGTTTACAATTTAATCTTGGAGAAGGTTCTTTTATAAATCTACAATTCAACTATCGTACCCAAGTTTCTAGTTTGTCAACTAAGCATTTTAATTATGGGTTAGGTTTTGTTGCTCCTTTAAAAGACAAAAAACCTCCTGTAGTTGTTCCACCACCACCACCGCCTCCAGCGCCAGTTGATACTGATGGAGATGGTATATTTGATCCAAACGACAAATGTCCTACTGTTCCAGGTGTAGCTAAATATGCTGGTTGTCCAGTTCCTGATACTGATGGAGATGGAATTAATGATGACAATGATAAATGCCCTACTGTAAAAGGTGTAGCTAAATATGCTGGTTGTCCAGTTCCTGATACTGATAAAGATGGTATTAACGATGACGAAGACAAATGTCCTACTGTAGCTGGTTTAGCTCGCTACCAAGGATGTCCTATTCCTGATACTGATAAAGATGGTTTAAACGACGAAGTTGATAAGTGTCCTACAGTATTCGGACCAAAAGAAAACAATGGTTGTCCAATTTTGAACTTTGATCCAAAAGACATTAAGTTCATGGTAGGTAGTGATAAATTAACTAAACCATCTAAAGTTGAGCTAGATAAAGGTGTTGCAAATTTAAATCAATATCCTACTTTGAAATTAACAATTGAAGGACATGCTTCTACTTCAGGTAGTGATAAAATCAATAATCCTTTATCAGCAAAACGTGCTGAGTCTGTTAAAACTTACCTTGTATCAAAAGGTATTGCTGAAAGCAGATTAGCAACAACTTCTTTTGGTAGTACTAAACCTATTGCAGATAACAAAACTGCTAAAGGTAGATCAGCTAACCAAAGGGTTGAATTTAAAGTTCAAGAGTAATCATTAGATTATCATATTAATAAAAAATCCTGCAATTTAAATTGCAGGATTTTTTTTGCTCATATTAAAAAGAGTTTAATAAATATTTACTTCTGGTTCTAATTGAATAGCAAATTTTTTCTCAACCGATTCAATGATTGATTGAGATAGGGCAAGGATTTCAATACCTGTTGCATGTCCATAATTAACCAATACCAAGGACTGATTCGAATAACAACCAGCATCTTTGTTTCTAAATCCTTTCCATCCTGCTTGTTCTATTAACCAGCCAGCTGCAATTTTTTTAGTACCATTTGTAGATGAAAAAGAGGGTATGTCTGGAAATGCTTGAGTAATTTGTTTGAATTTGTTAATTGAAATAATTGGGTTTTTGAAAAAACTACCAGCATTGCCAATTAAGGATGGGTTGGGTAATTTAGCGGTTCGGATTTTTATAACGGCGTCTGAGATAGATTTGATTGTGTAATTTTCAATTCCCATTTTTGTTAGTTCTTGCTCAATTGCGCCATAGCTTGTTTTATAGATGGGAACCTTTTGTAATTTGAAACAAACACGTAGAATTACCAGTTGGTTTTTATAGGTTGTTTTAAAAATACTATTGCGGTAATCGAAACAGCAATCTGTATTATTAAAATGTAAGATTTTTTTTTCGTGGATATGGTAGGCTTCTAATGATTCAAAAACATCTTTTAATTCAACGCCATATGCACCAATGTTTTGAATGGGGGCAGCACCTACAGACCCAGGTATGAAACTTAAATTTTCAATGCCAGCATACCCATGATTTATGCAATATAAAACAAACGTGTGCCAGTTTTCGCCAGCACCCGCTTCAACGTAAAAATAATTAGCGTCTTCTTTTAATAAACGAATTCCTGTTATTTGATTGTTCAATACCCATCCGTCAAAAGCTTTGGTGAATAAAACATTACTGCCTCCTCCAAGAATCAGGTGTGGGATAGTATAAGATTGTGGTATGCCTTCAATTAATGTGGCAAATTCATCGAAAGAATTGAACTGGGCGAAGTACCTAGCCTTTACATCCATTCCAAAAGTATTGAATGGCTTTAGTGAAATATTTTCTTGTACTTGCATTAGGCGCTACTAGTTAAAATGGATCAACATTTGCAACAATGGTTACCGAACGATATCTTTTATTCGTTTGAATAATTACTTTTTGTTGTTCAATTGACAATTTGCATTGTGTTATTTGTTTGGCATCTTTTGGGAGCTTGATTAAAATTTCCCATAAGTATTGGTTGCGAACCCTATCTACAACTGGTTTTGCAGGGCCATTAATGCATTTGCCAAATTGTTGTTGCATTGCTTTAACCATAATGATTGCGGCTTCTTCTGCAATATGTTTTTCCTTATGTTTAAATATAATTTGAATTAATCTTGTATAAGGAGGGTAGTTAAATTGTTTTCTATTTTGAATTTCAAAATCATACAAGGCATTGTAATCATGCGCCTTTAAAAATTGTAAAACTGGATGGTATAAATTACTCACCTGAATCAATACATTTCCATCTGCATTTTTTCTGCCAGCTCTACCGCTAACCTGTTCCATTAATTGAAACGCTCTTTCGTTTACTCGAAAATCGGTAAAATTTAAAATGCCATCTGCATCAATAATTCCAACAAGGTTTACATGTTCAAAATCTAATCCTTTAACCACCATTTGAGTGCCTACAAGGATATCTATTTTTTGTTGTTCAAATAATTTAATCAATGCATCGTGGTCATTCTTGCCGCGGATACTATCATAGTCCATTCTGGCAACTTTAGCATCAGGAAAAATTTCCAGTATTTGTTCTTCAATTTTTTCAGTACCAAAGTTTTTTTGTGTAAACTGATGGCTACCACAAGCGGTACAGGTTTGTACAACAGGGTAACTACTGCCGCAATAATGACAAGATAATTTATGTTTTGATTTATGATAGGTAAGTGATACGTTACAGTGTTCGCAATGCGGTATCCATCCACATGGCTCACATCGTAAATAGGGCGAATATCCACGTCTGTTTTGAAATAAGATGACTTGTTTTTTTTGTTCTAATGTTGCTTCAATGGCAGTAATTAATGCAGGAGTAAAAATTGTTTTACCCTGCTTTGTTTCAAATACTTTTTTAATATCTACTAATTCCATTGAGGGAAGCTGGGCATCTCCAAAACGTTCATTTAGTTTTACAAGTCCATATTTTCCTTGAATACAATTAAAATAAGTTTCAACACTAGGTGTAGCGCTACCTAATAATATTTTTGCTTTAAACAAACTTGCATAATAAACAGCTGTATCACGGGCATGGTATCTCGGAGCAGGATCTTGTTGTTTATAAGAACTATCGTGCTCTTCGTCTGCTATAATTAGTTTAAGGTTATTAAAAGGTAGTAACAGCGCAGAACGTGCTCCTAGAACAGCTTTTAGCTCGCCAGTTTTAATTTTATTCCAAATCTCAACGCGTTCATTAGCATTAAACTTAGAATGATAGATACCAATATTTCCGCCAAAATGCAATTGTAGTCTTCGAATAATTTGAGAGGTTAGTGCAATTTCTGGTAGTAAATACAATACTTGATTTCCTTCTTTTATTGCTTGTTCAATTAAATGAATATAAAGTTGGGTTTTACCACTAGCCGTTACCCCATGTAGTAGACACACATCTTTTTTAGTAAAACAATCACTTATTTCATTTAACGCTTTTTGTTGTGCATCAGATAAATTAAAATTAAGGGTATTGCTTTTTGCTAATTGGGTAATACGATCAATGGCTCTTTTTTCTAATAATAAAATTCCTTTATCTACCAATGCTTTTAGTTGAGCAGGAGAGGCGTTTGATTTTTTTAAAAGTTCAGGTTGGGTTACTTCGCCTTCTGTTTTTAATAAATGTAAATAGGCTAAAAGTAATTCCATTTGTTTGGGTGCCTTAGTAAAATTGTTTAATAGTTCTGCTAATTTTTCTTCAGCAAAATAATTGGAATGCAATAAAACATAGGTTTGTTTTTTTACTTGGTATTTCTGCTTAAGTTCTTCCCAAACATGACAAATATTTTTATCAATTAATTTTTTTATGATGGGATAAACATGAGAGCTGTCGAGTAATTGTTGTACCTCAGATAACCGCAATTCTTTTTTTAATTCAAGTGCTTCTGCAACAATATATTCTTCGTCATTTAAGTCAAATAACCCCTCTTCTCGCTCTTCATTCCAAATTAGGATGCTCTCGCTCGATAATTTTAAATTAGCGGGCACAGCAGCCTGCATAACATCACCTTCTGTGCATAGATAATATTTAGCCATCCATTCCCATAACTTTAATTGTTCGGGATGCACCAAAGGTTCTGAGTCTAATAAGTTTAAAAGAGGCTTGGGATTAAAACCCTCTGGAGGCGTATTAAAAATCCGTTTAACAATCCCTGCATATTTTTTGTGTTTCCCCAAAACTACTTCTACACGAATACCTATTTGTATGGTATCATGAAATTCAAACGGTACAGACCAAGTATAATTTTTGGGCAAAGCCAATGGAATAATAACCTCTGCAAAAACAGTTGGTTGATTTGCATTGAAAGAGAAGCTATTTATTTGATTTTGACTGGCCATGATTCTAATATGGCTAAGATAAGTTGCTTTCGGTTTATAAAGATGGATATTCGCGATATCTGCGTAATCCAGCATCCATTAAATTAAAAACGGTTTGTTTTAATGCTGGAATATCTTGTTGTGTTAATCCGGCTACTTCAATTTCTTCTAAATAAACCACCCTGCTGATTCCTGGAGTTAACGAAAATATAGAGTTATAATGTAAACGTTCGAGGGTATCAACCAATATTAATGGCTTGATAGGGGTTTGTGTTTCAATGGCAATTCTAAATGCACCGTCGTAAAATGATTTTAATGGGGCAGGAGTTTCGTTAAAAGTTCCTTCTGGGAATATAAATATGGAAATATTATTGCTAATAGCTGATTTTAAGGCTCGAACGCTCTTTGCACGGGTACTTGCATCTCGTCGATCTACTAATATTACTGCAGCCTTATAAATCCATCCAAAAACTGGTATTTTAACTGTTTCGTATTTACCCAAGATTCGCATAGGGTTACGTATAATGAGTAATATAGGCGGGATATCTATATATGAAATATGATTGGCTATGTATATATATTGTTTAGCGTTGTCATGTGGGTGTTCATAAATCTCTTTGTGATGTATGCCTATAAAAAAATACCATATACCAGCCCAAAGTTTACATATTTGATAGATGATATTGCCGCCAGTTACTTTGCCAAATACGAGTGAAAGCATCACAAATGGAAAGAAGAAAAATGTGAGTACTATAAAAATTGCAAATGCATATATATTATAGATGATTCTTATTAGATCTTTAAGCCATTTCATTTTTCTAACTTAGGTAGAATTTGGGATAAATGCGTTTTTTTTAATTTAGGCAAAAAAAAGCAACCTCATGGGTTGCTATTCAAATATGGCTAAGCGTATATTTTAGATAGAAGTTTTTGCTTCGTTTTTCCATAATAATAAAACGATGGAAATAACACAAGCTGTAACTCCTACAATCATTATTGGACTTTCGTTTAAAGTATTATTAGCAATTTGCGTAGTAAGTAAAAACATTTTGTTGATTTTTATTTGTTATTAATATTTCACAAATTGAAGGCAAATATTTCATATTTACAAACACCTACTAAGTTATGAAAGCTCAAAAACAAATTATAAAAATAAATAATGTATATTCATTTTACTAGATCGAAATAAATTTTGATTAATTATTTAAAAAAGTATTTATTTTTTTTTAAATAGACTTTATATTTTTCTATTTTGGCGTTTAAAAGTTAATTTATAGTGCAGAAAATATTTGTAAAAAAAGTGTAATTTTTTTTTTAAAATATTTAAAAAAGGTTTTTTTTCAACTATTTTTTATCAAATCACCTATAATTATAGTACTCAAGTACATTATTTTACATAAAATAATACATCAAAATATAGGTTTAGATATGTTATAAAGG
>Ga0194060_10003310_pt1 | contig 11402 bp, 10 predicted proteins | sample SepL225m_MetaG_FD_163427 | JGI IMG/M metagenome (GOLD analysis project Ga0194060, IMG submission 163427) | Anoxic zone freshwater microbial communities from boreal shield lake in IISD Experimental Lakes Area, Ontario, Canada - Sep2016-L222-5m | ecosystem: Environmental > Aquatic > Freshwater >... | reverse complement strand
CAGCCGCAGCCTGGGAGTGGGCTCGCCTCAATGGTTACGCGCAGGGCGTCTGCCTGCTCGCAGCTGGCGTCTGCGTTTCGGTTTGTGGCCTGACATGGTGGCTCGGTATGTTGGAGCAGCCGCTGCCCTGGCTCTGGTCACTGGCCGGTGCGGCCTGGGTGCTCGGTGGTGCCTGGTTGTTGCGTAGCGGCGTACCTGCGTGGTCGGCGTATCCGCGTGGGCTGCGCTTGATCGCGGGGTTGGCCGCGCTCTGGTTAACCTGGCTGGCGGTGGCACAGGCACGGGTGATCGGCATCAACTTCCTGCTTTCCGTTTTGACTTTGGTCTGGGCAGCCGATGTCTTTGCTTATTTCGCGGGTCGCGCTTTTGGGGGTCGGTTCAGCCCCGGCAAACTTGCGCCGTCCATCAGTCCGGGCAAGAGTTGGGAGGGTGTCTGGGGCGGCATGATCGGTGTGCTGGCCTTGGCACTGGTCTGGCGCTGGATCGATTCCGCCTGGGCCATCGCTGTTCCCAGTTTCTACACCCACCTGGGCCGCAAGGGCTGGTTTGTCATGTTGATTGCACTGGTATTCATGGCCGCCATGAGCGTGGTCGGTGATTTGCTGGAGTCGCTGGTCAAGCGCAGTGCAGGTGTGAAAGATAGCAGCGGCCTGCTGCCAGGCCACGGTGGCGTGCTGGACCGGGTTGACGCCCTGTTGCCAACCTTGCCCTTGGCCATGATGCTTTATTCTGCGTGAGCGATTCAATGACTGTTTCTGATCCTGCGTTGAAGCAACGCGTTGTCATCCTGGGCTCGACCGGGTCGATCGGTGTCAGCACCCTGGAGGTGATCGCCCAGCATCCTGAGCGCTTCGAGGTCTTTGCGCTGAGCGCGTCGACGCAGGTCGACTTGATACTGCAGCAATGTGTGCGTTTCAAGCCGGCTTTTGCCGTGATGGCCAGTGAAACCCACGGCCGCTTGCTCGAGCAGAAGTGTCGTGACCTGAACCTGAAGACGCGTGTCACTTGGGGCGCGCAGGCGATCACCGCGGTGGCGTCGCACGAGCAGGTTGATTCGGTGATGGCGGCCATTGTCGGTGCGGCGGGTCTGGCCTCGTGCCTGGGCGCAGCACGCTGCGGCAAGCGCTTGCTGCTGGCGAACAAGGAAGCACTGGTTGTCGGCGGTGATTTTTTCATGCAGGCCGTGCGTCAGGGTGGCGCCAAACTGCTGCCGATCGACAGTGAGCATTCGGCCATCTTCCAGTCCTTGCCAGCCGATGCGGCGACCTGGGCAAACCAGATCGACAAGATCATCCTGACCGCTTCGGGCGGACCATTCCGGCAGCGCGAGCCGCACACGCTGCGCGATGTCACGCCGCAGCAGGCGTGTGCTCACCCGAACTGGGTCATGGGGCGCAAGATTTCTGTCGATTCCGCAACCATGATGAACAAGGCGCTTGAAGTGATCGAGGCGCGTTTCCTGTTTGATGTCAAGCCCGATCAGATTGAAGTCGTGATTCACCCGCAGAGCGTGATTCATTCGATGGTGCAGTACAAGGACAACTCGGTGGTGGCGCAGTTGGGTACCCCTGACATGAAGGTGCCGATCGCCTATGGTCTGTCATGGCCGGATCGCATGGTTTCAGGTGCGGCGGCGCTTGACTTCCGGAACATGGCCGCGATGACCTTTGAATCGCTGGAATCCAACGGTCACGCGCAACGCTTTCCGGGTTTGCAGCTGGCTTGGTCGGTATTGCAGGGGCCCGCTGGCACACCCGCAGTCCTTAACGCGGCCAACGAAGTGGCGGTCGCAGCCTTTCTTGAAGAGAGAATTCGTTTCGACCAGATTCACCAGGTCAATCTCGAAACACTGGCTTCGGTCACGACGCCAAACGTCGGCTCGCTGGAAGACCTGTTGGCGCTGGATGCGCTGTCACGCGAGGCGGCGCAAAGTGTGGTGCGTCGCGTTGGCAGACGCTAAGGCTGGCGCGGAGCGACCATGCTGACCCTTGCTGCGTTTGCATTGGCCCTGGGGCTGTTGATTGCCGTGCATGAGTTAGGCCACTACCGCATGGCATTGGCCTGCGGCGTCAAGGTGCTGCGTTTTTCCATCGGCTTCGGCAAACCTCTTTACAGCTGGCAAGCCAAGGGCTCGTCGACCGAGTTTGTGATTGGCGCTTTTCCGCTGGGTGGCTATGTCCGGATGCTCGATGAACGCGAAGCCGCTGTGCCGGAGCAGGAGCGGCATCTGGCGTTTAACACCCAGAGGCTGCGCTCGCGCATCGCGATTGTGGCGGCTGGCCCGCTGGCCAATTTGCTGCTGGCCGTCGTCCTGTACGCACTGGTGAACTGGATCGGTGTGCAACTTCCCGCGCCCATCCTCGCGAGTCCGGTCGCCGGTTCGATCGCGGCGCAGGCCGGTGTCGTCGGGGGTGAACGGATTGCGCGCGCCGGCTTCATTGACGCTGATCTGCAGGACATGGTGTCGTTCGAAGACCTGCGCTGGTTTCTGACACGCGGTGCGCTGGAAAAACGCGATCTGCGCCTGGTGCGCGCGGGCTCAGCCCACCCGGAGCGTGCCGACATGGTGCTGCGACTCAGTGCACTCGAAACCGCCGAAGTCAATGCCGATTTGTTTCAGAGGGTTGGTATTGCCGGCCCCTTCTCGCAAGCCGTGATCGGGCAACTGGTCGTGGGCGCTGCGGCTGAGCGCGCCGGTCTGCGCCCCGGTGACATCGTGCGCCAGGTCGGTGCGGTGCCAGTTGTTGACGGACAGCAATTGCGCCAGTGGATTCGTGCTTCGGCGGCGACGGGTGACGCCCCGGCAAGCATCTGGCGCATCAGCCGAGGCCAGACCGAAATCGAAGTCGCGGTCAAGCCGGACCGGACGCTGGAGGGTCAACTATGGGTCGGGAAGATCGGCGCCTATGTCGGCGCCATGCCTGAATCGGTGCTGGTACGTTACGGTCCGTTGGACGGTTTGTGGCAGGGCTTGCTGCGCTGTGGCGATGTTTCCCTGTTGACGCTGCGGATGATGGGCAAGATGCTGATCGGGGAAGCCTCCATCAAGAACCTCAGTGGTCCCTTGACGATTGCCGACTACGCAGGCAAGTCAGCTGGCATGGGCCTGACGGCGTACCTGCAGTTCCTGGCACTGATCAGCGTGAGTTTGGGGGTTTTGAACCTGCTTCCGCTACCGGTGCTCGATGGTGGGCACCTGATGTATTATCTTTGGGAGGGAATCAGCGGTAAAGCGGTCTCCGACGTCTGGACGGAACGTTTGCAGCGGGGTGGCGTGGCAGTCCTGGTTGGCATGATGGCGATTGCCATCTTCAACGACATCAGCCGGTTGATTAACTGAATTTTGGTGCTGACTTTGCAGCACCGTTTTGACCTTTAGATATTGAACATGCAACTTAATCGTTTCTATTTGCGCACTGTCTCGACCGTGGCGACCTTGGCCCTCATGGCCAGCACGGCCTGGGCCGTCAGCCCGTTTACGGTGCGCGATATTCGCATCGAAGGTCTGCAGCGCGTGGAGTCCGGTACCGTGTTTGTGTCCTTGCCGGTGCGGGTGGGCGACGTTTACAACGACGACAAGGGTGCGGCGGCGATTCGTGCGCTGTTTGACCTGGGCCTGTTCAAGGACGTTCGCATCGAAGTGAATGGTGATGTGCTGGTGGTGGTGGTCGAGGAACGCCCGACGATTGCTGTCGTTGAGTTTGTCGGTACCAAAGAGTTCGACAAGGAAGTCCTGACCAAGGCACTGCGCGATGTGGGTCTGGCCGATGGGCGCCCTTTTGACAAGGCGCAGCTTGACCGTGCCGAGCAGGAACTCAAACGCCAGTACATCAACCGCAGTCTGTACGCTGCGGAAGTGGTGACCACGGTTACGCCCATCGAGCGCAACCGGGTCAACCTCACCTTTACCGTGGTCGAGGGCGAACCCGCGAAGATCAGCGAAATACGCCTTGTTGGCAACCAGGTTTTCAGCGAATCAACGCTGCGCAGCCTGTTTGATCTGGACACCGGCGGCTGGCTCAGCTGGTACACCAAATCGGATCGCTACGCGCGTGCCAAGCTCAACGCCGATATTGAAACCTTGCGTTCCTACTACCTGACACGCGGTTACCTGGAGTTCAAGGTAGATTCGACACAGGTGGCGATCCTGCCGAACAAGACCGACATTGCCATCACCATCAACGTCACCGAAGGTGAACGTTTTGTCGTCAGTGGTGTGAAGTTGCAAGGAAACTTCCTGGGCAAGGACGAGGAATTCAAGTCACTGGTGACGATCCGGCCGGGCCAGGCCTACAACGCCGACGATGTGGCGCGCACGAGCAAGGCCTTTACCGATTATTTCGGGAATTTTGGCTATGCTTTTGCCCGCGTTGACGCACGCCCGGAAATCGACCGCAGCAACAACACGGTAGCTCTGGTGCTGCAAGCCGATCCTTCGCGTCGCGCCTATGTTCGCAAAATCAATGTTGCCGGCAACAGTCGCACGCGTGATCTGGTGGTGCGCCGTGAGTTCCGACAGCTCGAAGCATCCTGGTACGACGGGGAGAAGATCAAGGCCTCACGGGATCGCGTTGACCGCCTGGGTTACTTCAAAGAGGTCGATGTTGAGACGCAGGAAGTGCCGGGCTCACCTGATCAGGTTGACCTGACCATCAATGTCTCCGACAAGCCGACCGGCAGTCTGACTCTGGGCGCCGGGTATTCTTCTGCTGACGGACTCGGTCTTTCATTTGGTATCAAGCAGGACAACGCCTTCGGCTCCGGCAATTCGCTGGGGCTGCAGATCAATACCAGCAAGTTGAATCGTATTTTGGCCCTTAATACGGTCGACCCCTATTTCACCGCCGACGGGGTGTCCCGGGCCTTTGACGTCTATTACCGCACCAGCAGTCCGTACCAGGACCAGAGCTACTATCAGGTCAAGACTTCGGGCGGCAACGTCCGCTTTGGTGTGCCGTTCACTGCCAACGACACGGTGTACTTTGGTGCTGGCTTGGAAAAGACCTTGATCGTTCCCGGCTCGTTGCTGCCGTATTCGTATATGCGCTACATCGACCAGTATGGCTACGACAGCTGGGGCTTGCCCCTGGTGGTGGCCTGGGCGCGCGACACGCGCGACAGCGCAATGGCCCCCAACTCGGGCCGTTTTATGCGTGCCAATGCTGAATGGTCGGTTTCCGGACAGGTTCGCTACATGCGTGCCACCTACCAGCAGCAGGAGTACATACCCCTGAGCAAGCAGTTCACCATTGCCCTCAATGGCGAAGTGGATCTGGGCGCTGTCGTCGGCGACCGGACTTATCCGGTTTTCAAGACCTTTTACGGCGGCGGTCTGGGTTCCGTGCGCGGTTTCGAACAGGGCACTCTCGGGCCCAAAGATGCTACCGGCATCGCTTTGGGCGGCACGGGCCGGACGATTTTCAATGCTGAATTGCAAGCGCCGTTTCCGGGGTCCGGCAACGACCGCACCCTGCGCATGTATGCTTTCCTGGATGCCGGCAACGTGAGCGGCCCAGACGGCGGTCTGGCCATCAATGCCGATGCCAACAGTCTGCGTGCTTCCGTCGGCGTGGGTGTCAGTTGGTTGTCTCCGATGGGTCCACTGCGGCTGGCCTTTGCCAAGCCAATTCGGCAGTTTGATGGCGATAAAATACAGAGCATGCAATTTCAGATTGGAAGCACTTTCTAATGAACCACTACCTCTATCGATGCGGTGCCAGCCTGTTGTTGGGGGGCCTGCTTGTCTCGACACAGGTTCAGGCGCAGGAGTTCCGAATCGGCTTTGTCAGCACCGATCGAATCTTCAAGGAAGCCAGCACCGCCAAGGCGGCGCAGGGCAAACTTGAGCAGGAATTCTCCAAGCGCGAGAAGGACCTGGTCGATCTCCAGGCCACACTGAAATCGCTTGCCGACAAGTTCGAGCGCGAGGCGCCGACCTTGCCCGAGGGGCAACGTGCCAGTCGGCAGAAGCAGTTGGTGGACCAGGATCGCGAGTTTCAGCGCAAGCGTCGCGAATTCCAGGAGGACCTCAACTCCCGCAAGAACGAAGAGTTGCAGCAGGTGCTCGAGCGCGCCAACAAGGTGGTCAAGCTGGTCGCTGAATCAGAAAAATACGATCTGGTATTGCAGGAAGCGGTCTACGTTAATCCCAAGCACGACATCACGGACAAGGTGATCAAGGCCTTGAACACGGGCGCGGGCAAGTAAAGCGCCCAGGACGCGTGCGGCGTGGGCTTTAGTCTGGGGTTTATTGTTGAAAGACTCGGCGGCGAGCTTCACGGCAACCCTGAGCTTGCGATCAAGGGGCTCGCGCCGCTGGAGTCGGCATCTTCTGAGCAGCTGAGTTTCCTCAGCAATCCCAAATACCAAAGTCAGTTGGCCGCATCGGCAGCTGGCTGTGTCATCGTCGGTCCGCAGATGCGCGAAGCGGCGTTGCAGCGCGGCGCCTGCATCGTGTCGGAGCAGCCCTATCTGTATTTCGCGCGTGTCACGCAGCTCTGGAAGAAACGTCGTGTCCAGGCGGCAGCGCCGCTGCGCCATCCGAGCGCGGTGATCGATCCGTTGGCGGATGTTCATCCCAGCGCCCGCATTGGCGCCCTGTGCGTGATTGAGCGTGGCGCCCGCATCGGTGCCGATACCGAACTCAAGTCGCGCGTCACGGTGGGCGAAGACTGTGTCATCGGTGCGCGCTGCCTGCTGCACCCCGGCGTCGTCATCGGCGCCGATGGCTTTGGCTTTGCCCCGAACGCTGGCGCCTGGGAAAAAATTGAACAACTCGGCGCTGTGCGGATTGGCGACGATGTCGAGATCGGCGCCAATACCTGTATCGACCGGGGGGCGCTGCAAGACACCGTGATTGGGGATGGCGTCAAGCTCGACAACCTGATCCAGATTGGCCACAACGTGCGCATCGGAGCGCACACCGCCATGGCCGGATGCGTCGGCGTCGCGGGCAGTGCCGTTATCGGCGCTCATTGCACCATCGGTGGCGCGGCCAACATCCTGGGGCACCTCGAACTCGCCGACGGCGTCAACATCTCGGTGGCATCGGTCGTGACCCGCTCGATTCTGAAACCGGGTCATTACACCGGCATCTTCCCGATCGACGACAACGCCGCCTGGGAGAAAAATGCGGCCTCGCTCAAGCAATTGCATGGCCTGCGCGCGCGCGTGCGGGCACTGGAAGATAAACTCAAGGCCGCAGATCCGGCGGCACAGCGCGACGCCTAGCGCGGCGCTGCCCTAAACTACCCCGATCCGGCGGCGCAAACAAGCGCCCCTTTCGCAACCCTGTTCCGAGTTGATTCAAGCCATGATGGACATCCACAAAATTCTCAAGCAACTGCCGCACCGCTACCCGTTTTTGCTGGTGGACCGGGTGTTGGAGCTCGAAAAGGGCAAGCGCATCAAGGCGCTCAAAAATGTCACCATCAATGAGCCCTTCTTTGAAGGTCACTTTCCGAATCGCCCGGTGATGCCCGGTGTGTTGATGCTCGAAGCGCTGGCACAGGCATCGGCTTTGTTGTCGTTTGACGCACTGGGTGCCGCACCGGATGACCAGATGATTTACTACTTCGCTGGCATGAACGACGTGCGCTTTCGCCGCCCGGTGGAGCCGGGGGATCAGCTCATTCTGGAGGCCGAACTGCTGCGCATGAAGGCCGGTATCTTCAAGTTCAAGACGCGCGCGCTGGTGGGTGATGAACTGGCGGTTGAAGCGGAACTGACCTGCGCTGTTCGCGCCATCAAGTAAGGGGTGCCGCATGACAGCGATTCATTCAAGCGCCGTTGTTGACCCGGCAGCGCAACTCGATGATTCCGTCACGGTTGGGCCGTACACGGTAATCGGTCCGCACGTCAGGATCGGCGCCGGCACCTCGATCGGTGCGCATTGCGTGCTGGAGGGGCGTACCACGATCGGGCGCAACAACCGCATCTTCCAGTTCAACTCGCTGGGCGCGATTCCGCAAGACAAGAAATATGCCGGCGAACCTTGCGAACTCGTCATTGGCGACGGCAATACGATTCGCGAGTTCTGCACTTTCAACATCGGTTCGCCCGGCGACCTCGGTGTGACGCGGATTGGTGACGACAACTGGATCATGGCCTACACCCACATTGCGCATGATTGCCAGATTGCCGACCACACGACGCTGGCCAACAACACGACGCTGGGTGGCCATGTGCACCTGGGACCCTGGGTGACGGTTGGCGGACTCACCGGAATTCACCAGTTTGTCAAGGTTGGCGCGCACGCCATGGTCGGCTTTGCCAGTGCGGTATCGCAGGACGTTCCGCCCTTCATGCTGGTCGATGGCAATCCGCTTGCGGTGCGCGGTGTCAACAGTGTGGGTTTGCGCCGGCGCGATTTCAGTTCTGAACGTCTGGCCGCCGTCAAAGCCATGCACAAGGCCTTGTACCGGGACGACCTGACGCTGCAGGCGGCGCAGCTGCGCATTGCCGAAATGGTCAAGACAAAACCGGAGTCGGCGCCGGATGTCGAACTGATGCTGTCGTTTCTGGCGCAATCGTCGCCCAAGCGCGGCATCGCGCGCTGATTCGATAAGCCGGGCATGAACGAAGTGAGTGTGACTGGCGCATCACAGCCGATGCCCGATGACAGTCCCTGCTTCGGCATGGTTGCAGGCGAAGCTTCGGGTGACCTGCTGGCTGGCTTGCTGCTCGATGGCATGCGCGAGCGTTGGCCGACTCTGAGCGCGGTCGGCATCGGGGGTCCACAGATGCGCCAGCGTGGTTTTACGGCCTGGTGGCCGCATCACAAACTGTCCGTTCATGGGTTCAGTTGGGAGGTGCTGCGGCGCTTTCGCGAAATTCTGGGCATCCGCAATCAACTCAAGGCCCGCTTGTTGCAGCAACCGCCGGCGCTTTTCATTGGCGTTGATGCGCCTGATTTCAACCTCGGTCTGGAAGCGGCGCTCAGACAGAAGGGCATCAAAACGGTTCACTTTGTTGCTCCCTCGTTCTGGGCCTGGCGCGCCAACCGGCTAAAAAAGATCCGCGCCAGTGTGGACCATGTCCTGTGCGTATTTCCGTTTGAGCCGGCTCTGCTGGCGCAGCACGGCATAGCCGCTACTTACGTCGGCCACCCGCTGGCCAATGTCATTCCGATGACGCCGGACCGGCTTGCTGCGCGAGCGCAACTCGGTCTGATGCCCGATGACCAGGTCGTTGCCATTCTGCCGGGCAGCCGTGGCTCCGAAGTGCGCAACCTGGCAACGCGTTTCTTTCAGGCGGCACAGCTGTTGCAGCAGGAACGCCCGGCAGTCAAATTTATTGTTCCCGCGCTGCCGGCGCTGAAAGCAGAAATCGAACGCGCTGCGGCCGGCTGCGCTGGCTTGCGCCAGTTGCAGATCGTGCAGGGTCAGTCGCACGCCGTGTTGGCGGCCTGTGATGTGTGTCTGGTCGCCAGCGGTACTGCTACGCTGGAAGCGGCGCTGTTCAAGCTTCCTATGGTGATTGCGTATCACATGGGCTGGCTGTCGTGGCAGTTGGTGCGCCACCGCATGTTGCAACCCTGGGTCGGTCTGCCCAATATTTTGTGCCGCGATTTTGTGGTGCCGGAATTGTTGCAGGATGCCGCCACGCCGCAGGCGCTCTGCCGTGCGGTGCTGAACTGGCTTGACGCCGCACAGCAGGCGCCCGAAAAAATTACCGCACTGCAAGAAAAATTTACCGCACTGCATGCAACGTTGCAGCGTGACACCCCCCGACTGGCCGCCGATGCGATCGCAAATGTCCTCCAGACCTGATCCCTACGCCAAGTGGCAACAGACTCTGAACTGGTCGGTCGAGGGTCTGACAGCCGGTGTCGATGAAGCCGGGCGCGGCCCGCTGGCCGGACCGGTGGTTGCGGCGGCCGTGATACTGGACGATCTGAAGCCGATCAAAGGACTGGCCGATTCCAAGGTGCTGACGGCCACGCGCCGCGAAAAACTGTTCGACGAGATCCGCGCCAAGGCCCTGTGTTGCTCGATTGCCCAGGCCAGCGTCGAGGAGATTGACACGCTCAATATTTTGCAGGCGACGCTGCTGGCGATGCGCCGCGCCGTCGAGGGCTTGCGCCTCAAGCCGGTCAAGGTGCTGGTCGACGGCAACCGCCTGCCGATACTCGATGTGCTGGCGGAAGCGATCGTCCGCGGCGACGCCACGGTGGCGTCGATCTCGGCGGCGTCGATATTGGCCAAGGTGCAGCGCGATCGCTGGTGCGTCGAAATCGATGCGCTGTACCCGCAGTACGGTTTTGCCCGGCACAAAGGTTATGGCACGGCCGAGCACCTGGCGGCCTTGCGCGCGCATGGCGCCTGTCCGGAGCACCGCAGGACTTTTCGACCCGTGACCGAGGTTTTGCGATGACCGCCCCGCAGGTACAGCACATCACGTCGCGCGACAACCCGCTGCTCAAGAATCTGCGCCGCCTGAGCCAGGACAGCAGCGCTTATCGCAAGCTGGGTCAGGTCTGGGTTGAGGGCGACCACCTGTGCCGTGCTGCCCTGGAGCGCGGCGTGCAACCCTTGATTGCGGTTTTTGCGGAGTCGTTCTGGCAACAGGCGAACGCGCAGTGGGCCGGCGCGGCGCGCCAGACCATCGTCATCGCCGATGCGCTGTTCGCCGGCATCAGCGCGCTGGAGTCGCCCGCGCGCATGGGTTTTGTGCTGGAACTCGCGCCGCCTGCTGCCTTGCAGCCGTCCGTGCCGTCCGTGATCCTGGACCGCGTGCAGGATGCTGGCAACGTCGGCTCGATCCTGCGCAGCGCCGGTGCCTTTGGTTTCAAGCAGGTCATCGCGCTCAAGGGCACGGCGGCGCTCTGGAGTCCCAAGGTGCTGCGTGCCGGCATGGGTGCGCACTGGGGTCTGCAACTGATCGAAGGCGTGGCCGTTTCCGATCTGGCTGCGCTGGCGTTGCCGATCGTCGTTACCAGTTCGCACCGCGGCGCCTACCTGCACCAGGCCCTGCACGATAAGGCGCTGCCTTTTCCCTGTGCCTGGACGCTTGGGCACGAAGGGCAGGGCGTTAGCGCCGAACTTGAAGCCCTTGCCTCTGTGCATGTGCGTATCGCCCAGCCCGGCGGCGAGGAATCGCTCAACGTCGCCGCCGCCGCCGCCATTTGCCTGCACGCGAGTGCCGCTGCTGACCTCGATGGGAAAGGCAATTTTTCGCCGGGCCGCCCCAAGAAAAATTAGCCCCCTCGGGGGGCAGCGCATTAAACGCAGTGACGAGCGTGGGGGCCAGCTATAATCAGGCGCCTCACCGCACCCGGTACGCCTAGCGCACGCTCACAAGCAATTTCCCTCGACAAAGCAAGCCAAGAACTGTCTCTTGTGCGCGCGTGGGTGTACCCGCAAACCCATACGGAGAACCCAGTGCTTTTGTCTTTACAGGGA
>Ga0194060_10003309_pt1 | contig 11402 bp, 24 predicted proteins | sample SepL225m_MetaG_FD_163427 | JGI IMG/M metagenome (GOLD analysis project Ga0194060, IMG submission 163427) | Anoxic zone freshwater microbial communities from boreal shield lake in IISD Experimental Lakes Area, Ontario, Canada - Sep2016-L222-5m | ecosystem: Environmental > Aquatic > Freshwater >... | reverse complement strand
CTAAAGGTATCACCTCTAATGTGTAAGTTTTACCTACTCCAAATTTATTTAAAATCATTTTTTTGTTGTTTTAAAAGGAAGACGCGGCTTTTTTATAGCGATCCGCGTCCAATACCGCTTTGTTTTTAATTGATTGCAGTTACATTTTGAGCCAAGATACCACGCAAGATGCAAATGATACGAAGACCAGTTGGAATAGCAACTATACCTAAAGGCAATGTAATGTTGAAGTCGTGTTTTTTGTTACCAGCAAAAACAATGTTAGGTTCTGTTGGGAACATTCCGTGATTTGACATATCTATTGCATCATCACCAGCAAGGTGAGTTGGTGCAGTAAAAGCAGTAACTGTTGGAGTTGTTGGAACACCAGTAAATTGAGTTGATGTAACTGTATTACTTTGTGTTGTTGGTACAAAATAATGACGCATCAAATCCCAAGCAGTAATAACTGTGCGTTGATTAATTGTCAATTGAAAGAATCCATTATAAAAAGATAAAGCTTGTAAAGCAGTACCTGTTGTACCAGCAGTAAAATTACCAGCTTGATTGTTTAAATTACCAACTGCTGGATAAGTCAATGGGCGATATTCATTATAAGTTGTTGAAGTTGTACCCGGTACACCTAAAAAGAAACCAATTTGATTACATACGAAAGCATCTTGCAAATTTAATTTTTGCGTTGTGTTACCAGTTGTTGGCGTTGTTGTGTTTTCGTTTGTCAATACATCAAATTTATATGATGTTGTTGCGGCTGCGGCGTTTACTTCCAATCTAAGGTAAGATTGAGAAAGAACTGCACCACCCGGATTTAACCCTGCGCGCTTTACGGCGTTTGCGGCGTTTGTGAACGCCAGTCTTTGTCCAATTTGTGAAGGCATAATGTTTGTTTTTTGTTTTTTGTTTTTTTTATAAATAATTAAAGGTGAAAAGTGCATAGCTTAATTTAAGCTTCTTCTTCGTCAAATGCTGACATTTGAATAAGATCTGCGTCATCTGTACCAGCTAAAACTGAAATACCTGAATCTCCATAATCACCAGCCATTGCAAATTCTTCATCACCAGCCATTGCAAAGTTATCATCACCAGCAATTACTGATAAGTCATCACCGCTAATTGTTACTGACATATCATCTTCCATTGCTCCAAGTCCAGCAGATGCCAAGAACTTTGAACCACCGTAAGCAATCATACCAGCACCAGCAAATTTACCTAATTCAGATTTTACGAACATTGGTAAAGCTATACCAGCAGCAATTGGAACAATTGATTGGATAGTTGAAGATTGATTTTTTAAAGCTAATTTATTGATATATCCAGCAGCTACTACACCAGCTAATACACCACCTATTGACATCAGCATGTTGCCTGATTTCAATGCACCAACAGATCTGCGAGAGCTGCGGCGTTTTGTTGTTTTACGTCTTTTTGCCATTTTGTTTTTTATTTAAAGTTGTTATATAAATTTTGCGCGAGTATTTAAATATCCTTTTAAGTATTTAAACTGATTATTGTAAATTGTTATTTTACCTTGTATTTCTTTTTTATCTTTTACTGATTTTAAAGATTTCTTTTTAGATTTTAACCCTATAATTTTTCTTTCTAAATCAAGTAATTCTAATCCAATGTCATTTAAACCAATTCCTGATATTCTACTGTAATGAACATTGGTTTTACTTCCGCGTCTTACTACTTTGTCCAATCCGCTAACTTTCTTTTTTGCAACGGCTTTCTTTTTAGTACCGCTTACAACACGAATGTTTACGTTATGAGATTTTGTATCTTTATGAGTTGATGCTTTCTTTGTTGCGGCTTTCTTCGTTGCAGATTTCTTCGCTTTTGATTTTGCGCGAACCATTGACACAAATTTTGCTCTTGCAGCCAGTTGCGCTGCGCTTGGTTTTTTCTTTGCTGCCATTATTTCTTTTTTAAGAGTAAATATGCACCGCCAATAATGGCAGCACCAATTAATAATTTATTCGTTGGTATTCCTTCAACGCTTTCGCCTTCATCGTTAGATGTTGCTTCTTCTGCGTTTTCTATTGGTTCAGGTTCAGGAACTGGTATGCCTTGCGAATTGTAATTTGTATCGTTTCCGCCTTCTTCTTTTGTTGCCTTATCGTTTGCAAATTTATCTATTTTATCATTCACCGCTTTTTTCAACAATCCTTTTGCAGCACTTTCTAATTTAGCTGGATCAATACCAGCGTCTTTTAGTAAAAATTTTAATTTTAAAATAATAGGAGTTGCGGCAGTAATAGCGGCTGCAACGGCTGGTATTACACCAACGCTATTTTTTGTTTTTGCAAGATTTGACAAAATTCTATCTTCTTCTTTATTTTTTCCTTTTTTGATACCTTCGTTGATATTTCTTGTAAGGTTGGAATAATTGCCACCAATTTTTTCCCAAAACTTTTTCAATTTGGCTTCGCCACCAGGTTTATTTTTTAATTGAAATAATTTGTGAGCCAATCCAAACAAATTTACTTTAATTAATAACAATGCGGCGTTACGAGCTGATGCCGTTGCTGGATTAAATTTAATTAACAATTTTCCACGTTTTTTTATAGAAGCTTTTACTTTAGCTTTTAATTCTTCTCTGCGTTTTGCTTTTTCTGCTTTAGATCTTGATACTTTACCAACTCCAGCTACTGCGATTAATGCCATATTTATTTTTTTATCAATTTTGTAGTTATACTGCTTTTTGTTATTAAATGAAGGTAGAACTGGATCTACCCATATTTCGTTATTAGTGCTAGGATTTAATACCACGAAAACGTGATGCGGCACCTTGTCAATAAGTCTATATGATGCAAACCGATAGCACCAATCAATCTTTTTGCCTCTGCGTTTAAATGCGTCAAGGATTCCACCAATAAAAAGTGAATAGCTTTTGCAATCAAGTCCAACTTTTGGATTTGCACCAAGAGCCAATATTGCGGCTGGTGATCTTAATGTCTGTTTACTGTCAGCTTCAACAACATAAAAAGTATGCCTTTTTAAAAAATTATAGACTTTATGCGCGATTATCTCGCCAGTTGGGCCGTCAAATTTTGTACAAATAAGATCGTATTCTTTTGCATATTTTTTATGCGTTTCCAGTATTCCTGACATAATATCGCCGACCGATTGCGAGTACCTTAATACTCTGCGGTTATTACGAAATGGCGATAATTTCATTAATACATCGTTCATCTTATCCAAGTTGTGTATCTATTGGTATTGCAATACCGTCAACATTACCGTTGCCGACAAATTTTATTTTTAAATCTGCCGCCTTTTGCGTCTTTTTAGCCAGCGCAAGTACTGTTTGCGCCAAGCCAACAAGTGAAGGCTTTACTGTCAAGTCTATCAAGGTTTTTGCGTTAGGCATTACGTTTGTTTTATTGAAAGTTTCAATTGACGCAACCGTTTTGCCTGACAACAACAAATTACCCACAATACTATTGATAGTAAGGCTTTGAGATGTCGGATTATTCACTCCCAGCGTTATGATAATGGCTTTCTTTTTCATTTCAACTTTAAACTTTTCAAACGAAAAGGTTGCTGATCCTGATAATTTTTTTCTGCCGACAAGGTAGAGTAAGATAGCTGCACCAACTCCAACCCCAATTAATGCTTTGATATTCATATTTACAAATTTACGAAACATTATGTTAAATAGAAAAAAAACTTTTTTTGTTTTTTTGTCAAAAAATTTCCGTAACTTTGCGTCAGCACTCGCGTCAAGCGGATGCAGACGCAACCACCACTTTTTACATGCACTTTTCACCTTTAATAAAAAAAATTTAAAATAATTTGCTCAAAAATTAGGATTTTAAATTTGTATGTATAATATTTGCACTTCACAAAAACACCACATATAAAATGACAACACAAATCATCATTACTGGACAAATTGGTTCAATTTACACACTAAGATCAGTTCTTATGGATTACAACGCGCAAGAAGCGCGCGGAATGTTTAATTCATATATTTTAATTTTTAAAACCAAAAAAGAAGCAGTCAAAGCGTTATCTAATGGAAGAAAATATTTAAAAGCTGACGATAAAGATTACAGTTATGCAGCTGGTCAAATGCTCAGATATGACGCAGCAACCGCAATTATCAAAGAAATTAATTAATAACAAATAAAACCACACATCATGTCAAAAGAAATGTTTTTACCCGCATTCCCAACGTATCCAGTAAACGATCAATTTGGTACTCCTTTTATCCAATTTGGATTTTCTAAAATTGAATACGCTGCGCTAATGGTAGCTGGGCATATTGCTGCCGCCAATCCAAACGTATTGCCTGAAACGGTTAGCCAAGAAGCTTATGAAATTGCAGTCAATGTTTTGGAAACTGTAAAAGATGAGTATTTAAAAGTAGCAGCAGCAGTCAAGGATAACGGTAGTAAAATAATAAGTTAAGATGGAGGCGGCGTTGAAGCTGCTTGAACTTCGACATTACAAGCCTAACTATCAGCCACCTGAAGAAAATGTCATCTTGCGTATAAATGGCAGCAATTGCGGCACGTTAGGTAATTTTTGTATAATATCAGGAATACCCAAGTCAGGAAAATCTACATTTTTGAACGCAATCATAGCAAGTAATTTTACACGAATAGATAATATTTTTGGCATAAAATTAAATACTGCAAATATTGAAAATAAAAGTATTGGGTATTTTGATACTGAATCTTCGGAGTATGATTTTTACAAGAATTTAAATAGAATAAAAATGATTGCCAACATTGATACTTTACCAGCATATTTTAACGCATTTTCTACACGAAAAGATGGAGTTATTGATCACAAGGCAATGATAGAGGTATATTTGTACAAATTTCGACCAAGCGTTATTTTTATTGATGGTTTGCTTGATTTGATACATAATTTCAACGATGAAGTAGAAAGTAAGCTTTTGATTGAATGGCTAAAATTTTTAACCAATGAATACAACGTATTGATAATTGGCGTTGTACATTTGGGAAAAAGAGATAATCATACGTTGGGACATTTTGGATCAATGGTTGACCGTTATGCGCAAAGCGTTGTCGAAGTTGTCAAGGATAAGGAAAATGATATCTTTATGATGAAAGCAAAGTATTTGAGATCATCATCAGATTTTAATGACATCTGCATTCAATGGAATGGCACAAAATATGTTGAAGTTCAAAAGCCACCCGAAGCACCAGTAAAAAGGAAAAGCCAGTAATTTTCGGCAATGTTATGCTTACTGATTAACTGGCTTTATGCACTTTTCGGATGCAAAATAAAACAAAAAATTTAAAAACCAAAATAAAATTAACTTTGTATAAAAAAATAACAATATGAAAAAAGAATATAAATGGCTAATCCTAATACTATCCGCATTAGGATTAGGAGCGCTAATATTTACTAAAAGAAAATCAATCATGGAATACTCAAAAGAAAAAGTATGGGATATAGTTTCAGAAACAAGAATTTTAACCCTACATCCAAAAGTAAGAGATAAGGCAAGAGAATTTATAAACAAAGCCGAAAAACAAAATATAAAATTAAGAGTTGCATCTGCGTATAGAAGTTATGCAGAACAAAATGATTTATATGCACAAGGCAGAACAAAACCTGGTAAAATAGTTACTAACGCTAAAGGAGGACAAAGTTCTCATAATTTTGGAACTGCAATAGATGTAGTGCCTATTGTAAATGGAAAATCTGACTATAATACCGATTGGAATAAAATTGCAACCATAGGAAAATCGGTTGGATTTGCTTGGGGTGGCGATTGGAAGAAGTTTAAGGATAAACCGCACTTTGAAATGAATTTTGGAAATACATTAGCACAATTACGAACAAAATATAATAACGGACAAATTTCAGATGGCTATGTGCAGTTAGCATAATTTATGTTTTTGAAAAAAACAATAATAGCAGAAAAAATTAAAAGAATCAAAAAATTAGGAATCAAATAAAAAAAATGGAAACACCACAACAAGGATTGAAACACAAGTACGAAAAACAAAATTTTGATACTTCATTTGAAACATTGAAAAATTTATTAAACAAAGGCAGAATTGTCTATACGCAAGAAAAGGAGATTGCCGCTAAGCTAATCGAATATTTTGTCGAATGTGATCGTGAAATAAAAACCGAACCAAACGGCAAAACTGGTCATTTTTTATACGTTGTCAATAACGATTACCAACGTATGGTAAAATTTCTATCAAAATTGACAATTGCTGGTATTTTATTATTGACAACTGGCTGCATATACGCTGGAATGTATGTAATAGCATTTTTTGGATAATGGAACATCTAAAAACAACACCTCAACAGACGGCAGATAGATTGCTATCAATGACATCAAAAGAATTGGCGGTACAAGTATGCGAGAAGCTTATTAAGTATAGCCATTCCAAGATGTTGACAGTACATTACATGTCAGTAATGGAAATATTACTCAACGATGATATTGAAAAAATGCTTTTGCAACACGAAAACGAACGATTTTATTTATACCACTTAAACTAAAAAAACAAAAAAATGAACTGGAAACTAAGTGTATACGGCTTTTTAGCAAAAAACTTTATTGATGAAGTTAATAACTCAATCACTACCAATAACACCGAAATAAAGGCAAAATTTACAATTTTAACTCACGCAGAGATTGTAATAATTGCAACGGCAATTAAGAATAGCCGCAGTTTATTTACGGCAGATATAACCGATAGCATTACTGGCGGCATAATCGTAACATTCAAAAAAAGATGAACCATTACTCAGCAATAGTTTTTTTTCCAGCAACGGAAAAGAACGCGAAAACAATGAAATACCGCAACATCACCAATTTGAAACATTTTGTTGAATGGCTAAAAGTAAAATATCCAAACGCTGGATATATAAATGTCTATGAAAAAGTATCGAAACAGTATTTACATCGAATTTACATCAAATGAGATACCCAAAAAATAAAAAAGAAATAAACCAAATTTATGATTGGCAAATTACACAAGGAAGATACCAATCTATAACTCATCAGGAATTGTTTAATTTAACGCACAATTTTACAATTGATGATTGGCAAAGGATTAGAACAGAAAAGTATTGGAATATTATTGATCAAATGCAAGATGAGATAGAATATAACGAATTTGGATTTTACAAAATTAAGAAAGCTATTGATTGCAGATCTGAATACACATTAAAATGCGTCAGGTATTATTTAAAACACATAAAAAAAGAAATCCCCAGTTAAAACTGGGGATTTTGCTATGTACACCACATACTAAGCAAGAAAAATGAAAACCCTACTTTTTTTTGTAAAAATATATAAACAAGCCAATCATTCCAAATAAAAATATTGGATTTATTTTGCTTAGCTTATTATTTTTTTTTTCCTCAACTACTGGCGTTGTTGTAGTTGTATTATCATTTAATTTTGCAATTATATCTTTGGGAATAGTTGAATTCGTATATTTTTTGAATTCGCCTAAGGTAATTTTGCCATCTTTTACCCATTTGTCTATCCCTTTATTTTTAGCAGCAATTAATGCCGCGGATTTTGTTTTTGTTTGAAATATAAAGTCATTTGGTTTTCCAACTGCTGCTGGAAAAAAAGTTATTAAGTACAAATCAAAGTATGACTTTATTTTTCCAGTAAAACCCTTAAAATATTTGTATACATAATCCAGTTGTTGAACATTAGACATATTTTTCAGGGCATAAGTAGTTGTCTTTAACCAAGCTGCGGTTTCTGGCATAAATTGAATTAAACCAGTTGCACCACCATCTGGATTTGGTTTCCTATGATCCAATCCACTTTCGGAATACATGACCAACATTAACCAGTTTGGATTAATTTTTAACTTTTTGGATATTTCAATTACTTTATCAGCAAAAGCTTTTTGATTTTCTTTTACTTTTTCAATGTATAGAAGCATCTTGTATTTTTTAAAGATTATTAATATTATACGCCATCTTGCGAATGAATTAATCCAATGCCTGATGTAAATGCTGCCAATGCAGATGTTTGATCACCTTTAATATATAAGATTGCGCCAATGGCAATTGTTAATACGCCCAATGCGGTTGTTTTCCAATTTTTTAGTATTTTAGTCATTGTGTTTATTTTGAAGTGAAATAATTATGTTTGTTTTTTCTTCTATTCGTGCCAAGCGATCTGATAGATTGCTGATAGTATCAATATGCTTTTCCAAAGCTTTAATTCTTTGATTTGTTGCGCCGTAAAATATGCCAATAGGCAAAGTAAATCCAATAATTTGTAAAATTGTTTCTGCCATATTATGCGTTTAAAAGTGCTATTTTATAGGTAATTCCATTATTGGTAAAAGTAAGATATTTTAAAGCAGCTACACCAGCACTTGTTGAAATTAAAGAAGCTCCTTCAATAGCCATTGTATTAGAAGTTGAATCAAGTGTAATTGCAATACCGCCACCAATACGCTGAATATCTCCCAATGAATACACTCTTGAAGTATTATTAATTGACAATCCTTGCGCAGATGATCCTTGAATTGTTGCAACGGCATTTGAATTAATCATTTTTAAAATTGAATCTAAAAATACATTTCCATTATTATATGGTACAAATAACGATGTTGGATTTGTTTGTACTATGTTACTTGATATTGATATTGCAGCCATATTAATCGTCTAAAAGTTGAATTTTGTATTTTATTCCGTTGATTGTTAATTTTAAATGCAAACCAGCATTACCACCAGCAGATACAGAAGTTAACAAACCGTTCATTTCAATTGCATTATCTGCGTTTAAAATTAATGTGGATGAATATGCTGCAATGTAACCATTTGGTGCCATTTCAATTTTGTTACCAGTAAAAGAACCATCAACGTCTCCAAAATAATAAGCTCCTGTATTATTATCAATATAAAAACCTCCGACAAGGCCACTCAAATTAGAATATAATTCATTTGTATTTACTTGAACTAACATACTATCTCCAAAAACGCCTCCGTTATTAAACGGAAGTCGTGTATCGGTTGGGTTTGTTTGTGCACCACCACTTGAAGAAATTACTATTGCTGCCATTGGTTCATTTTTTTAAGTACGATGACATTTGCAGTTGTTGAAGTGCCTACGGTTATATTATATTCGGTTGTATCTAATTCATCTTCATTTCCTTGTATAGATAGGTTTGCGCCTACTGCCAATGGTACATTATTAATTAATACAGATGTTGCGCCGTTGTTTATAAAGGTAATGGCGTTACAATTTGATATTACCAATTGGTTATTTGCGTATTGCTGAATGTCAATTTTATATTTTGTTTGTGGAGGCATTGTTTATTTTTTTCTTGTGAGTAATAGTAAGCCAGCTAATCCAATAAAGTATATTCCGTATTTTTTGAAAATATCAACGGTTAACTCTTTAATTGTTTCGGTGACCGCTGTGATTGGTGATTTATCGTAAGCTTCTTTGTTTTCAGCAGCTTGTTCTTCTCTACTTTTAACTCCAGCTTCTATTAATTTGTCAGTTAATTTACTCATATCAATTTGAGGAAAACCGTTTGTTTTTTTATCTTGTGGTATGCCATAAGGTTTACCGGCAGAATCTTTAAAAGCAAACCACCAAATTTTTTGTGCTGGATTAAATACATATCCAGTACAAACACCAATTAATTGACCTTTTTTTATAGTCTTAATTGCTTGTTTATCTGTCATTTTGCGATATATATAACAATCTTTTGCGGCAAATATTTTTTGTCCTACAAAATCAGAAAAGTTATATGTCATATTATTTAAAGCCATATTTATTGGTTTCTAAGCATTCCAAGTAAAAAAGATAATTTTTCTTTTGGCATCTGTGAAAGTTTGTGCAGATCATCAATAGTAACGCCTTTACTTAAAAGTGTTTCTATGATTGTTTCTAAACTTACTTTTTCATCAGTTCCAGCCATTGCCATAGGCTTTTGAATATGTGGCGTTACAATGTTTGCAGATATGTTTGTGAGGAAATTAGAAAGTATGTTTTGAACGGCTGGATTACCAAGAATACCAGCAAGTATGCCATTAGGTTCAGCTTCTTCGCTTAATTCTTCATCAGTTGCTGGTTCAGCTTCTAATCCAGCAATACGGTTTTCAATTGTTTCTAATTTTTGAAACAATACACCGCCAACGCCTTGCATTCCGTAATATTGTGCTTTGTCTTCTTGAGTATATCTTTTTTCAAAAGGTATTACAATATGTGGTTCACTTTTTTCGGTAATACCGCCTTTTGGTAGTGCCTTGTATATTTTAATTTTTACGCTTTTAGTTTCGCCGTCAAGATAGGTATCAAGTATTTCTTGTGCTTCTTCCAAATCGTTTGTTTCGTTTATACAAACGCGATCCTTGCCACTATATATGGCAAAGAAAGGCATTTTGTAACGATTAAACTGATTAAGTACTTCTTGTTTTGTGGTTGCCATAATTTTTTATTTTACATAGTAAATACCAAATGCGTAAGAATACGGAACTGGACTTGATGATCCAGTTTGACCTGAAGCTATTGTAACATAACTTTTAGAAAAATCAAATCGTTGTCCTTTTAACGGTAACATTCCAAAAGGATTATAAGATACAAGATTTGCAACAATTGGATTAAAACATTGAAGATCCATATTTTGTATCACTTCTTCATTACCAACTGTTAATGTTAATGCTGATTTAAAAAATTGAATATAATCAACTATTGGAACGTTATTATTATCTTTTTCAAAAATTTTAGAATGATACGCTACAATTCCTAATGTTTGTACATTACGAAGGTTTGGAAGATCAGGAAAATATTGTTTTGCAGTTACGGCCGCAGTGTTTACTTGAATAGTAACAAATTGGTAATTGAATACTGGGTAGTCTTGAAATATCATATAGTTTTATTTTTGATCTTGATAATATACGTTAAATTGACAACAATAATTTGATAAAGCCGTTGCAGCTGGAAAATAAATGTAACACTTTGTCCAAACAATATTAATTGGTTTAAACGAAACCAAACCGTTAGTATTATATGAATATAATAAATTATTTGAAGAAGTAGCATCATTATTTATTTGATAACTTTGGCAAATTAATTCATCTAATGGCATATTTTGAATAAATTGATTACCATCATTATTTACCAATGTTAAAAAACCTGAATATGTAGCTGAAGATGTTATTTGAATTCCTAAATTTGCTTTTCCTGATGTTGTACCATAAGTATTTGTACTTAATGCAATGCCAGTTATATATTTTTCTCTTAAAAAAGGTATATCAGGAAATTGCCAAGTTGTTTGTGTTGCAGATGCTAAAGGTATCACCTCTAATGTGTAAGTTTTACCTACTCCAAATTTATTTAAAATCATTTTTTTGTTGTTTTAAAAGGAAGACGCGGCTTTTTTATAGCGATCCGCGTCCAATACCGCTTTGTTTTT
>Ga0194060_10003305_pt1 | contig 11410 bp, 7 predicted proteins | sample SepL225m_MetaG_FD_163427 | JGI IMG/M metagenome (GOLD analysis project Ga0194060, IMG submission 163427) | Anoxic zone freshwater microbial communities from boreal shield lake in IISD Experimental Lakes Area, Ontario, Canada - Sep2016-L222-5m | ecosystem: Environmental > Aquatic > Freshwater >... | reverse complement strand
GGAGAGGGGGAGCCGAGCGCATCCTGATGAAGAAACTCCCCTCTCCCCGTGAGGGAGAGGGGCAGGGGGTGAGGGGGCCGGATCTGACTTTGCTCATGCCCTGGGTCTCAACATCCCTATACAGACCCACAGATCTGAGCGTGCTATACTCTTAGGAGGAACACCCCTGCGACAATTGAGAAGAAGGAATCTATGCACAGCAACGTTGTCATTATCGGCTCGGGGCCAGCGGGCCTTACCGCTGCCCTTTACGCCGCACGAGCGAACCTCGAACCCCTGGTGGTACGCGGCCTCCAGCCCGGCGGCCTGATTGCCACCACCAGCGAGGTAGAGAACTATCCCGGATTTGTTGACGGGATCGGCGGCTACGAACTGGCCGAGAATATTGAGAAGCAGGCCGCCCGCTTCGGTGCGCAGTATAAGGACGCTCTGATCACCAAGGTGGACGCGAGCCAGCGCCCCTTCGTCCTCACCACCGACAGTGGCGAGACGATCACCGCCGACACGCTGATCGTCTCTACCGGGGCATCGCCGCGCCACCTGGGTGTGCCCGGTGAGGAGAAGTTGGCTAATCGTGGTGTGAGCTATTGTGCCACCTGCGATGGCTTTTTTTTCCGTAACAAGAAGGTGGTTGTGGTCGGCGGCGGCAACAGCGCTCTTGATGAGGGCCTGTTCCTCACCCGTTTCGTCGATGAGCTGATCATTGTTCACCGCCGCGATAGCCTGCGCGCCGACCCCGTGCTTCAGGAGCGGGCCTTATCCAATCCGAAGGTGCGCTTTATCTGGGACAGCACCGTGGACGCGATCACCGGCGACGAGAAGGTGGTCGGCGTGAAAGTGCGCAACCTGAAGAGTGGCGAGGTTCACGACCTGGCGGTGGACGGGGTCTTCCCCTACATCGGCCACATCCCGAACTCAGGGCTGTTCAAGGATATTTTGGAGCGTGACGAGAACGGCTACATCGTCACCGACGGGCGCACGCGCACGAAGGTGCCGGGCATCTTCGCCGCCGGTGATGTGGTAGATCATGTCTACCGCCAGGCGATCACGGCGGCTGGCGAGGGCTGTCAGGCCGCGATGGAGGCCACCTGGTTCCTGGCTGAGCAGGAGTACGCGGCCAAGAAGAAGGCCGGGGCGTAGGAACCACGGTTTCATTGCACGGGCGGTATGTTATGGAAATAACACGCCCGGAGGCACCGGATCGTGCTATAATCGCTGTATCTCTCCTCGCCTACTCTCATCGCTCTCCCCCAGGGAGAGTTATTCGTAGGGCTGTTCCAACGACGTGACGGCAAGAGGTGACGTATGAACAATCTACAGGCTGACGTACTTCCCCCCCCCAACGGCGAACTTGAGCAGGCATACATCAACGAATACCTGATGGGCTTCGGCTACACGTTCGGAAACCTGAGGGCGCTACCCGCCATGCGGCAACACGATCTGATGTGCGGCGCATCAATGTTTGCATCGATCAAGCTCGCTGATGTGGAGTCAAGATCGCATCTGATCGAGGAAATGCACGGCGGACAGCGGTTGATGTAGCGAAAATCGGACACCAAAAACCCCCCGGCGCAACAGCGCCGGGGGGTTTTCTCGTGCCACTACGTGCGCCGTCTCAGCGGGTAGTCGCAGGCGATTAGCGCAATGAACGGTAGCAACCAGGTGAGGTACTGGTTGAAGAATACCGGGTTAAAGCCAACGAACACCGCCATAGTGAGTAGTCCGGCGGTGAATATCTGTACCTCGCGGCGGGCGGTTGCCGCATAGACCGCGAGTAGCAGAAGTATAACGATCAGCCGTGAGGTGATCCCGGTGAAGGACGGGAAGATTCGGCCTAAAATTAAGCTAATGTCTACGAGCGAGTTCGGTGATGGGCCGCGTGTCGCGGAGAAGAGGATTGAGAGGACAAAGCCTGGTGCGTTCCAGGCCAGAAATGGCAGCGCCATTAGTAATGGGATGCCCAGGATTACCAGGATGGCGATGGCGGTACGGGCAACTCTGGTCTGTCGCCAGCCACTGCGCGGTGCGCGAGCGAGCGGCATGCGCGAGATGTGCCAGGCCCAGATGCAGTAGAGCGGGACGAGAAAGATGCCGATCTGTTTGACCGCGAGCGACAGGCTGAGGCTGACGAGCGATCCCCAGAAGAGCCACTGGGGACGGGGGGGTTGGTCGGGTTCCCCGTCATGCGCGATATGTGCGGCAGGTGACCAGTAGAGGTGCAGCAGCACGAGCGAGAGGGTAAGGAAGAAGATCGCCAAAAAGTCGATATTCACCGATATGGCGCTCGAAAGAGTCCAGCGGTGCAAGAGCCAGAAGGCTGATGCGCCACTGGCGAGTACCACTCGACCGCTGCGGATCAGCAGGGAGTAGATCAGCAGGGCGGTGCCGATGTCACAGCCCAGGAAGACAATCCGCCAGAAGGAAGTCCACGACTCGAAGGTCTGGAGGCCGGATAGATGAACCAGTGCGCCCAGCACATAAAAGAGCGGGAAGTAGGTCGCGTACTTATCGTTGGTCCTCATGTTGCTGCCGATCACCCGCGCATAGGGGTTTTCTCCCCCCACGAGCCTGACGCTGTCGCGCCAGATGAAGCCGATGTCGGCTAATTTTTTGACCGGTGTGAGCCACAGGTAGAGGTGAATTCCAATCGTTATCACGATCACCGCTGATAGGACGAGCCAGGCGATGTCGTTCGTTACCCACGTGCGCCATTTCTGTTGCGCCCTGGGCATGAATTCCAGCGCCAGCCAGCTCGTGCTGAACAGGGTAAGCAACAGGCCCGTGACCAACGGTATGATACTGCTGACATATTGGGCGAGGAGCGCCGCAACCCCTAGCAGCAGCATCCCTGCGTAGGCGATCATCGTGGGCAGGCCAACCGCTCGCAGCCAGATATAACTGGCGGCGGCGACCAGTGCCGCTCCGATCATGACAAGATCGGGGGTGCGAATGATCACCAATGGTAGGCCCACACTCATCAGGATCATCGCGGAGATCATCGGGATTGGGGTGAAGAACGATGGCCGTGCTGCGCGCACAAACCCATCAGGCGTTGCATACAGTTGCTCGTAGGCCAGCGCCGCAAAGCTGAGCGCAGCCATCAGCAGCATACTGCTCCCCACCGACGCATAGCGCCAGCCAAACGCCGCGTTCCAAAGCAGGGCAGGAGCGATGATCAGCAGCAGCGCGCTGCTGATCGCCCATGGCGTATAGCCGGATTGGCGAGCGAACAGGTAGCCGCCGATAAAGAGTAATGCCGCACCAAACAGCACCTCGTCAGGTGCGCGCCCACCCCCGAATATCTGAACCGGGCCGACCATCACCCCCAACGGACGACCATCACCCTCGATCACCACCGGCACCGCACGAAACTGGAGGCTCAGACGCTCCTGAACGACGGGAGGCACGAGCAGGCGATACCGGCGGATCACGGCGGGAATAGTGAGGGGAATGCGCTCATGTCCGACGCGGAGTTCCGTCTCGGTGGTGCCGCCGGGATGCCCCGCCATCACCAGTTGGAGGATCACGGCCCCGCCAGGGTTCGGTAGCGGCAGCGTGGCCTCGCTGGAAGTCCAGCGGTATGCGTACATCCGATCAGGAGTGCGCTCAACCGTGTACATGCCAACCGGCGGGGTCAGCCAGCGAAGTTTATTCATCACCAGCGAGTCGGTGCGTGGCGAGCGATACGCGAAGGAGGTCAGCAGGAGAATCAGCAGGAGCGCGAGGATCGGAATAGCCGTGTTGATGAGGATCGCTCGCACTGATGGACGGGGAGAAATTGTCATTGCATCTGCGGCGAACAACGCCGCATAAAGCCGACGAGGAGAGGTGCGTAGCCGTGCACCTCTCCTCGTCGGGTAACGGATCTATTCACGTTACATTCCCGCCACGGCATGGACACGGCTCACGATGCCGAGGATCAGGTTCGGGAAAAGGCCGAGGATCACCAGGCCAGCCACCGAGATCCCCAGGGCCGACATGATCCCGGCGGGGACGGCTATGGGAGACTCATCAGACGGAGCCGTAATGAACATGGCCTTGAGCATCCGCAGGTAGTAGTAGAGGCTCACAATCGTGGTGAACAGGGCGATGATCACCAGCCACCAGGCTCCGGTCTGCCAGGCCACCATAAAGACGTAGAACTTAGCGAAGAACCCGGCCAGGGGTGGCACGCCAGCCAGCGAAAGGACGCAGAAGGCGAAGAGGACGGCCAGGGGCAGGTTGCGCCGGGCCAAGCCGTTCAGGTCGCTAACATCATCGCCGCCGACGGCCAGCTTAATCGCGGACAGCGCGCCGAACCCGCCCACGTTGGTCAGCGTATAGACCACGAGGTAGTAGATCAGCGACGCGGTGCCCTGGTTGCGGTCGAACGCCTGGGGCGCTGCCCAGGCAATCAGGCCGAGCAGAATGAACCCGGCCTGGGCGATGCTGGAGTAGGCCAGCAGGCGCTTGGCGTTTGTCTGCGGCAGGGCTGCCAGGTTGCCCACGATCAGCGTGAGCAGGGCCAGCAGGGCCAGCAGGCTTGTCCAACCGCCTAACTTCGCGTCGAGGATGGCCGAGCCGGAGAGGCTGGGAAAAGCGACGGTGAGCAGACGGAAAAGGACGATGAAGCCAGCCGCCTTCGATGCCGTGGAGATAAACGCCGTGACCGGCGTAGGTGCCCCCTGGTACACATCGGGCGACCAGCCGTGGAAAGGTACCACCGCAACCTTGTAGCCTACCCCGGCGATGATCAGGATCATGCTCAGGGTTAGCAGGGGGCCACCCTGCTTCGACAGCTCAGCGATCCGGCTCAGATGGGTCAGATCGTTGGCCACGCCGTTGCCGCCCGCCGCACTAGCCGCGAAGCCATAGGTCAGGCTCATGCCATAGAGCAGGATGGCCGACGACATTGCGCCAAAGAGCAGGTACTTCATCCCCGACTCAGACGAGCGGGCTTCGCTGCTGAAATACCCAGCCAGGATGTAGAGCGGGATGGAGGTCATCTCCACACCCAGGAAGATCATCACCAGTTCGGTGGCCCCGGCCATCAGGCACATGCCCAGCGTCGAGAAGATGATCAGGGCGTAGAACTCAGCCGGGTTGCTGGTGGGGTAATCGTCCAGGCAGAGCAGGCTCGTAAGGAACGCCGCGCCGATGAAGATCAACCGCGAGATCATGGTCAGGTCGTCGGTGGCAAACGCGCCGATGATCGGAGCCTGACCAGGGCCACCAGACTGCAAGTTGCGCAGGATGTTGGTGAGGAAATTCGCCGACACCGTCTCGGGCAGCTTGTAGACATAGCCACTCTGCACGAGGGCGATGACAAAAATCAGCCCCAGACCAATCGTGGTAAGCTGGGCCGAGGCGCGCACCCGCTCAAGCCGAGCCGCGTCGCTGTTCGCCCAGCGCTCAAAGATGTCGGAGCCAAGTACCAGCAGGGCCAGCACTAGCAGCAGGATTTCCGGTAGGATGCGCGGGACGTCGGTGATCTGAAACATCTTCACTACCTCTATTATCGGGGCAGCGCCCCAAACCCTGCTCGTGTTTACGGACGGACGGCCACGATCACGTCGTTGAGTTGCTGGGCGATTGGCGCGACGCCCATATTGATCACCTCAGTCAACACCGACGGGAAGAGTCCCACGGCGATCAGGATGGATGCCAGGATGGTCGCCCCGGTGTACTCCTGCCAGGTAAGCTTAGGCAGATGCAGGAATTCGGGGTTCTTCACCTCGGCAAAAAAGACGGCGTAGACCGCACGCAGGATGTAGGCTCCGGTGATCGGGATGGAGACCGCCGCGATCACGGCGATCAGCGGGTACTTCTCCCAGACGCCGATGAAGATGTTGAACTCGGCCCAGAACCCGGCAAAGCCCGGCATACCCATCGAGGAAAGCCCGCCGAGAATGAACATCACCGCCGCGAAGGGCATCACTTTACCCAGGCCACCGAGTTCGGGCAGTTGGCGGGTGTGGGTGCGCTCGTAGACCATGCGCCCGACCACCGAGAAGAAGAGGGCGGTCATCACGCCGTGGGCGAACATTTGCAGCACCGCGCCAAGCAGGGCGATCTGCGTGCCAGTAGCCAGGCCCATCATCACCAGGCCCATGTGGCTCACCGACGAGTAGCCGATAATGTACTTGGCGTCGCGCTGAGCCATCGCAATGGTCGCCCCGTAGACTACGTTCAGGATGGTCATGGCGGCGAAGATCGGCAGCCAGTCATGGGCACCGCTGGGCATCAGCCACATCGCGGCGCGCAGACAACCGTAGGCCCCGAGCTTCATCAGCACACCGGCGTGGAGCATACTCACCGCCGTGGGCGCAGCTACGTGGCCGGTGGGACTCCAGGTGTGGAAGGGGAACATGCCCGCCAGCACCGCAAACCCGAAGAAGAGCGGCGGGAAGAAGATCCGCTGCAACTCAGCCGACATGGTCACATTGCGGGCCAGCACGGTCATGTCGAAGGTGCGCAAACCGCTGCCGAAGTAGATCGCCAGCATCCCGATGATCGCCAGGGCGCTGCCCGCCATCAGGAACATGGTCAGCTTCATCGCCCCGTACTCTTTGCGCGTACTGCCCCAGATGCCGATCAGCAGGTACATCGGCAGCACGGCCAGTTCGTAGAAGACAAAGAAGAGGAACATGTCCAGAGAGACGAACACCCCGTAGACGCCGGTGGTGAGCAGCAGCAGCAGCACCCAGTACTCTTTGGTGCGGTTGTCGATATTCCAGCTCATCAGTGCGCCGGTGAAGATCACCACCCCGTTGAGCACCAGCATCGCTAGGCTGATCCCGTCAACACCAAGCAGGTAGGAGATACCGAGCTGAGGCATCCAGTCGAGTCGCTCAACAAACTGGAAGCCGCCAACAGCCGGGCTATAGCCGAGAAAGACCAGCACCGACAGCACCAGCGATATGAAGGCGAACCCCGTGCCGACCACACGCATCAGAGTCTTCTGGCTGCTCGGGATGGCGGCGATCAGCAGTGTCGGCACGAGCAGGCTTAGCCAGGTCAGGCTCAGCCAAGGGATGGTGTTTGAGAGGGTGATCAGGCCCATATGGCTCACTCTAATGATTGCAGATTGTCGATTGCAGATTGCGGATTTGGTGGAGTGTCCGCAATCTGCAATCGACAATCGACAATCTGCAATCTTACGAAAGGGCACTCTGGAACACCGCCACCAGTTGGGTCGCGGCAGCGTTAAACAGATCCATCACCAGGGCCGGGTAGACGCCAAGCACCAGCAGCAGCGCCAGGAAGGGAACCGTCGTCCATAGCTCGACGGGGCGCAGGTCGGTGAACCCGTGGGCGGCCTTGCCGGCCGGCCCGAGGAAAATGCGCTGGAACATCAGCAGCAGGGCCAGGGCGGTGATAATCAGGCCAATCACCGCTAAGTTGGTGAAGAGCGGCAGCGAGGCCCAGGCTCCGCGAAAGATAAAGAACTCGCCGACGAAGCCAGCCAGACCGGGCAGTCCCAGGTTGGCGAACATCGCCACGCCCATCACCCCCGCGAAGGTGGGAGCCACCGTGCGCAGGCCACCGAGTCCGCTCAGGTTCCAACTCCCGGTGCGCTTGTGCATCTGCCCAGCCAGGTAGAACAGGACGCCGGTACTCAGGCCGTGGGCGACCATCTGCATTAGGGCACCGTTGATCGCGATGGCCCGCGAGTTCTGCGACACCTCGCCGGGCGCGGCGGCGGCCGCCGCAATCGCCAGCATCACATAGCCCATATGGTTGATACTGGTGTAGGCGATCAGCCGCTTGATGTCGCCATCCACATTAGACAGGGCACCAAAAGCACCGGCCACAATGCCCACCAGGGCCAGAGCGCCCATCACCGGAGCGAAATACTGCGCCGCGTCGGGCACCAGCGGCAGCAGGATGCGCAGCATACCGTAGGCACCCATCTTGCTCATCACCGCCGACAGCATGATCGAACCGGCCATTGGAGCCTGGCTATAGGCATCGGGCAGCCAGGTGTGGAAGGGCCAGACCGCCAGTTTGATCGCAAAGGCGACGAAAATCGCCCAGAAAGCGATGCTCGTATAGAGCAGCGGGTAGCGCCCGAGGGATGCCGTCAGGCCCAGTTTCTCCACATAGGCGAAGATAATGTCGCGCAGGTTGCCCGTGGTGCCCTCCACCGTGAGCCCCTGGCCGAGCCGCCCGAGGGTGATCAGGTCGAAGGTGGGTGCGCCCGCGCTGCGGGTCGCCAAGTAAAGCACCTGGAAGAGCAGCAGCAGGCCCACCGAGCCAGCCATCGTGTAGATAAAGAACTTAAAGGCGGCGTAGGTGCGGTTCTCGCGTCCCCAAAGCTGGATGAGGAAGAAGGCGGGCACCAGGCTGAACTCCCAGAAGATGAAGAAGAAGAAGAAGTTGAGCGCCAGGAAGTAGCCGAGCATCGCCGCCTCAAGCAGCAGCAGCAGCGCGAAGTGCGTCTTGACCCGCTCCGTCACGCCCCACGAGGCGGCCACGGCCAGGGGGGCCATCACCACGGTAAGCAGCACCATTGGCAGACTCAGCCCATCCACGCCCAGGAAATAATCAACGCGGATGGCCTGGATCCAGGGAATCTTCTCGACAAATTGCACCAACCCCTGGCCGTCAGAGGTTGCCGCAGCCTGAAAGCCCGCCGCCACCACGGCGGCCAGAGCGATGGGCAGGCCCATCCAGGCGACAACACCGATCTTCACCAGACGATCATCCCAGCGCAGTGCGCCGGCGAGGCCGACCAGAACTATGCCCAGCAGGGGCGACAGCAGCAGCAGCGTCAGCCAGGGCACGCCGTCCGGCGAAGGCATAAGGTATGCGGGCAGGTTCATATCAATCCCATCGGGTTCGGGCGTCTCTACGACGCCTCGGCGGGGCGGCGTAGAGACGGCCCCGGCGGGGCGTCTCTACTCGCCGGGGCGTCTCTACTTCTTAATCACATACAGGTAGAGCATCGCCAGGGCCAGGGTACCGGCGAACACATAGGCAATGTAGTCCTGCGCCTTGCCCGTCTGGAGGCGGCGGGTCTGCCTACCGGCTGCATTCGTCCCGCTGGCCAGGGCGTCCGGCCCATCGTTGAGCAGCGTATCATCAATAATGAAGTTCACCCGGCTGACGAAGAGCGTCAGCTTACCCACGCCGTCTACAATCCCATCAAGCAGGGCGCGGTCGATAAAGGCCCAGGCCAGCGCCAGGACGTTGGTGATCTTACCAACGGTGGCCGCATACACCTCATCAACGCGATACTTTTCGTTCAGCAGACGGAACAAGCCGGGCACCCGTGCGTCGAGTGGGTCGGTGTCCTGGGCCTTCACAAAGGCGTTGCGGTAGGCAAACCAGCCAATGGCGATGCCCGACAGCGACACCACCAGCGAGATACCGGCCACCAGCAGGTTGATCTCCGTCGGCTCCTGACTCCACACGCGGGTCAGCCAGAAACCACCGGGAATATCAAAGGGCAGATTGAAGAGGCCCGCCGTCAGCGCGAAGCTGGCCAGCACCACCAGCGCCGCCGTCATGGTCGGCGACTCGTGCCAGGGGCTGTGGGCGGCGTGGGCATCGGCGTGGTTCGCGTGGCCGGGGTGATCATCGTGGCCGAGATGATCATCGTGCCCAACGTGCACCTCGGTGTTCACAAAGGCCACCGGCTTCTCGCCACGGAAGGTGCCGAAGAAGACCAGCAGCCACTGGCGGGTCATGTAGAAGGCCGTCAGGAAGGCGGCCAGCGTCAGCACGCCGTAGACTATGTAGTTGCCATCCTCCGCCGCGTGGGCCAGGATCTCGTCCTTGCTCCAGAAGCCAGCGAAGGGTACAACCCCGGCCAGGGCCAGGTAGCCAATCGAGTAGGTCCAGAACGTCCAGGGCAACTTCGTGCGCAGGCCGCCCATATTGCGGATGTCCTGCGCGGTCTGCTGAGCGGCGTACTCATCTTTGTGGTGCAACTTCTCGATGGCAGTCGTGCCCTCCATCGCGTGGATGATCGCGCCGGAGCCGAGGAAGAGCAGCGCCTTAAAGAAGGCGTGGGTGAGCAGGTGGAACATCCCGGCCACCCAGCCACCGATGCCGAGGGCTGCCACCATAAAGCCGAGTTGGCTGAGCGTGCTGTAGGCCAGGATGCGCTTAATATCGTACTGAGCCACGGCGATGCTGGCCGCAAACAACGCGGTGAACGCGCCGATGAACGCCACCACCGCCAGGGTGGTGCCATCGTCGGCCATGAAGATCGGGTAGGTGCGAGCCACCAGGAACACACCAGCGGCCACCATAGTGGCCGCGTGAATCAGCGCCGACACCGGGGTCGGCCCCTCCATCGCGTCGGGCAGCCAGACGTGCAGCGGGAACTGGGCCGACTTGCCGATAGTGCCGCAGAAGATCAGCAGGGCGATCCCGCTGGCGTGGCTCAGGCCCAGAACGTTTGTCGTCTCCCCGATACGCTTGAGGAATTCGGGGTTAAAAATCTCGCCCGCGCCAGTACCCAGGGCCAGGCTACCCGCCTGCGTCCACAGGTAGACCAGGCCGAGCAGCATCAGCACATCGCCGATGCGCGTGGTAATGAACGCCTTGACGGCAGCGCGGTACGCCTGGGGTCGTTCATAGAGGAAGCCGATCAGCAGGTACGAGCAGAGGCCCATGATCTCCCAGGCCATGAAGAAGAGCAGCAGGTTATCGGCCATGGTCATCAGCAGCATCGCCGAAGTGAAGAGCGAGATGAAGCTGAAGAAGCGGCTCTGGCGCGGGTTGCTGGCCATATAGCCAATCGAGAAGAGGTGAATGCAGGTCGCGGCGATAGTCACCATCGCCAGCATCACCGCCACCGGCGAGTCGATGTACACGCCCATCGCGAAACTGGACGAGCCAGCGGGCGCCCATACGAAGCGCTGGACGACGACAGGAGCCGGAAAGACGAAGCTCTTGTGGGTCGTATCAGTGGTGGCAGTACTCGCAGGTGTACCGGCATTTTCACCGTGACCCGTGTCGGCGTTTCCGCCAGCCGCCGCACCGGCATTTTCACCGTGACCTGTGCCAGCGGGTCCACCAACCGCCGCACCGGCATTTTCACCCGGCGTCTCGCCAGCCGCCGCACCAGCGGAATCAGCGTGGGTGGGGGTCCCAACCACCGCAACGAGCAGTCCGAGGGCCAACAGCGTAGCGACCAGCATCAGGCCGGTGGCCGTCCACGTGCTGGCCGCCTTGCTCCGGCGCAGCGGCGTGAAGGTGATCAGCGCGAAGCCACACAACGGCAGCGCCGGGATCAGCCAAGGGTATTGCAGGAAGAACGACATCTGCTCCTCTGTCCACTGATGCGAAAATAGCCGATAGCCGATAGTACTACAGTTGTAGTTTGAATTACCCCCCCTAGCCCCCCCGCACGCGGGGGGGGATAATGCGTTGTTCCCCCCCGCGTGCGGGGGGGCTAGGGGGGGTGATCGGCGAGAGC
>Ga0194060_10003304_pt1 | contig 11411 bp, 10 predicted proteins | sample SepL225m_MetaG_FD_163427 | JGI IMG/M metagenome (GOLD analysis project Ga0194060, IMG submission 163427) | Anoxic zone freshwater microbial communities from boreal shield lake in IISD Experimental Lakes Area, Ontario, Canada - Sep2016-L222-5m | ecosystem: Environmental > Aquatic > Freshwater >... | reverse complement strand
ACCCAATACAGGTGACCTTGCTTGGCCCGGTTGCAGATCTCACCGTGCCAGACCCGGCCGGCCTTGATGGTGTCCCACAGGACCCGAAAGAACTCCGGTGGATGCTCGCTGGATTTAACGAGGCGATGATTGCTGCCAACCAGTTCCTCTCGGTCATAGCCACTGATTTCGCAGAATTTGTCATTCGCATAGCGAATGATCCCATCAGCGTCCGTGGCAGTGACGATGGCGTGCTCATCGAGCGCCAGCTTCTGCTGCTCCAACTCCCGGAGAGCCTTTCTCCGGTCCGCCAGCAGATCCGCCATGAGGCTGGAAAGTCGCATGAGGTCATTGGTCTCGTTGCCAATCTCCTCCTTCCCCTGGGACTGCAGAAGCTCGTTGGCCGTGCTCCGCATGGACAGGACGATCTGGGCCTGGGTGCTGGCCACTCCCTGGAGTAGCTCGTTGGCCTGGATCAGTTCCTCCGAGCTCAGGTTAAGGCTCCGAGTCCGCAGCTCCTGATCGCGATCGTGCTGAAGGTAGGTGCCTTCCACTCGTTGAAGGAATTGCCCGAACCCCCGGCAGACCCTTCGTGCGGGCTCAGGAAGCGAGGGATCCTCCAGGATCTTTCCGAGACTGGCCAGCAGGTCATCGAGCTCTTGGTCTTCGAACATGATCGAAGTGCGTCGGAGCTGCCGCTTGAGCAAACGATGCTCCACTAGCGCTCCCCGACGTAGGTCACGGTCATGGTCTGGTTGTGGAGCTTGCACTCCGCGCCGCCCAGGGGCGCGAACTCGCCATAGGAATAGAACCCAGCCATGGTCGTGGCTTTCCCCAGGGTGTTCCCAACCGCCTCGATCTCTTCTTCGACCGCATCCCCCATGATCAGGCGGCGTCCCACGCAGCTGACCAGGAGCGCCAGTCCCCTGCCCGCGCCCCCGGAGCGTTGATCTCCGACCAGCCGGGCGGCCTGCTCGGCGCCGTCCACCAGGTCATCCGTGGAGGCGTGCATGAGCCGCAGGTAGCCTCCCGCTTCGATGTCCCCCGCCAGGACCAGATACCCTTGCGCTTCGTTCACACCCAGGATGGTCCGGATGAGCCCCAGGCTCCCACGCTGCTGATTCTGGATTTCCAGGGGGAAGAGCAGACCCGAAGTGGGCAGCCCCTTGGCGTATTCCCCGAGGTAGCGCTTGTAGACATTCAGGGCGGGTTCCCCATCCAATTCGTAGAGAATATTCTCCTGGCTGCGGGTGACCTTGCGGGCGGGCCCGAAGGGGGCCCAACCGCCACAGGAACCGTGGGACAGGACCAGGTCCTCTCCGTAGAGACCCACGGCCACCAGGCCCTGCGCCGAGATTCCGGAGGGTCCCAAGGTGAGGGTTTCCTTGAAGGCGCCATCATCCCCCGCCAGACCGCCCGAGATGGGCATGTGTGCGCCGACTTCTGCAATCAGGCCGGCCAGAATGGCGCTGCCGTTCACGCCCACCCCCTTGCCGAAGAGGAGGATGGCGCGCAACCCCTGTTTCTTCAAGGCCCGGCCAAGGGCAACTCCGGCCTCCCGGCAGGTGTCCATGCTGGCCACAGCGGCTTCGACCACCTGAACGGTGGCTGCGCCCTGGAAAGTGACGGCAGTGACCACACAGGTCCCCTCGGTGACGCCCTGCCCGCTGATCTCCCCGGCGGTGGAGCAGCCCACTAGCGACACTCCCGGGAAGGCCGACCGCAGCTGGTCGAAACATTCCGGTGGGCGCAGGAACTCAACGCCGCCGAAGACCAACACCAGCTGGGGATTCGCCTCAGCCAAGGGCAGGAGCAGCCCGGCATCCCAAGGGGCGGGGCCGAGCACAACTTGGCGGCACTCCATACGGTTCCTTTCAGGGGCTTGGGAAGGTCCTCACGGTATGTTCGGATGGTGTGGTGGTCTTTACTCTGGGAAAAGTCACCCGCACAGGAAAAAGCCCCACCCCCCTATTTGCAGGGTCGCCCGAGGGGCTTCCCTCCGAGCAAGTGGAAGTGCAGGTGATAGACGACCTGACCCGCCTCCGGGCCGCAGTTGCTCACCAGGCGCCAGCCGCCGCTGTGGACCCCATGCTCCACCGCCAGTTGGGCGGCCACCCGGGGTATGCGGGCCGCTGCGGCCTCGGTTTCCGGAGTCAAATCGCCCAGGCCTTCGCAGTGGGCCTTGGGAATGATGAGCAGGTGCACAGGCGCCTGGGGGGCGATGTCTTTGAAGACGAGCAGGGTATCGTCTTCATATACCACTGCGGCGGGGATCTCCTTCCGCACGATCCGGCAGAACAGACACTCACCCATCGGGACCTCCCATGTTCCATATCATCTTGCATCAGCCAGAGATTCCGCAAAATACCGGAAGCATCGGCCGACTGTGCGTGAACAACAACGCCAGCCTGCACCTGGTCCACCCCCTGGGCTTCGAAACCACAGACTACTACCTGCGCCGGGCCGGGCTGGACTACTGGGAAAAGTTGGAGCCCACCCACTACCCGAACTGGGAGGACTTCCTGGCCCGGAATCCCGCCAAGCGCCTCTGGTTCTTCACCACCAAGGGTGCCCGTAGGCACACCCAGGTGCCCTGGGCCTACGGCGATGGCCTGGTCTTCGGGAGGGAGACCGTTGGGCTCCCGGACGACCTGCTGGCGGCGCATGCCCAAAGCCTGGTGCGCATTCCCATGGTGGGCGACCACCACCGCAGCCTGAACCTGGCCCAAGCCGCAGCCATTGGCCTTTACGAAGCCCTGAGGCAAACTGAGAGTTGGTAAATCCTCGGGAGTCCGTCATGAGCCAAGCGCCCATCCGCATCGTTATCGCCAAGCCTGGCCTCGACGGGCATGACCGCGGCGCCAAGGTTGTGGCCCGAGCCCTGCGAGATGCGGGCATGGAGGTGATCTACACCGGCCTGCGCCAGACGCCCCAGCAGATCGCGGCGGCGGTGGTGCAGGAGGATGCCCGGGTGCTGGGCATGAGCATCCTCAGCGGCGCCCACAACCAGATCTTCCCCGAGGTCATGCGTCTGCTGAAGGAGCAGGGGGCCGATGATGTGCTCGTCTTCGCTGGCGGCATCATTCCCGACGAGGATATTCCCGCCCTGAAGGCCCTGGGCATCTGCGAGATCTTCCAGCCCGGCACCAACACCGATGACATCGTGGCCTTCATCCGCCGCGAAGTCGGTGACTGATGGCCAAGGCCAGTCCCCTATACGAGTGCACGGCCTGCGGTGCGCGCCATCCCAAGGCCATGGGCAAGTGCACCGCCTGCGGGGCCTGGGATAGCGTGCTGGAAGTGCGTGGGTCGCTAAAGCGGGATCTCCAGCGGACCGGGTCCGCCTTTGCCCAGAGCCACTACCTCGGCCCCGTGGCCCTGCCCGATGTGGATGTGACGGATACGCAGCGCGTGCCCACCGGCATCCCGGAACTCGACCGGGTACTGGGCGGTGGCGTGGTACCGGGCATGGTGGCCCTGCTGGGCGGGGAGCCGGGCATCGGCAAGTCCACCCTGCTGCTGCAGTGGGCGGCCCGGGCCGAAGGCCGGGTCCTCTACGCCAGCGGCGAGGAGAGCGAGCGCCAGATCAAGCTGCGGGCGCAGCGCCTGGGCGCTGAGCATCCGGGCATCCACCTGCTGGCTGAAACCGATGTGCGCCGCATCCTGGAGGAAGCCGAGCGCATGCAGCCCGCCCTGCTGCTGGTGGACAGCATCCAGACCCTGTTCGATCCCGATTTCGAAAGCAGCGCGGGCAGCGTAAGTCAGGTGCGCGGCTGCGCCGCCATGCTCACCCGCTGGGCCAAGACCACGGGGACGCCCCTGGTGCTGGTGGGCCATGTCACCAAGGACGGCAGCCTGGCGGGGCCCAAGGTGCTGGAGCATCTGGTGGACACGGTGCTGGCCTTCGAAGGCGATCGCCACCACCACCACCGCCTGCTGCGGGCCCTCAAGAACCGCTTCGGTGCCGCCTTCGAACTGGGCGTCTTCGCCATGACCGAGCGGGGCCTGGTGGCCGCCGAAGGCAATCCCTTCTTCCTCGACGCCGAGCCCAGACCCGGCTGCGCCGCCACCGTGGTGCTGAGTGGCACTCGGCCCATGGTGGTGGAAATCCAGGCCCTGGTGGCCTCCGCAGGCCTCGGCATCCCCCGCCGCACGGCCCTGGGCATCGATGGTCAGCGACTGGCCATGCTCTGTGCCGTGGCCGAGCGTCGGGGCGGTGTGCAGCTCCATGATCGGGATGTCTATGTGAATGTGGCCGGCGGCCTGGAGATCGAGGACCCCGCCGCCGACCTCGCCGTGATCGCAGCCCTTTGCAGCAGCGCCGGAGGCCGGTTGCTGGCGGAGAAGTGCCTGTTCCTGGGCGAGGTGGGCCTCACCGGTGAGGTCCGTCCCGTGGCCCAGCTGCCCCTGCGCCTGCACGAAGGCGCCCGGCTGGGCTTCAGCTGCGCCGCCGTGCCCCGGCTGGGACTGGAAGGCAAGAGCCCTCTGGAGCTCTTCCCTGAGGTGAGCGTCGAGCGGCTGCGGAGCAAGGCCTGGCTCAAAGGCCTGGTCGAGGAATAGGGCCCGGGCTTGGGTCTGGGAGGCCCCGGCGGTGACCGTTCTTCGCACCACGCGGGACGGTTCGGACCTATCATCGCCCATGCCTTGGAAACCCGGCCCCCGCCTGGGGGTAGATCCCACCACTTTGCCCCTCAACCCAGCCCAGGGCTACCTCCTGTCGTTGCTGGACGGGACCCTGGGGGTGCCTGAACTGGGAGCCCTCCTCAACTTGGACGAACCGCAGGTGCAGCTCCGGCTGGCGGAACTGGTGGCCCTGGGCGCGGTCACGGCCGCTGAGGCCGCTGGGCAGCCAGAAGCCATGCCAAAGGAGGCGGGGTCGGATCCGGTGGAGGCGCAGGAACCCGATTGCGAGGAGTCCGCATCCGAGGTGGTGGCGGACTCGCTCCTGGCGACTCACCGGCAGCGCTTCGAGCGCCAACTCCAAGCACGGCCCCTGGACCTGCGGGCAGCCCAGGCCAGGGTGGCCGGGGAACCGGACCTGAGCGCCTTCTGTTTCGATCCAGCGGCCAAGGTCATTCACGCCGTCCTGGAGAACCCGCGGACGGGCGGGACGCAGGCCCGTATCATCGCCGCCCACCACCGCACCGCCGCCGGCCTGGAAGCGCTGGGCGCCCGGGCAGCCTTCGCCAACGATGGCGGAGTGCGCCGCGCCCTGCTGCAGAATCCGCTCCTGCCGCCGGGCCTCTACCGGCGCCTGTGGTCCTCTCGCCGCCTGCTGGAGCAGTTCCTGGTGGCCAGTTCCAGGGAGGCCCCCGAACAGGTCCGGGCCATGGCCCGGGACCAGCTGCGCACCAGCTTCAGCCAGCGCCCCGGTGAGGAGCGGGCTGAGCTGATCCTCGCCACGGAGGGCCGTTGCCTGGCGCTCCTGACGGGCCTTGCCATCGACGGCCATGCCACGGCCCTGCTCTGCCGCAGGACCTTCGTCTCCACCCTGTTCATCCAGAACCTAGCCCGCTGGAGCGCCACCCCTCCGCAGCTGATCGCGCACCTGCGCCGCCAGGAGACCGTGAAGCGGAACCCGCCCCTGCGGCAGCTGCTGGAACGGCATCCGAACGCGAGTTGAGTCGCTGGAGGGAACTCCTCAGGCGTAGACGCGCTGAAGGCCGGGATCCTGGGTGAGCTCTTCGATGAGGTCGCGGACGCTGACCAGCTCGCGCAGCTTGGCGCCGTTGCTGCCGGTGAAGAACAGGCCGCTGTCCTCGTTGCCCTGCATGGCGTCAGCCAGCCGGTCGGCGATGCAGTAACCCACCGCGGCGGCGCCCTTGCCGTGCCCGCAGGGCGACAGGCAGTTGCTCACGCAGCGGATCTGCGGGGCGGTGCCGGCCTCGATCCGTCGCTGCAGGGAGGTACGCACGCCCCGGGCGGGCAGTCCCACGGGGGACTTCATCAGACCAATGTCCTCGGCCTTGGCCCGGAGGATGACCTCCTTGAAGATCGGCGAGGCATCACACTCGAAAGTGCCGATGAAGCGAGTGCCCATCTGCACCCCGGAGGCGCCCAGGGCCAGGAAGCGCTGGATATCCGAGTGATCCCAGACACCGCCGGCCACAAGCACCGGGAAGTCCCCCCACTTGTCCCGCTCCGCGAGCACCTCGGGGAGGATGTTCTCCAGGGTGTGGGCGGGATCCAGGCAGCCGTCATGGCTGAAGCCCTGATGGCCACCGCTTTCGGGGCCTTCCAGCACCACGGCATCGGGCAGGCGGCTGAATTTCCGCTGCCACTGCTTGCAGATCACCTGCAGGGCCCGGCCCGAGGACACGATGGGCACCAGCGCCACATCCGCGTCGCCCACATAGCCGGGTAAGGCCAGCGGCAGCCCCGCGCCGGAGACGATCATCTGGGCCCCGGCGGCGACCGAAGCCCGCACCGCGGATTCGTAGCCTTCGATGGCGCAGAGGATGTTCACGCCCACGGCACCACGCCCCTCGGCGCGCTCCCGGGCGGCGCGGATGATCCACTCCAGGGCCTTGGGCGGATTGAGCGCATCGGTGCCATCGGGACGGCCCAGGCGCATCTTCGGATTGGCGGACCCGTGGTAGCCGGTGCCAATGGCCGAAACCAGCCCCACGCAACCGGCCTTGGCCACGGCTCCAGCGAGACCTTCCCAGGAGATGCCGACGCCCATGCCGCCCTGCTGGATGGGATAGGCCAGATCGAGGTGGCGGATGCGCATCCGCGGCAGGGTGCAGGCGCCCCGGCGCACGAAGGCCTGGGCCATGGAATCCAGGCCCGCCATGAGGCGGGTCCGGAAGGCGGCAAGGGGAGACGCATCCAGCATCGAAGGCGTGCGGGGTTGCAGGCCGATGGCGCCATCCGCCATGGCCTGGCGGGCTTCGGCTTCGGTATCGGCCATGGCCATCACCGGCAGGCCGATGGAGCGCAGGGAAGCCACATCACAGGCCCGAGCCAGCAGGGCGGAAGCGCCCCCGGCCTTGGCCAGGGCACCCTCTTCGGGGTTCTGCACGGCCACCAGGCGGGGCATATTGGCGTGGCGAAGCATGGCGAGGGAGGGCGGCAGTTCTGCCGTGTGCAGCAGGAAGGCCACACCGGCTTCGCGGGCGGCAGCCATGACGCTATCGGCACTGTCCCGCAGGCCGCGCAGATCGAGACCAATGGCTCCGTCGCGCATGGAGGACCGCAGTTCGTTCAAGCGCTCCCGCAGCTTGGCGGTGTCTGGAAAGGCATCGGTCCGGGGCAGAGCCCAACCCCCGGCCCGCAGGAAGGCGGCCTGGAAGTCGAGCGAACCCGGAGCCTGCCAGCCCTGGAGGGTCGGCAGCGACGCGGTGGTAAAAAAGGAGTCAGACATCCACGGCTCCGGGGATCGCCGGAAGGGACTCCAGCACCCCCCATTCTGGGGCAAAATCCCCGAAACCGGGATCAATGATTTGACCTGAGGTCAGGACGAACACTTGTCGATTGTTTTTTACTAGCTCTTCTTGGTGGGAGCTGGCAATTCAACGGGATCAAGGAAGGGCATCATTCGGCGGAGTTCACGCCCAACCTGCTCGATGGGGTGGTCGTAGTCCGCGGCCCGCTGGGCCTCGAACCAGGCCCGGCCTGTGCGGTTCTCTTCGATCCAGGCGGCGGCATAGCGGCCATCCTGGATCTCCTTCAGGATTTCCTTCATTTCGGCCTTGGTCTGGGCGGTCACCAGGCGTGGACCCCCGGTGTAGTCGCCGTATTCCGCCGTATCGCTGATGCTGTGGCGCATGTAGCCGAGCCCACCCCGATACATCAGATCCACAATCAGTTTCAGTTCATGGAGGCACTCAAAGTAGGCGATCTCGGGTTGGTAGCCCGCTTCCACCAGGGTCTCGAAGCCGGCCTTCACCAGGGCGCTGGCGCCGCCGCAGAGGACCGCCTTTTCGCCAAAGAGATCCGTCTCCGTTTCCTCGGAGAAGGTGGTCTCCAGCACGCCGGCCCGGGTCAGACCCAGGGCAGCCGCATAGGACAGAGCCACGGCCAGGGCCTGGCCGCTGGCATCCTGGTGGATGGCCACCAGGGCGGGAGTGCCGCCGCCTTCCACAAAGACCTCGCGCACCCGGTGGCCGGGGCTCTTGGGCGCCACCAGGCTCACATCCACGCCCGCCGGGGGCTGGATGCATTCATACCGGATATTGAAGCCGTGGGCGAACATCAGGGTCTTGCCCGGGGTGAGGTTTGGCGCGATGGCCTCCCGGTAGAGGGCGCCCTGCCCCGTATCCGGCGTGAGCACCATGATGACATCGGCCCAGGCGGACGCCTCGGCGGGGCTGAGGACCGTGAGGCCCTGGGCCTCGGCCTTGGCCTGGGAAGCGGATCCTGCCGCCAGACCCACGCGGACCTCGACCCCGCTGTCCCGGAGGTTCAGAGCATGGGCATGGCCCTGGGAGCCGTAGCCCAGGATGGCAACCTTGCGGGCGCGGATGAGTCCGAGATCGGCTTCGTAATGGATGCGGGCCATGGAAGGCTCCTTTCAAGGGGGAGGTAGGCGTGCGGTCAGCGGAGAAGGGTGGTTCAGACGGACATGGTCCCGGTGCTGGGGCCACGCTGGAGCGCACTGCGGACCTGCGGTGCGGGGCGGGTACCGCGGGCCATGGCCACAGCACCGGTGCGCCCCAGTTCGAGGATCCCGAAGGGGCGCAGGGTATCCACCAGGGCTTCGATCTTGCCAAGGCTGCCGGTGCATTCAATCACCAGGCTGTCCTCGGCGATATCCACCACCGTGGCGCGAAAGACCTGGGCCAGCTGTAGCACCGCCGAGCGGGTCTCCGGGCCCGCGGCCACGCGCACCAGGGCCAGATCCCGCAGCACCTTGGGATGCTCGCCCAGCTGCTGGACCTCGAGGACATTCACCAGCTTGCGGAGGTGCTCCACGGCCTGGCGCACCCGGGGCGCGTCCGTATCCACCACGATGGTCATGCGGGACAGGCCCGCCCGCTCCGTGGGACCCACGGTAAGGGAGTGGATGTTGAAGCCGCGGCGCCGAATCAGGGACGCCACCCGGGTGAGGACGCCGGGCTCGTCATCGGTATAGACCACGAGGACATGGGGCATGGGGCCTCCTCTCATACGGGATCCGAGCCGGTCTCGGCGATGGCACTGGGGCGGAGGATCATTTCATGGAGCGCGGCGCCCGCCGGCACCATGGGATAGACGCTGTCCTCCTGTTCGACCCGGAACTCAATCAGGGCGGTGCCCTTGGTCGCCCGGGCCCGGGCCACGGCAGCGGCCACATCGGCCCGCTTCTCGACGCGCTCACCGGCGATGCCAAAGGCGTCCGCCAGCTTGACAAAGTCCGGCGACAGGATCGGCGTGGCCGCGTAGCGGCCTTCATAGAACATGGCCTGCCACTGGCGGACCATGCCCAGGAAGCCGTTGTTGATGACTGCGATATTGACCTTCACGCCCTCCTGCACGGCCGTCATGAGCTCGGCGAAGGTCATCTGGAAGCCGCCATCACCAGCGACCACCCAGACCTCAGCCTCGGGGCGGGCCAGTTTGGCGCCGATGGCCGCGGGCAGGGCGAAGCCCATGGTACCCGCGCCCCCACTGGTGATGAGGCTGCGCTCACCATCGTGGTGGTAGTACTGGGCTTCCCACATCTGGTGCTGGCCGACATCGGAGACCACCACGGCCTCGCCGCGAGTGAGGTTCCAGAGGTCGTGCATGACATGGGCCGCGTAGAGATGACCGTCATCCGGCAGGTTCTTGATGTCCCGCACAGCAGAGTCCCCGCGCCAGCCCCGGATGGTCTCCAGCCACTCGCTGCGCTGCACCTTCGGCAGCTCCGGCAGCAGCGTCCGCAAGACCTCCAGCAGGTCCGCGGCGATGGCCACATCCACGGGCACATTCTTGTTCAGCTCGCTGGCATCGATATCGATGTGGATCTTCTGGGCGTGCGGGGCGTATTCCTTGAGCTTGCCCGTCACCCGGTCATCGAAGCGCATGCCCAGGGCGATCAGCAGGTCCGCCTCCTGGATGGCCCGGTTGACCCAGGATTCGCCGTGCATGCCCATCATCCCGAGACTCAGGGGGTGGGTGGCGGGGACGGCCCCGAGGCCCAGCAGGGTGAGCGCGTAGGGAATGTCGCCACGCTCGGCCAGGGCCATCACCTCGGCGCGGGCCCCGGCCATCTGGATGCCATGCCCCGCAAGGATCACCGGACGCTTGGCCTGGCGGATCATGTCCAGAGCCCGGGCCAGATCATCGGCATCGGGGGGAACCGGCAGGTGGCGCAGGTGCCGCTGGGGTGTTGCGGCCTCCCAGTCGAGGGTGGCCCGGGACTGCTGGGCATCCTTGGTGATATCCACCAGCACTGGGCCCGGCCGGCCGCTGCGGGCCACGGCGAAGGCTTCCCGGATGGCCGGGACGATATCCTCGGCCCGGGTGACCAAGTAGTTGTGCTTGGTCACCGGAATGGTGATGCCGGTGATGTCCACTTCCTGGAAGGCGTCGGAACCCAGCAGGCCGGAGCCGACCTGGCCCGTGATGGCCACCACCGGGATGGAGTCCAGCATGGCGGTGGCCAGGCCGGTCACGAGGTTGGTGGCGCCGGGACCGGAGGTGGCCACCACCACGCCGGTTCGGCCGCTGGCCCGGGCGTAGCCGTCCGCCATGTGCGCGGCGCTCTGCTCATGGCGCACCAGGACATGGCGGATGGGGTAGCCCACCATGGCATCGTAGGCGGGCAGAATGGCCCCGCCGGGATAGCCAAAGACGATCTCCACACCTTCGCGGACCAGGCTTTCCCAAATGAGTTGAGCCCCTGTATGCGACATGGTTCCTCCTGTTAACCGGTGACCAGAGAGACGGGCCTAATCGCCTCGCGGATGACCTTGCCGAGCGAGCGGGTGCCGTGCCGTTGCCGGGCACCCTGCAGATCGCCAGTACCGTGGCCCCCGCGGAGGGCCTGGTCGACCGCGGATTCCACGGCGACGGCTTCCGCTTCGAGCCCCAGAGCATGCCGCAGCAGCATGGCGGAGGACAGAATGGTGCCGATGGGATTGGCCTTGTCCTGCCCCGCGATATCCGGCGCGGAGCCGTGGATCGGTTCATAGAGGCCCACGGAGCCGCCCAGACTGGCAGAGGGCAACAGGCCCAGGGACCCCGCCAGGACAGCGGCCTCGTCGCTGAGGATGTCGCCGAACAGGTTTTCCGTGAGCACCACGTCGAAGTCCCGGGGGCGGGTGATCAGTGCCATAGCGAAGCTGTCCACATAGGCGTGCTGGACGGCCACCTCCGGATAGGCCGGTGCCATATCGGTCACCACCTTGCGCCACAGGCGGCTGGTCTCCAGGACATTGGCCTTGTCCACGGACACCAGGCGCTGCCGGCGCGCGGCGGCCAGTGCGAAGGCGACCTTGGCGACCCGCTCGATCTCGACCCGGGGA
>Ga0194060_10003303_pt1 | contig 11411 bp, 10 predicted proteins | sample SepL225m_MetaG_FD_163427 | JGI IMG/M metagenome (GOLD analysis project Ga0194060, IMG submission 163427) | Anoxic zone freshwater microbial communities from boreal shield lake in IISD Experimental Lakes Area, Ontario, Canada - Sep2016-L222-5m | ecosystem: Environmental > Aquatic > Freshwater >... | reverse complement strand
CCCTATGGTAAGCATCTGCTGCTCGCCGCCGGAGAGCTGCGCGCCGCCGTGGTCGAGGCGCTCGGCCAGGCGCGGAAATGTCTGCATCACGCGCTCGAAGGTCCAGTCGCGGCACCCATCGGCGCCGGGGCGCGCCGCCATGAGCAGGTTCTCACGCACCGACAGCGACGGAAAGATGCCTCGCCCTTCCGGCACGTAGGCGATGCCCATGCGCACGATCGCGTGCGTCGCGGCCTGCGTCATGTTGGCGCCCGCGATGCGCACCGTGCCGCTGCGCGGCCGCACCAGCCCGAGCACGCTGCGCAACAGCGTGGTCTTGCCCATGCCGTTCCGGCCCATCAGACCCACGGTTTCGCCGCGGCGCACGACGAAATCGACGCCGCGCAGGACATGGCTAACACCGTAGTAGGTGTGAATGCCGCGGGCGTCGATCAGCGCGACTTCGCTCACGATGCCGCCTCCGAACCGTATTCGTCACTCAAGCCGAACCACGGTCGGCGTCCGGCGGCAATCGCGGCCGGTCGCATCCCCGTTTTACGGGGCCCCTGCTCCCTGCTCATGCCGCCACCTCCTCCGTCCCGAGATAGGCTTCCTGCACCGCTGCGCTGCCACGGATCTGCTCCGGCGCGCCAGATTCCAGCACGCAGCCGTTGACCATCACCGTCAGCCGGTCGGCAAGCGCGAACACCGCATCCATGTCGTGCTCCACCAGCAGCATCGCATGTGCCGGCTTGAGCTTTTGCAGCAACTCCACCATGCGCGTCGATTCTTCTCCGCCCATGCCGGCCAATGGTTCATCGAGCAGCAGAATGCGCGGACGGGTGGCCAGCGTCATCGCAATTTCGAGTTGGCGCTGCTCGCCGTGCGACAGCATTGCGGCCGTTTCCCCGGCACGATGCTCCAGTCCCACTTCACGCAGGACGCGCATCGCTTCCTGCGACACCTCGCGGTAACCGAGTGCTGACCTGATGAAACTCATCGAACTCGGCAGGCGCGATTGGGCGGCGAGGCGGCAGTTCTCGAATGCGGTGAACGGCAGGAAGATATTGGTCTTCTGGTAGCTGCGTCCGACGCCGCGCTGCGATATGCGGTCGGCCCGCATTCCGGCGATGTCTTCGCCATCGAGATAAATGTGGCCGGAGGTGGACGCAAGGTCGCCCGAAAGCAGATTGGTAAGCGTGGTCTTGCCCGCGCCGTTGGGGCCGATCACGGCATGGATCTGATCGGTGAAAAATTCCAGCGACACCTCGCTCACAGCGGCTAGTCCGCCGAAGTGCTTGGTCAGGCGCTCGGTACGCAGCACGGCCTCAGGCATCGCACGCCTCCTGTTTTCGCAGCAGCCGGGATGCCAGCCTTCCGATGCCCAGCAGTCCGTGCGGGAGCAGCAACACTACAACCACGATAAATCCGCCCATGAGCAACTGCCAGTGCTTGCCGATATCCATACCGCCCACCACAGGCAGGCCTTGGAAGCCGAGTTCGAGCAGCATCATCGAAAAAGCCCCGAGCACCGCGCCGTTGAGCGTCCCCATGCCGCCCAGGATCACCATCATCAGCACCCCGCCCGACTGGTGCCAGCCGAGCAGGTCCGGGCTGACGAATCCGAACTGGGCCGCTGCAAAATAACCTGCCATGCCCGCGAGCACGCCAGACAGCACGAAACAGGCGAGCTTGTAGCCGAAGGTGCGATAGCCGAGGGAGCGCATCCGCTGCTCGTTCACGCGGATGCCCACGATCACCCGGCCGAAGAGCGATGCGAGCAACACCCGCAGCATCACGTACACCAGCACCAGCAGGGCCAGCACCACGAAATAGAAATGGGTGTGGTTCTCCAGCGTAAACGGCTGCCAGCCGGCGATATCGGCCACCGGCTTGGCGTAGACGTAAATGCCGTCTGCGCCGCCGGCGATCTTGGTGTCGTGAAACACGAAAAACACCATTTGCGCAAAGGCCAGCGTGACCATGATGAAATAAATGCCCGAGGTGCGCAGCACCAGCGCGCCGATGACCAGCGCGAGCAGGCCCGAGCACGCCATCGCCAGCGGCAGCGACACCCACAGGCTCGCCGCCTCGTACTGCGGCGCGGCGAAGGCGAGCACATAGCCGGCAAGGCCGAAGTACGCCGCATGCCCCAGGCTCACCAGGCCGGTGTAACCGACCAGCAGATCCAGGCTCATGGCGAATATCGCCATGATCATCATCTTGGTAAACAGCTGGATGTAATACTTCTCCGCAAACCAAGGCAGCAGCGCCAGCGCGAGCAGGCAGCAACACAGCACGACGGTGGCGACGCTAACCTTACGCATCATCCTCGCTTCCCGAACAAACCTTCAGGCCGCGCGAGCAGCACCGCCGCCATCAGCACGTAGATCATCATGCCCGAGAGTTCCGGCAATACCCGCACGCCGCCGATCTCCAGCGTCAGCACCTTGCCGAAGGTATCCACGAGGCCGATCAGAATGGCGGCCAGCATCGCGCCCTTGACCGAACCGATGCCGCCGATCACCACCACCACAAAGCACACGATCAGCACCTGATTGCCCATGCCGGGAAATACCGACGCCACCGGTGCGGCGATCATGCCGGCAAATGCAGCCAGCGCCACGCCCAGCGCGAACACCAGACGGTAAAGCAGATCGATGTCGATGCCGAGCGACTGCACCATTTCGCGGTTGGTGCTGCCCGCGCGTATCATCATGCCGAGCCTGGTCTTCTGGATCAGCAGATACATGCCTACGGCGAGCGCGAGGCACACCGCCGACATCCACAGGCGGTACACCGGGTAGCTAAGGGTGTCGGTGAGCGGGATCGAGGCTTGCAGCAGCGCCGGCACGCTGACGCCGTGCACGTCATCGCCGAAGACCAGGCTCCGCAGTTCCTCGAACATCAGGATCAGGCCGTAGGTGAGCAGTACCTGGTACAAATGGTCGCGGTGATACAGCCGGCTGATCAGCAGCCATTCGAGCGCGAGGCCGATTCCCACCGCGATCACCACCCCGCCCGCCATCGCCAGCCACAAGCTGCCAAAGTGCTGCGACAGCGAGAAAGCGAGATAAGCGCCGACCATGTAAAAACTGCCGTGGGCCAGATTGATGATGCCCATGATGCCCAGGATCAGCGTCAGCCCGCTCGCCACCAGAAACAGCAGCAGGCCATACTGAATGCCGTTCAGCACCTGGATAAAAAAAGTGTTTGCGTCCATATGTTGACTGGAGTTTGAAGCGGGGAGTGGGAACAGTCAAACTTTATGCGGCTGCGTAAATTCCATCGTATGTGAATAGCAGCCATTGCGCGCTCCGCGCGCCAACCGTGTTTTCCGGACGGATGAAAAGCGCATCCGTCCGGAAAACACGTATATGAATAAAAACAACAACGGCTTTGGATTGCTTTTATCCAAGATCGCCGATTGCGCACGGACTGCTTTTCGTCCGTGCGCAATCGGCGATCCGCGCGGACGGGACGCCGTCCGCGCCAGCATGCGCCGCTGCAACAACACTCGGATGCTCCCAAAAAAAGGCCAGCTCGCGCTGGCCTTTAGCTTCGCACGGACAATCTGCGTTTTTCAACCCATTTTGCAACCGCGCGCCGGATCGGCGAGCGCCTTGTGCGCCACGCTGGTCACCCTGTTTTCCTTGCCCACCACCTTGCGCAGATAGATGTCCTGGATCGGATTGTGCGACTTCGACATGGTCCAGACGCCCCGCGGGCTGTCGATCTTGGCTTTTTCCATCGCTGCGATCAACTCCGTCTTCTTGCTCACGTCGCCGTTCACCGCCTTCAGACCGGCGGCCAGAAGCAGCCCGGCGTCATAGCCCTGCACCGCGTACACATCCGGCTGCAGCTTGTAGGTCTTGGCGTAATTGAGGCGGAAGGTCTTGTTCTTCGGCGTTTCGATGCCGTCGCCGTAATGCAGCGTGGTCTCTATGCCTTCGGCCGCATCGCCCACGGCATCGAGTATGCCGTCGGTGAGGAAGCCCGATCCGTACAGACCGATCTTGCCCTTCAGGCCTGCCGCCTGCCAGTCCTTGATCAGCTTGACTCCGGCGCCCCCGGCGAAAAACACGAACACGGCGTCCGGTTTGATCGACGCGATCTCGGTCAGCAGCGGCTGGAATTCGACGCTAGGGAACGGCAGGGTCAGTTCCTTCACGACTGTGCCGCCGGCCTTGGTGAAGCCTTCCTTGAAGCCGTCGATGGCCTCGTCGCCCGCGGCGTATTTGTGCGTGAGCGTCACGACCTTCTTGATGCCGCGGTCGGCGAGCACCTTGCCCATCGGATAGGCGGGCTGCCAGTTGGTGAACGAGGTGCGGAAAATATTCGGCGCGCACAGCGCCCCGGTGGCGGCGGCAGCGCCGGCGTTGGGGTTGATGTGCAGCGTACCGGACTCGCGCACGATTTTCACGATCCCCATCTCTACGCCTGAGTGCACCGTGCCGATCAGCACGTCGACCTTGTCCCGGGTGACGAGTTTATTGGCGTTATCGGTCGCCTTGCCCGGGTCGGATTCGTCGTCCACCGTGAAATATTCCAGCTCGCGGCCGCCAAGCTTGCCGCCGTTTTCTGCCACCGCCAGCTTGAAACCGTTGGTGATGGCCACACCGAGTTGGGCGTAGGTGCCGGTGTAGGGCAGCATCAGACCGATCTTGATCTTGGCGGCCTGCGCCAGGGCGAAATCCGGCAGGCCGACGACGCCGGCCGCCGCCGCTGCGGTCTTGAGAAACTCGCGCCGGCCAAAGGTTGGTTTTTTGCTCATGATGATGCTCCTCGGTTGGATTTTGACTACTTTACATCTGCCTGCGACTTGGCGCGCAGTTTGAAACGCTGGATCTTGCCGGTCGCCGTTTTCGGCAGCTCACCGGCAAATTCCACCCAGCGCGGATATTTGTAGGGCGCCAGCTTGGATTTGACGTGCTGCTGCAATTTCTCCCCCAGCGCAGCACTGGCCTCGACACCCTGCTTGAGCACGATATACGCCTTTGGCTTGATCAGGTCGTCAACGTCCGGTTGTCCGATCACCGCCACCTCGAGCACATCCGGGTGGCTGAGCAGTGCGCCTTCGACCTCGAACGGCGAAACATAAATGCCGCCCACCTTGAGCATATCGTCGGTGCGGCCGGAATAGGTATAGTACCCGTCCTCGTCCACGATGTATTTGTCGCCGCTGCGGGTCCAGTCACCCATGAAAGTGGCGCGGCTCTTGGCGCGGTTGTTCCAATAGCAGGAGGCGCTGGTCGGGCCGTTGATCTGCAGTTCGCCGATCTCGCCGGCTTTCACCTGGTTGCCGGCGTCGTCGACCACGCGCAGGGCGTATCCCGGAACGGCCTTGCCGGTCGTTCCATAGCGCACCTCACCCGGCCGGTTCGACACGAATATATGCAGCATTTCAGTCGAGCCGATGCCGTCCAGGATTTCCACGCCGAAGTGCTTGGTCCAGCGCTGGCCGATATCCGCCGGCAGCGCTTCGCCGGCCGAGGTGCATACGCGCAAATTGAGCGTCTCGGGTTTGGGGAGGTCGGGACTGGCGAGCAGCGCCGCGTACAGCGTGGGCACGCCGTAGAAAATCGTCGGCCGGTGCTGCTGCAGGCGCTGGAACACGGCGGCCGGCGTCGGACGCTCGGCCATCAGTATGGCAGTGGCGCCGACCGACATTGGAAACGTCAGGGAATTTCCCAGGCCATAGGCAAAGAACAATTTCGCCGCCGAAAACACGAGGTCGTCTTCGCGTATGCCCAGCACCGGCCTGGCATAAAGCTCCGCTGTCTGCACCAGATGCGCATGCATGTGCACCGTGCCTTTTGGCGTGCCGGTCGAACCGGAGGAATACAGCCAGAAGCACGCGTCGTCGCTGGTGGTCGGCGCCGGCGCGCAGGCTGCGCCTGCCTTGCCCATGAGTTCGGACAAAGACAAATGGCCCGGCGCGTACTTGCCCGATACGACCACATGCCGAAGGAACGGCAGTTTGACCGCGCGCGCCTCCAGCAGCGGCGCAAAAGTAGGCAGCAAAGCTTCCGACACCACCAGCACCTTGGCGCGGCTGTCGTTGAGCATGAAGTGGAAATCCGCCGTAGTCAGCATCGTATTGCCGGCAATGGGAACAATGCCCGCCTTGATCGCCCCCAGAAACACGCTGGGAAAATCGACGGTGTCCAGATGCGCCAGCATGATGCGGTCTTCCATCGCCAGGCCCAGGCCCGTCAGCGCATTGGCGGCGCGGTTGACGCGCTCGGCCAGTTGGCCGTAGGTGATGCTGCCCGAGTCGTCGATGAAGGCGGTCTTGCCTGAACGGCCGGCGCGAAGATTGCGCTCAATCAGGTCGTGCGCGGCGTTGTAGTCGCGCGGAATCTCGACTATGGGTGGGCTGACGCTTTGGTCGGCCGACGAAAGTCCAGCCATTGTTCGCTCCTTTAGGTCCAGTCGATCCTTCCCTCTGGCAACAGGTACAGGATCAGGGCGCGGCCGGCCGTTACGGTTGGCCGGTGCCCCGACTCCGGAGCATACACCAGCCAACCAGCCCCATTGCCGTCGAACTCGGCTTTGGGCGTAACCGGCATGATCATGTCGATCTCGCCGGTTGGATGACGATGGTGATTGCCGACGAGATCGGTGATGTCGACCACGTCGATGCTGAACCCGTGCGTCAGCGGGCCGGCTTCGAAAATGCGGCCGAATCGCCGCTTGGCGTCGCCCTGGCTGCACATCCAGCCTGCGGCGATGCCATCATGGCAGGCCGCGACAATCCTGTTGAAGGTTTCGCACTCAGGCGGAAACTCCAGATTGAGCTCACGCTGCAGCGCCGCGTCCACCGGCCGGCCCTGCGCGAAACGCGTGACCGGCACCACCAGGTTCCGGAAATCAGCCGGGGTCGTCATGGCAGAACGGACAAGCGAGCCCGTCTAGCGCAGCAGTTTCCATGCACCGTTCTCGACGCTCACCATGACCACGGAACGGCCGTCGAGACCTTTGTGATCCGTCGCCGAATAGCTGAATACGCCGTGGGTCGCCGCCAGTTCCTTTACGTTTTCCAGGGCCTCGCGCAGCGCAGCGCGAAACTCCGCAGTTCCGGGCTTGGCTTTTTTCAAGGCCTCAGGCACGGCGCGCTGCAGCAGCAGGCCCGCATCCCAGGTGTGCGCGCCGAAGGTGGAATGGGTGCCGGGACCGTACGCGGCCTCATAGGCCTTGACGTATTCGAGTGCGGCTTTTTTGCTCGCATTGCTGTCCGGCAATTGATTCGGCACCAACACGGGCCCGATCGGCAATACCGCGCCTTCGACGTTCTTTCCGCCCACACGCAGAAAATCGTTGTTGGCCACGCCGTGGGTCTGGTAGATACGCCCCTTGTAGCCGCGTTCGACCAGCGTCGCCTGCGGCAGCGCCGCCGGCGTGCCTGAACCCACCACCAGCACCGCATCCGGATTTGCCAGCATGATCTTGAGAATCTGCCCGGTGACGCTGGTGTCGGTACGGTTGAAGCGCTCGGTTTCGACAAGCTTGATGCCGTTCGACAGTGCGACGCGATTCATCTCGCGCAACCACAGTTCGCCGTATCCGTCGCTGTAGCCGATGAAAGCCACCGTCTTCACACCATTCGCCTTCATGTGCGCAGCAACGGCGCCGGCCATAATGCCGAAATCCTGCGGCGCCTGAAACGCCCATGCGGCCTTGTCGGGCGCCGGCGCGAACGGGGCCAGCGAGATCATTGGGGTCTTCGTCTCCGCCGCCACTTCGAGGACCGCGGTGCAGGTCGGCGTGGTGCTCGATCCGATAATGACGTCTGCCTTGTCCTCGCTGGTCAGTTTGCGCGCATTCTTGGACGCCGCGGTCGGGTCGGTGGCATCGTCCAATATGATGTAATTCACCGTCTGCCCGCCAATGCTCTTCGGCAGCAGCGCGACGGTGTTCTTTTCCGGTATGCCCAGCGACGCCGCCGGACCGGTTGCGGCCAGGGTCACGCCGACGGTGATATCCGCAAACGCGGACGAGGCGGTGCAGGCCAAGGATAGCGCCAGCAGATTACGCAATAGCTTGCTCATGTAACTCCTCCTTTGGTTGAATTTTTTCGATTTTACTCTGGACCGCTTGCTTATTTGCGAATCTGCAATATAATGCCGCCCTACCAGCTTTACTGGCATTATATTGCATGCCGCGAGGCTGCTTTCAATAACGCGGCAGACAACGCAATTACCGATACCCGATACCACCAATGGGCGCTCGCGAAACTCTACACAAGGGCAGATCTGCCGCTGGGTCGGACGAAGCCTTTCTCCGCGCACTGGGCGAGCGCGTGCGCGAAGCCCGAGCCCGACGCGGGATGACGCGCAGAATACTGGCGCGCGACTCCGGCGTGTCCGAACGCTATCTGGCTCAGCTCGAAACCGGCCAGGGCAACGCATCGGTCCTGCTGTTGCAAAGGATAGCCGCCGCGCTGAATCTGCCGCTGACCGAACTCCTGCAGGCAAGCCCGGAGCAGCCGGCGGAACTGGCGCTGATCGCGCAGTTCCTGCAGCGCCTGCCGGCGCAAAAATTGGCGATCGTGCGCTCGCAACTGATGCGCGACTACGGCCCCGTGCATTCCGATCGCATGCAGCGCATCGCGCTCATCGGGCTGCGCGGCGCAGGCAAGTCCACGCTGGGCAACAGGCTGGCGAAGGAACTGACCGTGCCCTTCATCGAACTCGACCGCGAAGTCGAGCGCGAGGCAGGGACCAGCCTGTCCGAAATCTTCCTGCTCTACGGCCAGGCCGGCTATCGCCGCTACGAGCGGCGTTGCCTGGAGCGGGTGGTGGAATCGAACGAGCGCGTGGTCATCGCCACCGGCGGCTCCATCGTGTCCGAGCCCGGCACCTACGACCTGCTACTCTCCACCTGCCGCACGGTGTGGCTCAAGGCGCAGCCGGAAGAGCACATGGCGCGAGTGGTGGCGCAGGGGGACACACGCCCGATGACCGGCAACCGCGAGGCCATGGAAGACCTGCATCGCATCCTGCGCGGCCGTAACGCGCTCTACGGCCGCGCCGACGTGACCATCGATACCGCGCACAAGACCATCGAACAAAGCCTGCAACAACTGCGCAAGGCTGTTGCAATTTGAACTTGGAGAAACCATGACCGCCACAGCAGTCCCCAATCTCATCAGCTTCGACACCCACCCCGACCGCTACGCCCACTGGCGCCTGAGCATCGATGGCAACGTTGCGACGCTCGCCATGAACGTGAACGAGGACAAGGGGATAAAACCCGGGTACAAGCTCAAGCTCAACTCCTACGATCTCGGCGTCGACATCGAACTCCATGACGCCTTGAACCGCATCCGCTTCGAGCATCCGCAGGTACGCTGCGTGGTCCTCACCTCGGCGCGCGAACGCATGTTCTGCTCCGGCGCCAACATCTATATGCTCGGCCTATCCACCCACGGCTGGAAGGTGAATTTCTGCAAGTTCACCAACGAGACGAGAAACGGCATGGAGGATTCCAGCCGCAACGACGGGCTCAAGTTCCTCGCCGCGGTAAACGGCGCCTGCGCCGGCGGCGGCTACGAAGTCGCGCTCGCCTGCGACGAAATTCTGATGATAGACGACCGTTCCTCCTCCGTGAGCCTGCCCGAAGTACCGCTGCTGGGCGTGCTGCCCGGAACCGGCGGCCTCACACGCGTTACCGACAAGAGAAAAGTGCGGCGCGACCTGGCCGATGTGTTCTGCACCACCACGGAAGGCGTGCGCGCCGACAAAGCCAAGGCCTGGGGCCTGGTCGATCACAGCGCCAAACCGCAGGCCTTCGCTCAGGCGGTGAAAGACCATGCCGGTCGACTGGCCGCCGCAAGCGACAGACCGCAGGATGCCAAAGGCATCAGCCTGACCCCGCTCAAGGGCGCCGCGGACGCGAGCGGCTACCACTACGAATACGTGGATGTGATCGTCGACCGGGCCGCGCGCAGCGCGACGCTGACGGTATCCGGACCGAAACACGCCGAACCCGATGCGATCGCAGACATACTCACGGCCGGCGTCGCCTGGTGGCCGCTGCAGATGGCGCGTGAACTGGATGATGCGATCCTGATGCTGCGCACCAACGAAACCGAAATCGGCACCTGGCAACTAAAAACACGCGGCGACATTGACGGCGTGCTGGCGGTGGACGCGGTCCTGGCCAAACAGCGTTCGCACTGGCTCGTGCGCGAAACCCTGGGCCTCCTGCGGCGCACGCTGGCGCGCCTGGATGTGACTTCGCGCACCCTGTTCGCCATCGTCGACAAAGGCTCCTGCTTCGCCGGAACGCTGGCAGAACTGGCGCTCGCCGCAGACCGAAGCTTCATGCTGCAACTGCCCGACGCGCCGGACGAGGCACCGCACATCGCCCTAAACGAGTTCAATTTCGGCACCTATCCGATGGTGAACCGGCTGACGCGGCTGGCGACGCGCTATTGCGAACAGCAGGAACCGGTCGAGAAGGCGCGCCAGGTCATCGGCGAGAAACTCGACGCGCACGATGCGTCCGAACTCGGCCTGGTCACATTCACGCCGGACGACCTGGACTGGAACGAGGAATTGCGCATCGCGATGGAAGAGCGCGCGAGCATTTCGCCCGATGCCCTTACCGGAATGGAGGCGAGCCTGCGCTTCACCGGCGCGGAGACGATGGAAACGCGCATTTTCGCGCGCCTGTCGGCATGGCAGAACTGGATTTTCAACCGCCCCAACGCGGTCGGCGAACAAGGTGCGCTGAAGGTTTTCGGCTCCGGCACCAAAGCGAAATTCAACTGGGAAAGAATTTAAGGAGACAGGAAATGTCAATCAACTACAGCGAAAAAATCCCCAACAACGTCGACCTATCCAACAACAAGACGCTGCAGCGCGCGCTGGAACACTGGCAACCGGGCTTCCTCAACTGGTGGTCGGAAATGGGGCCGGACGACTCGACCAACTTCGACGTTTATCTGCGCACCGCGGTCAGCGTCGAGCCAAAAGGCTGGGCGCACTTCGACTACGTCAAGATGCGCGACTACCGCTGGGGCATATTTCTCGCGCCGGCCGAGCCCGGGCGCAAGATCAATTTCGGCGAGCACATGGGAGAGCCGGCGTGGCAGGAAGTCCCGGGCGAATATCGCTCGACCCTGCGCCGCATCATCGTCACCCAGGGCGACACCGAACCCGCGTCGGTGGAGCAGCAGCGCCACCTCGGACTCACCTGCCCCTCGCTCTACGACCTGCGCAATCTGTTCCAGGTCAACGTCGAGGAAGGCCGCCACCTCTGGGCCATGGTGTATCTGCTGCACGCCCACTTCGGCCGCGACGGCCGCGAGGAAGGCGAAGCGCTGCTCGCGCGCCGCTCGGGCGACGCAGACAATCCGCGCATCCTCACCGCGTTCAACGAGAAGACTCCGGACTGGCTGTCGTTCTTCATGTTCACCTTCATCA
>Ga0194060_10003302_pt1 | contig 11413 bp, 11 predicted proteins | sample SepL225m_MetaG_FD_163427 | JGI IMG/M metagenome (GOLD analysis project Ga0194060, IMG submission 163427) | Anoxic zone freshwater microbial communities from boreal shield lake in IISD Experimental Lakes Area, Ontario, Canada - Sep2016-L222-5m | ecosystem: Environmental > Aquatic > Freshwater >... | reverse complement strand
GACTTTAAAAGGCTCGCTCTTCAGAGATCTGCGAAGATAGTCGAGGCTCCTCTCCCTTTTTTCGGCGATGAGCCGGTTTACAAGAATCGCCCTAACGTCTACGGACTCTTTTTCAAAGAGCGGCATGATCAAAGCGAGTCGATCCACCACATTGCCAAGGCCGCCGCCGGTAACGAGCAGTATCGGCGTGTTCAGGAGTCGGGCAATGCGGGCGTTTGAGATGCCAATTACCGACCCTACACCCGGATGACCGGAGCCCTCCACGATTATGAAATCACACTCTTTTTCCAGTTCGGCGTAGGCGTACAGGATTTTTTCCTGAAGAGAGTCCGGTGAAATTATTCCGTCAACGACTTTGTGGGTTGTATCGGGTGAGAGCACCACTGGGGACATGGTCCCTGGAGCTGTTTTCAGGTCAAATACCTGAGCCATCAGGGCGACATCCTTATCAACGACAGTTTTCCGAAAGCGGAGTGTCTGCCCGCCGAACGGCTTGAAAAAACCGACCCGCTGATATTTTTTTCGAGCGAGATGCATAAGGCAGATGCTTGTCGTTGTTTTGCCGCTATCTTTGTCAATAGCGGCGATGAACAGTTTTTTTGCCATTATATCCTCATTTTCGCGGACAGGTATCGGCTTCAGCGCCACAACCATACCCCTCAGACGGAGCAAGAGTCAAGGGGGAGAATAATGGTATCCAGCACCGCTTTGGTGAGTATTAATACATGCAGCAAACTTTTTATAGCTTGTGGCAATGCTATTTTCGTACCCCCGGCTGTCCGGTTGGCCAGAGCGCCCCCATTCGTCCACTTCGGGAAAGACTGGCTAACGCTTCATCAACCGCTTCAGGAGGAAGGATGGGAGAAAATTGGAAGTCGGACGATGAGAGACCAACTCCAACCGACGGAGAAATAAGTCGCTCGATCATGTCCGGGAGCGAGGTAAGAAAGCGGTAGGCTTCATCAATCTTCTGGAAACGTTCCGGATTGAACTCTGGCGGATATCGGCGCACAAGCCTTCTGTAGGCCTGCTCCATCTCCTCATCATCCGCTTTTTCCGGCAGGTTCAGCTCATTCAGCGCATCTAGTCTGGTCACCGTCGTCGCCCCCTCTTCCTGTCAGGTTTTGTAACTTTTATAATATAGTCTGTCGTATATTCGTACAGTTTCCCCGCAGCTTCATCGCCGGATACCCTTCGCTCGGCAGCACTATTGGATATGAGCTGCATATAGCGCTCAAAGCCACGACCGTCGCCATATTTGCCTATGATATCGACAAGAGCTGCAAGGTCGGCGGTTGAATGCCGTATAACCTGATCCTTCTTCCCGCATAAGACATCAAGTCCGGCAGTAAGCAGTTCTTTTGTCAGTGTGCTACCGCCAAGCATATCGCCGAACGGCATATCCCACTGCTGTTTTCCACTTACATGCCTGATTGCTCCAAGTATATTGATGAAATCTGCGATTGCTCGTTCTGTAGAAGGATTGGTGTCGATCTGCTTCTCCAGATAATGCCCGAATTCTTTCCCGGAGATTCTGCCGGAAGGAAAGCTCCTGGCCAATGTGACCGGAGCGGCGAAAAGAGGATTTCCCGAGAAGCACTCCATCCCCTTGATCAAACTTTTGCATATCTGTGCCGACTCATCCGACATTGGCCCCATAATCATGGCCATGAGTGAATTACGGCCGCCGCCACCCATAAGTGTGCTCATGATCAACACAGAGAGAAGCGACATATCAAGGCTCCTGGCAACGGGCACATCCAGTTCATGACCGCATTCACGACAAATATCGAGCATTCCTTTCAGCGCTTTAAGATCCTCGGCAAGAAACTCCCGATATTGACCGAACAACTCCGCAACATCCTTTTCCTGAATTAACGGTACGAGCTTCAGCATGCAGCGGGCGTTGGCTATCATGGCACGGTCACGCATCATAACAGCGAAGAATGTCTGGAGAAGCGCCGATACGGTATCGAGGCAACCGGCGGCAGCGGCTGAATCAAGCAGGAAAGGGAGATCTTCAATACTGCCGTAGAGAAAGTCCCTGTTCTTTGAAAAAAACGGACCAAAAACGGTTGCCAGCCTGCGCTGATCGCGGTCGGAAATTTTTGTGCGGCGCGTGGCCAGCTCTTTAAAAATTCCTTTAAAAAGAATTATCAGGATTTCCTGGAGGTTTACATCAAAATCCTGTTGCGATGACATGATTTTTGCCAGCTTATTGACCAGCAGAAATCGCTCCTCGAATGCGGCGTTCTGGGCTGTTTTTCGCAAGCTTGCCAGATCTGCAACGGAGAACTCATGAGCGGCCTCAAGCTGGAATTTTTTATGCAGTTCCGTCCATCCGGAGCCGGCCAGCTTTTCCATACAGAAGGGGGCGGCCAAAGCAAGACGCGCCCCCTTATCCGGATTGCTAGCCGCAACACGACGTATTGCGACACAAACGTGTGTCAGTATCGGAGCAATAACCACTCTGGAGAATGCGGGCGGCAGTTCGGATGCCGTTTTATTCAGATCTGTATCAAGCGCACGGAGATTGGGTTCATAAACCCCATGAGCCTTAAATTCAACTGTTGAAGCGTTGTTGAGTTTGCGTGAACGAGTCAGAATTTCCTCAAGGGCTTCTAACGTTCTCTGTGATAGAGCTGTATATGGTGCAAGTAGAACGCGCAACTGACGATAATCCTTTTGGAGCACCTTTTCCGGGGTCACAGCAAACAGTGTCAGCAGCTTGCGAAGTTTAGTATCTTCCGGGCTCTTTTCCTCCCCCCGGCGGAGAAGCTCTCGGCGGAGAGCTTCAGCTGGCGCCGAAAGTCCTGTCATGCAGTTGATGATTGTGGTTATCTCCTTGCCGTCCAGATAATCGCCAACCGCTCTTATGAAAACGATATCGGCACTATCCGGAACAGTAGAGAACTCGTTGATGCGAAGAAGAAACGTATCCATGAGCGCGGCTGTCCTTAACGCATGACGGCTCTGCGACCGCCACAGGTCGTCCCATTCATGGCGGAACTCGTCGATGGCCTTTTCACGTTCGATAAGTCGGAGTCCATCCCACTCTCTCCCGGCCTTCCTGAGACGATCAAGCTCCTTGCGAAGCCTCTTTACCTGACCGCGATTCATGCGCCGATCTCCTCTGCCTCATCCATCAATTCAAGCAGAGCATCTTCAAGGTCGTCAACATTGTCACCTTCGGCATTGTCTCGAAGGGCTGCAGCATATCTTTCTATGGCACTCTCAAGCCTGCTGCGCAGCTCGTCAGCTAAGCCGGTATCGGCGGCAAGACGCCGCGCCTTCTGCACCATGTAGTTGACCACTTCTTCGTCCAGCGCCGGTACCGTGCCATCTTCTTCAGCAACCGAACAGGCGCGGACATCCATTGTCACTTCCCTTCGGTTGTTGTACCCCTTCTGCTCAACGACAACGTGGATAATCCCATCACGGTCGTATGAAAGCTCGGTAATAAACGGGCACGCATCAGGTGCCGGTTTGAGATCAAACTTGAAGGCTCCGATCCGGCTGTTTTCCTTGCATGAAAGGCTTTCACCCTGAAACACCTCAATTTCCACCACCTTCTGTTTGTCACGGCATGTGTAGTACAACTCAGATTTTTTTGCAGGAATACGGCTGTTGCGGCGGATGATCGTGGAGAAATAATCGGCATCGCCTGTTTCGTAGTCAATACGGTCAATGGTCTTAATTCCGAGTGAATGGGCGGTCACGTCCAGAAGAATGCGACCTAACGGCTCACCTGCGATGATCCCGTGCTGCACCGAAGCCCCAAGGGCTACACAGAGATCCGGGTCTATCGAGTGGGCTATGGTCGAATCAAACATTTCGGAAAGAGTTTCGATGATCAATGGGGTCCTGGTGGCACCCCCCACGAGAATGACTCTGCCGATATCAGCAGTTGTCAGTGATGCCTCGCGCAGCGCCTCGCCAACCTTATCAATGGTGCGTTCCGCGAGGTCGCGTATCATCGCCTCATATTCACGGCGACTGATCTCCAGGTCGAGGTTAAGCGGCTTGCCATCGTAAACATGGAGGCCGACTTCGGCAACACGAACCACACTTTCGTCCGAGAGCCGGATTTTGACCTTTTCGGCAATTTCGCAGAGACGTGTTCTCAGAGATTGGCCGCCATCCCGCGCATCAAAGTCGGTAGTATTAAGCAGATGACGCGCAAAATGGTCGGCCAGACGCTCGTCGAAGTCGTCCCCTCCGAGTGCGGTATCACCGCACGATGCCAGCACTTCGCGGATTTCACCGTTCAGCTTCAGAATTGAGACATCGAAGGTACCGCCACCCAGATCGTAGACCAGGATGTATGGCGATTCCGGTAACGCTTCACCGTCATCAGCATAATCGTAGACAAGAGAGGCTGCCGTTGGTTCGTTGATGATCCGTACCACCTCAAGGCCAGCAAGTTCTCCCGCTTTGATGGTTGCGCGGCGCTGAGCGTCATTAAAAAAGGCCGGAACGGTAATGACAACCTTTTTCACCGGATAGCCGGTCATCTTTCCCGCTTCCTCCGCCAGATAGGAGAGGATATGAGCTGATACCTCCTCCGGCGATAATGCCAGCTTGCCAAGAATGACATGTTCATCGTGCCCCATGCGCCGTTTTACCGATCGGACGGTAAGCTCGGGATATGCCGACAAGCGGTTTTTGGCACGTCGCCCCACGATAAACGCGCCGGTTGCCTCATCCAGGCTGACAACGGACGGCACAATCGCCGAACCCTCCTCTATCTCTACCACCTCAGGCATTTCGTTCCTGATCAGTGCGATGCAAGAGTTAGTCGTCCCCAAGTCAATACCGTACAGTGCTTCATTCGCCATAAAGTTCCTCGCTTTCCGATGTGTCAGATCTGTTGATATGTTCCGCAAGTATGACTCGAGCCGCTTTTACAACCCGTCCGTTATGTATGAACCCGGGAGCTGTCACGCTCCTTACGACAGGATGTTCTCCGTCTGGCGCACGGTCCAGAGCTTCGTGTATTCTGCTGTCAAAAGAAACACCGCACTCGCGGATGACCTCTAATTCCGCTTCAAGGCAGACATCATCAAGTTTTTCACGGATGATGGCAAGGGCTTCCAGTATCTCGGATCCGGTATCGCTATGAGCAAGAGCCGTTTCAAGGTGGAAGTACGATTCGGCCAGCGCCATGAGTGAGTTAGGAGATTCGGGCTCTTCATCCCCCATTCCATCGGTGGCTGCAAGGGTATCAAGTTTGGCAGATATCTCGCGAACAAGCGACTCCTGCTGGATCCCTTGACGACGCACCAGTTTTTTTAACTCACCCAATTCGGCTTCCATTTTCTCGTCATGTTCGGATAACTCGTCCAGAAGCGAATCAGCCCCACTCCAGAACCATTTTCGTATGCTGTCGGCAAAAGCCATTTATAACTCCCAATCTCTCTTACGTCACTTCTTCCGGTTGGCATTCATCAGTGAGCGAATCCGAAGACGCAGTGAGTTAATCTTGATAAAGCCTCCGGCATCGGCCTGATTAAAGACCTGATCCTTTTCAAAAGTGGCAAAATCGAGGTTAAAGAGCGAATCTGACTCTGACTTGCGTCCGACTGTGCGGCAAAGTCCTTTATACAGCTTGACCCGGGCTACACCGTTGACACATTTCTGGGAATCATCAATAAGGGTCTGCAGTATCAGCCGTTCAGGCGAGAACCAGTAGCCGGAATAAATCTGTTTGGCATATTCAGGAATCAGGTTGTCCCGGATACGCATAACCTCCCGATCCATAGTAATCTGCTCGACAGCCGAATGTGCTTCACGCAGAATTGTACCGCCGGGGGTCTCATAGACTCCGCGCGACTTCATACCGACAGAACGGTTCTCAAGCAGGTCAACGCGACCGACGCCATGCACTCCGCCAAGGGAATTAAGGTGTGCCAGAAGTTGTGCCGGAGTCATTTTTTCACCGTCAACAGCCACCGCATTACCGTTCTTGAACTCTATCTCAACGTATTGCGGCTTATTGGGAGCTTTTTCAGGTGGCTTTGTCAGCACATACATCTCTTCAGGCGCTTCGGCCCATGTATCTTCGAGAATTCCCCCCTCAAAAGAGATATGCAGCAGATTGCGATCCGATGACCAGGGACGTTTTTTTATGGTCGGAATGGGGATGTCATTCTTCTTGGCGTATTCGATCAGCGCCATACGGCTGTTCAAATCCCACATTCTCCAGGGGGCGATAACTTTTATCGACGGATCGAAGTGGTAATAGGCAAGCTCAAAACGCACCTGATCGTTCCCCTTGCCGGTAGCACCGTGAGAAACTGCATCGCATTTCTCTTTAGCGGCGATTTCCATCTGACGCTTGGCGATCAGCGGACGGGCAATTGAGGTACCGAGCAGGTAGTGCCCTTCATAGATTGCATTGGCGCGGAACATCGGAAAAACGAAGTCACTAACGAATTCTTCCTTCAGGTCATCGATGTAGACCTTGTCAGCCCCTGTCGCCAGCGCCTTCTCACGAACCGGGTCAAGCTCTTCACCCTGTCCAAGGTCGGCCGAAAAGGCGACTACCTTGCAGCCGTACTCGTTCTTCAGCCATTTAAGGATAATGGATGTGTCCAGACCGCCGGAATAGGCGAGGACGATTTTATTAACTTCCTGTTTTTTTGCCATGGTTTTATTCTCCTTATGGGTGGTATTTTTCAAAGCATTCTTTAACAACGGGAGTTAAAAGTGCTTGCAATAATGGCACATCATTATGGATGGTATTCCATACGATATCAAGATTAACGGAAAAATATTCATGAATCAGTTTGCTTCGTAATGCAGCAATTTTTTGCCACTGAACGCCGAGATGCTGATGTCGGTATTCTTCCGGAATGTGTTTTGCCGCTTCACCCAACACCTCAAAAGCACGAATTACTGCAAAGACCGTCTTATCGTCTTTACGAAAGTCCTCAAGGGTCATTCCGTGGACAAAAGTCTGAAGTTTTTCAAGCATATCGCTCATATCAACAAGATAATCACGAATATCTCTTGCTTCAGACATACTGAACCTCACTCAAAACACGGCGACCAATATATTTTTTTAAACCTGATTTTTGCACCAAATCAACTTTCGTATTATCAAGCAACTCTTGGAGATAACATTCTAAATCAATAAACCCAAATAATCCTATAGACTTGTCGAATTCCACAAGTACATCAACATCACTGTCTTCCCGCGCTTCACCCCGCACGACCGAACCAAAGATACCAATCTCCGATACGCCATACTTCTCAGCAAGCTCTGCCTTGTGGGAGTGGAGAATTGACTTTATTTCGGTGAGAGGCTTCATTTCAAACCCCGCCAATCAACCGCGCCATAATTGCTTTCTGTATGTGCAAGCGATTCTCTGCCTCATCCCAGACAACTGAATGTTTCCCCTCTATAACAGAATCTGAAATCTCCTCGCCGCGATGGGCGGGAAGGCAGTGCAGCACAATTGAGTCTGGCTTTGCCAGAGCAACCAGTGCGTCATCCAGGCAGTAGCCGACGAAAGCTATCTCACGCTCTTTCTGCTCCACTTCCTGCCCCATGCTCGCCCACACATCGGTATTGATAACATCTGCATCGGCCACCGCCAACTTCGGATCCGTCGTCAGTGTAATCATGCCGGGAGCTTTGCCCTGCGCCCAGGCCAGTACCTGTTGATCCGGCTCATATTCTGCCGGACAGGCCAGAGTCAATTCAAAACCAAAGATAGCAGCAGCTTCGATCCAGGTGTTGGCCATGTTGTTGCCGTCGCCTACCCAGGCAAATTTGAGTCCACGATATCCCCCTTTGTGTTCAATAACTGTCTGCAGATCAGCCATAATCTGACACGGATGAAACAGATCGGTCAGGCCGTTGATGACAGGAACGTCAGAATATTTCGCAAATTCATCCACAATTTCCTGACCAAAAGTTCTGATCATTACCCCGTCACAATACCGCCCCATTACGCGCGCACTATCCTTTATCGGTTCACCGCGCCCCATCTGAGAAGAACCGGATGGCATAAACAACCCATGACCTCCCAACTGAAAGACCCCCACTTCGAATGAGACCCTAGTGCGCGTAGAAGATTTTTCAAAGATAAGCGCAATGGTTTTTCCTTCAAGCAAGCGGTGCGGAATACCGCTTTTCTGTTTGACCTTCAGGTCGGCAGCCAGCAATAACAGTTCGTCAAGATCATCCTTCGTGAAATCGTGCAGTGCCAGAAAATGTCGTGTCATCTTGCTCTCCTAAACTTCAGCAAAAATTCCGTCAAGTATTGTAATCATTGTGTTGATTTCCTGCTTGGTCACGACCAGCGGCGGCACAAAGCGGAGTACCGAGTCGTGGGTAACGTTGAGCAGCACCCCGCGGGCGTGTCCTTTTTTGACTATATCGCCCGCAGGAATTGTGAGCGCCATGCCGATCATCAGGCCAACTCCGCGCACCTCTTTGACAAACGGATACTTCCTGCCGATCGCTTCCAGTTCACCGGTCAGATATTCGCCGATCTCTTCGCAGCGGTTGAGCAGACCATCTTCCAGAATGGTTCTGATCGTGGCAATGGCGGCTGCGCAGACAAGCGGGTTGCCGCCAAAAGTTGAACCATGGGTGCCTGGAACAAACGCGGCGGCAAATTTGTCCTTGGCAAGCATCGTTCCGATAGGCGCCCCACCGGCGAGTGCCTTGGCAAGAGTCATTATGTCGGGGGTCACTTCAAAATGCTCATACGCAAACATTTTGCCGGTACGTCCCATCCCTACCTGAACCTCATCGAAGATGAGCAGTAACCCATGCCGGTCACACAGCTTACGCACCGCCTGAAAATAGCCGGGTGACGGCATGTTCACTCCACCTTCCCCCTGAATCGGCTCCAGCATTATGGCGCAAGTTGTGGATGTTATGGCAGCTTCGAGCGCAGCGACATCATCGAACGGAACATGTTTGAAACCGTGCAGGAGCGGGTCAAAGAAACGCTGCACCTTTTCCTGGCCGGTAGCGGAAACCGTGGCCATGGTGCGGCCATGAAAGGAGTCGGCTGCGGTAATAATCTCGTATCGCTCTGGACCATAGGTATCGAGGCTGTATTTACGCGCCAGCTTGATCGCTGCTTCGTTGGCTTCGGCGCCGCTGTTGCAGAAGAAGGCCTTGTCGGCAAACGAGTGGTTGCATAGCAGTTCCGCCAGCTCGATCTGCTGTGGTATCTGATAGTAATTGGAACAGTGGATCAACTCGGCTGCCTGCTTTTGCAGGGCGGCCACCACCTTAGGATGGCAATGTCCGAGGTTATTGACCGCAACGCCGCCAAGGAAATCGAGATACTCTTTGCCGTCGGCATCCCACAACCGGCAACCTTCTCCTTTGACAGGCACGACCGGGTAACGGCCATACGTTTTCATTATGTATTTATCCGATTTTTCAACCCACTGCTGACTGTTCATTGCGCTCTCTCAAAAAAATGGAATAAAAACAGTTAAATATCAGAATGTATCCGTTTGGGCAACAGATAGTGGTGAATGAATCAAATTATTGCCACTTTACCAACAAAAAAAGGACAAACGCAGAACTGTCATCATTCAGACAGTCCCCTGAATGTCTGCGGTTAGATGACAAACTGAGGAAGGAAGCGGAAAAGGGTTGCGAATTGACTTTATGCCGATACATGCATTATTTTATCAAGTGCGGCATTTGCCAAGAAACCACTACGTGTGCCACCATGATTCAAAACGTACCGGTCAATCATAGCAAGTACACGGCGAGGCACGCTGATGTTAACTCGCTCACTTTTAGAGTCAAGAATGGCAGCGTCAATCTCTACTATAGCCCATAACCAGCCCGAAAATTCAGGATCAGAGGTAAGCCGTGCCATAGAAGAAGGCCCCGGGACAGTAAGGCCATCTTCTACAACGGTTTCCATCCATAAAACTATAGCTTCTTTTGAGTTATCTATAGCCTCTTCCAGAGTGTCACCGGCAGAAAAACAACCCGGAAGATCAGGAACAACGACACCAAAGGCGTGTGTATCGTCTCCGGGTTCAATAGCTATTGGATATTTCACGGTTAACCTCCATTCAGTCCTGCTTGTTTCAAAAGCTTGTGGACAAGTCCTTTACCAAGGTAGTTTTTGGGGTGCATTACGCTGATATGGCCGGGTTTAGCCGGATGTGTAAAAATGTGGTGGGAACCTCTTACACCGCGAAGTATCCAACCATCTTCTTCAATCATCCGAATAAATTCTCGACTATTCATGGTGTGTATAATACACAATGTTATTTGTGGCGTCAACTGTGATGTAAAAACAGCGGATGATAAGAACTAATCAGAAATAAAAGTCTTTTGAAAAAGAAGTTTTTTTATTGTGTCTTCAAAATTTTTTTCAACATCAGCAACGGCAGCTTCCAGTAATACATCAGACTTATCCGGGTAAAACAGTCGTTGTTGCAGTAACAATCGCCATTACTGATGGAGCGGAATTGCTTCAGAGCCTCTTGCCCGTGCCAGATTTCTCCGAACGATGCGGTACGGAGATTGCCGAAGGGGGGCATCATCGGGCAGGCGCGGACATCGCCGTTGGCGTCGATCTGGCACACGATACTGCCGGCACGGCATGGAATCACTTGGCGAGACGCAAAATTTGAGTTCACCAGAATATCCCGGTAGGCCTTGTTGTAAAGGCGTCGCAACAATGTTCGCTCCCCCCCACCCTGCAGTCCTTCGATGGTTTCTTCAAGTTCTCTTCTCCCAGGTATCGCCATGTCGGAGTCACGCGGGTTCCCGGTGATGACGTTGAACTCAAGCCGGGTCTGAAATGTATCACGCACAAACTCTGCCAGAGCAGGAAGTTCCTTCCAGTTCGCATTGCTGATGGTAGCGTTGAAACTGAGAGACAGCCGGGGAAATTCCGCTTCCATAGACTTGAGCTTACGACCGGCTTCCATGACTTTTACAAACGAACCTTCCGTGCGGATTGCATCGTGCGTCCCCTGAAAGCCGTCCAGAGAAAGCATGATTATCAGATCCACCTCAGGGCAGGCGGCCAGGATTTCCCGGACTTTCAGGCAGATATCGTCGGGGGCTAAACCGTTGCTTGGGATGCTGATGGCTGTTGTTTGATTGTTGACGGCAAACAAGCTGCATATTTCCACTAGATCTTTGCGGAGAAACGGTTCGCCGCCCCCCAGGGCGACGGATTCCAATGTTCCCATCTCTGCCGAAAATCTTGCGATCTCCTCCAGAGAAAGGTCGTTACGGGGGTCCCCCCACACATCATCACCGCAATGACGGCAGGCCATGTTGCAGCGGGTGGTTACCGTGAATATGACTGAATGCGGTGACACTGGCCGGTATTTTGCCGATCCGAATCTGGCGAGCCGCACTATTGGTCGAATCATATTCATAGACAGCACTCCGAGCATTGACAGA
>Ga0194060_10003300_pt1 | contig 11415 bp, 17 predicted proteins | sample SepL225m_MetaG_FD_163427 | JGI IMG/M metagenome (GOLD analysis project Ga0194060, IMG submission 163427) | Anoxic zone freshwater microbial communities from boreal shield lake in IISD Experimental Lakes Area, Ontario, Canada - Sep2016-L222-5m | ecosystem: Environmental > Aquatic > Freshwater >... | reverse complement strand
TACATGGTTCAAAACATGAAAAATCAATAGAGACGATATGGAAAAGGAAATAACCACAAATACAGGTGAAATCGTCATCTATACCTCTGCTGACGGTACCGTGCAGACCGAAGTTTGTTTGGTATCAGAGTCACTTTGGCTCTCCCAGAAGATGATGTCAAAACTTTTTGATAAGGATAGTGATACCATAGGACTGCATTTAAAGAACATCTATCTGGAACAAGAACTTGACGAAACCGCAACTACCGAGTTTTTCTCGGTAGTTCAAACTGAAGGAATATCGAGCATGAAATCGCAAGAACAGGCATAAATTGTATTTGACGGCTATTTGACTGACAAGAAAAACTATGAAAGCCACCACCGAAAAAGCATTCGAGGCATATATCGAGGAGAGCATGGCCATGCGCGGCTGGCGGACTGGTTCCAAAATGCTCTGGGATAAAAACAGGGCGCTTTTTCCTGGGTACGTCATTGACTTTATTTGCGATACTCAGCCTGCGTTATGGGAGCAAATGGAAAAGCTGCACGGGGGTGAGCTTGCCCAAAAGATGATTGAGACGCTGGTGAAGGAGCGAGAGACCAAAGGAACCATGCACATCATCCGGCATGGCTTCAAGTTTTACGGCAAGAACTTCCGGCTTGCCAGCTTTAAACCGGCGCATGGATTGGTGCAGGAGACGGTGACGCTGTTTGAGAAAAACCGGCTCCATGTTACCCGCCAGGTGCCCTGCCACCCCTCTGATACGAGTACGGTTGACATGGTGCTCTCCCTGAACGGGATTCCTCTCTGCACGCTGGAGCTGAAAAATCCGGCAACGGGGCAAAACTCGAAACATGCCATAGCGCAGTATAAAGATGAGCGCGATCCTCGGGCTCCCCTCTTTCAGTTCATGAAGGGGGCTGTGGTTCACTTCGCCGTTGATCCTGATGAAATTCACATGGCGACTCGCCTGAACAGAGAGAAGAGCTTTTTTCTCCCCTTCAATCGGGGCAGTGAGCCCGGTGCCATCAGTTGCGGCAAGGGCAATCCGCAGCATCCATCGGGCCACCGTACCGGCTATTTCTGGGAAGAGGTGCTGGAACGGGAGAGCTTTCTTGATATTGTCGGCAGCTTCATCTTTCTGGAGACGAGCGAAACCACCATTGATGATGGCGCTGGCGGACGCAAGAAGATGACAAGGGAGAGCATGATCTTCCCTCGCTATCACCAATTAGATGCGGTGCGCAAGCTCACCTCCTCGGCACAGAATGAACGGACGGGAAACAACTATCTGATTCAGCATTCGGCAGGAAGCGGTAAAACCAACAGCATCTCCTGGCTGTCGCACCGGCTTTCAAGCCTGCACAGCGCGGACGAGAGCAAGGTGTTCGATTGCGTCGTGGTCATTACCGACCGGCGTGTGCTCGACAAACAGCTTCAGGATGCCATCTACCAGATCGAACATGCGCAGGGCGTTGTGAAAGCAATTGATGAAAACTCCCGCCAGTTGGCCGAAGCGTTGGTTGACGGCACCAAGATCGTCATCACCACCCTGCAGAAGTTTCCCTTTATCCTGCGGGGGCTGCTGCACATCGCCGGGGCGGATAACCCTGACAAGCCGGATGAAGCGGCCATTACAAAAGCCCAAGAGTGGCAGGAGGCTATTGCCGCACGCCGGTACGCCGTGATTGTTGATGAGGCGCATTCAAGCCAGACGGGTGAAACTGCCCGTGAACTGAAACGGATTCTTGGCGCAGGCACTGAACAGGGTTCTGAAGAGAGCGACATCGACTGGGAGGATGGTCTGAACAAGGTGATGGAGTCACGCGGCAGGCAGAAGAATCTGAGCTTCTTTGCTTTTACCGCCACACCAAAAGGGAAAACTCTTGAGCTTTTCGGGCGCAAGGGTGAGGGTGGCAAACCGGAAGCTTTTCATACCTATTCGATGAAACAGGCCATTGAGGAGGGCTTTATTCTTGACGTGCTTCAGCGTTACACTACCTACAAGACCTATTTCAGACTGGTGAAAAGCGTTGAAGAGGATCCGGCCATGCCGAACAAAAAAGCGCGAAAAAAACTGGCCAAGTTCATGGTGCTCCATCCCCATAACATCGAACAGAAAACGGAGATCATGGTGGAGCATTTCCGTGCGCATGTCAAGCACAAGCTTGGCGGTCGGGCAAAAGCGATGGTGGTGACCGGTTCGCGCCTGCACGCCGTGCGCTACATGCTGGCCTTTCAGCGCTACATTGAGGAGAACCACTATCTCGATATTCGTCCGCTGGTGGCCTTCAGCGGCACCGTCAGAGACCCTGCCTCAGGAGATGAATACACCGAGCCCTCCATGAATCTTGATGTGGTGAGCGGAAAGCATATCGGGGAGACACAGTTACCCGACAAGTTCGACTCGTCAGATTATCAACTGTTGCTGGTCGCCAACAAATATCAGACCGGTTTTGACCAGCCGCTGCTCTGCGCCATGTATGTTGACAAACGGCTTGACGGTGTTCAGGCAGTGCAAACGTTGAACCGGCTCAACCGTAACAGTGCAGGCAAAGAGGCTCCTTTTGTGCTCGACTTTGTCAATGAAGCGGAGGATATCTACAAGGCGTTCAAGCCCTATTACAATGTTACGACACTCGAAGAGCCATCCGACCCCAACCATCTTGAAAAGCTCAAGCATGAGTTGAATGCCATGCAGGTCTATTTATGGTCTGAAGTTGCAGGGTTTTGTCATGTCTTTTACCTGCCGCACTCCAGACAGAACCCCTCTGACCACGCTCGAATGGAGAAGATGGTGCAACCGGCAGTAGACAGGTTTAAAGCTCTTGATAAGGAAAAGAGAGAGGCTTTTTATGAAAAAATAACCGCTTATACGCAGTTCTATGCTTTCATCAGCCAAATTATTCCCTATTCCGACCAGGAGCTGGAGATGCTTTACAGCTTCAGCCGATATCTGATACCACATCTTGACCCTGGCGACACCGGGACAAATCCTGATCCTGAAAAGGAGGTTACCCTCCAGTATTACCGGATAGAAAAAGTGATGTCGGGGGCGATTATGCTTGAGAGTGACGAGCGGTACGGCGTCAAATCGCCGACCGCTGTCGGCACAGGCAAGGCAAAGGATGAAGAGAAGCCTCTCTCCGAGATTATTCAGGCGCTGAACGAACGATTCGGCACCGATTTCACCGACGAAGACCGACTCTTCTTCGATCAGATCATGGAAAAAGCTGCCAAGGATGAGCGGGTCATACAAACCGCAATGGCCAATCCTCTCGACAAGTTTGAGCTTGGCATCAAAACCATTATTGAGTCACTGATGATGCAGAGAATGGCCGAAAACGATGGCATTGTCACCCGATATATGGACGATTCGAGCTTCCAGAAAACAATATACCCGATACTCGCAAAGGAGATCTACAGGAGTATTCTGGAAAGGCAGGAGTGAGGATGGGGGCAACTCTCCTGGATTTCCGGATAGTTCATCAGCACGGCGATAACTGGCAACATTGACGTACGGAAAACGGTATCAAGGGAACTTGTGCAAAATTGACACAAGTTGGAACTGCCAAGGATTGCTTTATGGTTGACCGAGCCGAAACAGAAAAACTGGAACGCAAACCTATGTAAACATTGATGAAATATTTGTAAAAAAAGGTTATGCTTTGGATAGTGGTGCCTTCAGCAGATTGAACAGAGATTGATTTATCGGAAATCCGTATACTACGATGGGCAAGTACTCCAAACTCAAGGAAAGAATCCTGTCAGGTACGGCGGACAACAATATTGAGTTTCGGGAACTCTGTCGGTTCCTCATTCGCCTCGGATTTGAAGAGCGTATGAGGGGAGATCATCATATATTTGTAAAGGATAACATTTCAGAAATTATCAACTTGCAGCCAAACGGGAGTAAAGCCAAGCCTTATCAGGTTAAGCAGGTCAGATCAATTTTAGTAAAATATATACTCGGAGATGCCGATGTCGATTAAATACGAATTGATTATCTACTGGAGCAAAGAAGACGATGCTTTTATTGTGGATGTCCCGGAACTTCCCGGGTGTATGGCTGATGGAGCGACTTATGAAGAGGCCGTAACGAATGCTCAAAGAGTTATTGAAGAGTGGGTCGAAACTGCTCATTCACTTGGCAGGCCAGTGCCAGAACCAAAGGGGCGGTTGATGTATGCGTGATCATGGTAACAGAACACTCAATAAAGAAACCCGAAGAGCCAGAGCGGGATTTTGTTCTGAAATCCTGTCTCGATATCGTCAGCGACAACAAAGCTCTTCTCGACCCCGCTGATTTGGCAGAACCCCTTCCCTTTTCCTCCGACTTCAAAGGTGTACTCTGACTTGACGATAAAATCCCCTTTGGATGAAAGCTCAATGGTATTTTCAACAAGGCCGGGATGGAGAGATCTGGCGTTACGCAGTTGATTGACGAAGAAGAGTTCCCGCAAGGTGCCGGTATTGATATTTTCGGAAATGGCGTACATCAGGTTGCTGTTCTCAAGGTAAATCTTGTCGGGCCTCGTGAGCACCTCATACCCCCGCCCCTGACTGCGCACCAGATTCAACAACCTTGCATCCTGCAGATTCTCCAGATATTCGTACAGACGTGGCCTGGAGATATCGGTTGCTTCAGCCAGTTTTGAGATGTTCGGAGTAAAGGGAACGCTCGTTGCCAAAAGGTAGAGCAGCTTTTTGAGTTTTGAAATCTGCCGCGCTTCGATACGATTGACCATAGGAAGATCAACTTCGAGAATGTGGTTGATAACCTCCCGAAGTCGAAAGAGATAGGTTCCTGGGCTCTCCAGAAAGAAGGGATAGTAGCCGATCTGCTGATAATCGCGAAAGAGTTTGCGAACGGTTATCTCGCTGCAAAGGGTTTCGGCAATCTGACGATGCCCTGCAAGAATCTCTTCCAGTGAGCAGACTGGATACTCCTTGTTTCCGATAAAATTGAGATACTCCCGAAAAGAGAGCCCATGCAGGTTGAAGATGATGGCACGTCGGCTTAAATCCGCCTTTTGTTTTGAAATCTGTAAAAGGCTGGAGCCTGAAAAAATAACCTTCCGCTTCGGAAAGGAGTCGTAGATCGCCTTGATGTCGATCGCCCAATCGGGGTATTTGTGAATCTCATCCACCAAAAGGAGTTCACCGCCAAACTGATAAAACTCCCGCGCAAACTCGAAAAGGTTATGCGCCTGAAAGTAGGGACTGTCAACCGAAATATAGAGCGCCCGGTCAGAATTACCATACCGCTCCCTGACATGCTGCAACATCAACGTTGTCTTGCCCGTGCCTCGCGCCCCAAGAATCCCGATACAGCGCTCATTCCAGTCAATACGGCTGTAGAGATATCGCTTCACAGTACTTACTGATGCAATCAGCCGATGCTGCTCGTTGAAAAAGTTTTCCATTGACAATGGTTATCTCTTTTTTGCAAAACGCATTTTACAAAAATACAAATAAATGGAAAAAGCGGCAATTACTGTTACAACGGCAAAGAAGCAAAAATCTGTATAATGGATGTATTCAAGAACATTCTGAAACAGACGGTACACCGATAAATCATGGTACAATGCCATACCACAAAATTATTTTTGACAGGGGGCAAAAGCCCCCTGTACCCCCAGAGGGTAATTGTTGAATAGATAAATGGTTAAAAAGCCCGCACCGCCCGAACACACCCCCCGAAACTCTTATAGCCGTAGTACTGGTCGCCAAAGCCGAAGTCCTGAGCCCAAGCGTAACCTGCACTGTACTCCGTAGAACTCCAGTAGAAGTAGTCGGAAAAACCGCCAACAGCACTTTTGTGCTTGTAGAGTTCGTTCTGTTCCCATTTGCCGGGCAAATACCAGTCAGAAAAGCCACCATCAACAAAACGATCAGCGGCATCTTTTGCGCCTTGCCAATCATATTGACCCGGTAAATCTCTCGTTGCTGCTATCAATCCGTGCTGACGTGACTCATCTACATAAAACACAATACCGCCCTGATAACGCTGACCAATGGATACCGCAAAAGAAACTGCTGAAACCGAAACCATACTCAAAACGGTGAACGAGAGCATTATCCATAACCGGGCAACGCAAGCTTTTGAAAGAAGTTTCATGATGATTGCTGTTTCGTTTTAAGGGATTTGTGAAACTGGCCAAACTGCAGAAGAAAATAACACTTGCAATGTACAAAATTTACAGAGATGTTTGTTTTCAGAGAGGCTGGCGATCAAGGCTACCGGTCGCGGCAGTCAAGGCAATAAGTGGCGTGGTGTTAACAACAACCACTTTGGTTTGATCAGGCATTGCTGACATCCTGGGCAAGTTCGTTCTGATCGAGATCAATCATTGGGACACCATATCGGTGCAATTCAGCCAGAAATTCTACCCTGCTCATGCCGATGAGCGTAGCAGCCATCCCCGACGAGAGCCGTTTCATTTCAAAAAGTTTGATGGCCATGGCCAGTTTGGCCTCTGTTATGAATTGCTGCGGTGTGCATTGAGCAGCATCAGGCACATTGCCTGGCACTTCAAGAAGGAGTTGCATGATTTTCTATGCTCAAACATTATCAGGACACCCGGATCGGTGTGGGTCGACTCAACATCAAGAAGCACATTTTTTACGATAAAAAGAACAGATATTAATAAACGCCGGTATATCCCTGCGCCACATCAAACAGTAATTCCGTGGACTGCGAACACTGATTCCGCCGATACCAGAACGCACCTTTCGCCTTGAACCATGACATCGAAAAGCCGAGTTGTTTCCAGATGATAATCAAATATTATATTATCTTTTCTAAAAGCATACGCTATTATTAACACTATTGCGACCATGAACACAAAACTTTTACAACAAGCAAATATACTCGACGTTAATAAGCAGATCGAACTCGTTGAGGCAATCTGGAATGGCATTGTCAGTCGAGATGCCGCACCATTGTTGACAGAGCCGGAAATGACGAAACTTGATCGCTGGCTTGCAGACCATCTTGCAAATCCAGATGATGTTATTGGCTGGGATGAAGTAAAAGCTGCCGCTCTTGCCAAAATCAAGCGATGAGCCTGCTCATCTCGTTTAATCGTGCTGCCAGCGCAGAGTTCAGCGAAGCAACTGCATGGTATGAAAGCATCAGTTTAGCGTTTATTTTCGTGCGCAAACACATCGTATTGTTGTCCTGGCAGTATTGCATGTCCGCAGAGATCCGACCATTTGGCTGGATAGAACCTGAAAAAACCTTTGATTTAAGCGGATCAAGCGCATTATTGTTTGATTTACCCTGCCGGGCAGAGAAACGAAGCTCAGGCTCTCTACCCAAAATCTGACTATTCTTGAAAAGTTGACAAGCAGTTTTTGTAACTCTCTACTAAAGGCCAGGAAACATTACCCAAGGGCAAAATAAAAAACCGGTTACTCCTCCTCTCAGTTTCACGCCATGCTGGCCGATCTAAAATAAGAGGGATAGTTTCAGAAAAATTTATATTTAAGGGGTGTTTTTTCGTCCCGGGAGGGATTTTTTTATCAATCACTTTACAGGAATAGCATACGATGCAAACCCATGATCGTATTACCATAGACCCCAATATTTGTCACGGGAAGCCCTGTATTCGCGGACTGCGTTATCCAGTTGAAAACGTTCTTGAATGGCTGGCTGGTGGAATGACCATTGATGATATTCTGGGTGACTATGAGGATCTTGAACGAGATGATATTCTCGCTACGTTAGCTTATGCTGCTCGATTAGCGCATATCAAAAGCACCAAAGTTCTGGCAGCATGAAGTTTTCTGGTGGATGCTCAACTGCCCCGCCGTTTTTGCGATTGGTTGCAGGAACGTGGTCACGATGCTCTGCATACCCCTCGACCTGGAGTTGGGCAACCAAACACCCGATTCTGATATTATCCTTATTGCCGACAAGGATGGTCGTATTGTTGTAACCAAGGATGATGACTTTGTTCACTCTTTTCTGTTGCGAAATACTCCTCAACGGCTAATGCTGGTTGCTTCAGGCAATATCGGCAATGCAGAACTTGAGCGGTCGATTATTGCTGCATTGCCGACGATAACAGAGGCTTTCGCAACAGCCCATTACATAGAGATCGGCAGAAATTCAGTGATTGTTCATGAGTAAATGGGTTTGTCTTTACCCCACATCCTCCGAAAAAGCCCTTCTCCAGCCATCAACTCTCCATGCACGCACTCTCAATCCGCCCCTTCTCAAGCACAAAAATCCGGTCATGCTGATCCACAATTCTACTCTTTTTGGACTAACTTATGCGTTATCGTTATCAATACTGCTTGTATTTGAGCTAATTCCATTCACGTTTTCTCGTCAGACCATCTCATCTCAGGTTCATGCACTGCCGGATAACTGTCCATCCATGAGAGATCTTTTCCGATAACCAGCTCTTCCATTGTGGCGTGGTGTGTATTGGTCATCGAAATCACACCAAGCCATGAATCCCGGATAATACCATGAAAATTGTGACACTGAAAATTGATGAGGGCGTTGACGAACAATTCAGTTTGTTCCTTGCGCACTTCTCATCGAGCGAGATACAGATACTCGAGCAATCTGAGTATATGATCGACGATGAATATCTCAGAAGCATCAACGGCATGGTTCAAACTCCCAAAAAAAAGCAAGAACCAGCCACCGCGCAAACGCCGCTCATTTGGCTTGTGGTGGTAATATCAGGCTTGTACCGTTGCCTTTTGTAACCTTTATTGCTATCTCTTGAGCGTAACAAAAAAAAAGACAATGAAACACAGGTCACTCCACTAATGGCAAGAAAAAAAGCACACATCTCAACCGTAACGCTGTCTTCAGCCAAGAATCTTTCTCCCAGACAGCGATTTTTTCTTTCCGGTGCAGCGAGCGTCTTTCAACTTGCAGGGTTCCCTTTTCGCCTTTTGTCATCAGGTAATCCTTCCACGGATAAACGAGCATTGCAATCAGACTGGGATGCTATAGGGAAAGACTTGAGGAAAGCATATAACGCAGAGAAAAGAAAGGTTGACAACAAAATCGCCATAAAAAATGTCCCAAGATGACTCCATCATTGCCTCACCTGAAACACCCAAGAGCAGGAGAACCTGAAAAAATAGCTTCGCTCCATTCATCAGCTATGGCAAAGACAAGTTCGTTCAGAGTGATATTGAAGCCATCTGCCATACTGATCCGCAAGTCTATTTTGCAGCAAGTGTGTTGTGGCAGATAGTGGCAAGCTGGGTCAACGACCTAAAGGAATATTGATATGCAGAGTACACCTCTTTACCATACAGCCAAAGGAGAAGCTTATGTCGGCAATTCTCTTGAACTTCTCACTGAGTTGCCAGATAATTGCATTGATTTGGTTATGACATCGCCCCCCTTTGCACTTCGACGCCAAAAGAGTTATGGCAATGTTGAGGAGACGGAATATGTCCAGTGGATTAAGCCATTCGGCCAGGAGGTTTTCCGGGTTCTCAAGGAGAGCGGAAGTTTTGTTCTTGATTTGGGCGGAGCATATCGTTCTGGTGTTCCATCACGTTCTCTGTACAACTTCCGGGTACTTTTGGCCTTCTGCGATGAGATCGGGTTTCAACTGGCGGAGGACTTCTATTGGTTCAATCCGGCAAAGTTGCCTTCACCCATTGAATTGGGTCAACAAACGAAAGCTTCGTGCAAAGGATTCTGTCAACACGGTATGGTGGTTGAGTAAAACCGACTTTCCGAAAGCCGATGTAAGGAAGGTACTGACTCCCTTTTCTGATCGTATGAAAAAATTGATCGAGGACCCGGAAAGTTTCTACACACCCAAAAAACGCCCATCAGGCCATGACATCAGTGACGCGTTTGGCAAGGATAACGGTGGGGCAATTCCTTCCAACCTTCTCTCGATGTCCGCATCTTCACAGGCCTCGACATTGGACTTACTGAAATATCCAGCATCAGCTATAATTTCTTTGACTTGAACGAGTTGTTCGGGTAATTGTTCCAGCATTTCAATTGCTGGTTCGATTTGCTGTTTATCGTTGGTTTGCTGGGTCACATGAGTTGCAACAATCAGCATGGTGGCGATAGCAAAAAGATGCTGGCTCCGACAGCTCGGTCAACCAGATCTACCAAAGTTCTGGGGGAAGCGAATTATACGCTCCTGAGCAGAAGGCTGCGATGCTCCTCTATCTGGAGGTAAAGTACCACTGCTTCGTTGACGGCAACTTTAAAAAAGCTGTAAGACAAGAGGGTTTCAAGAACGAGAATACTGCACATCGGAAGAGTTTGAAAAATTCTTGTTGTAAGTAGCAACGTTTCTGCCTATGCTTCAGAACACAGAAAAAACATGAAAAAGCAGAAAGGATATGCAAAATGTTATCACAAAGAGTGAGAAAGTGCTGAAAAACGAGGAGAGTTTCTGGACACTCGCTCCTGAAGAGGCTCTCTTGAACCTTGACAGTAACATGCGGGGGCTGTCGCAACAAGCAGCACAGGAACGGCTGAAGGAGTATGGGCCAAACTCGCTGAAAGGAGGCTCCAGAACGTCGGGGCTGATGCTCTTTCTGCAGCAATTCAAAAGCCCTGTGACGCTGCTCTTGATCTTTGCTGCCGGGCTCTCTTTTGCACTGCACGACAAAACGGAGGCCTTGATCATTCTTCTCATTGTGCTGGTGAGCGGCCTGCTGGGCTGGTGGCAGGAGAGAGGGGCGGCCAGTGCTATTGACCAACTGATGAAAATGGTACAGATCAAGTGTCGGGTTGTTCGTGATGGCAAGGAAAAAGAGATTCATATTGAGGAGGTGGTGCCGGGAGATGTTGTGCTGCTCTCCGCCGGAGATGTTATTCCGGGCGACAGCCTTATCCTCAATTCAAAAGAGCTGTTTGTTGACGAGGCGGCCTTCACGGGCGAAACCTATCCGGTGGAAAAAAACAGCGGCGTTCTCCCTGCCGACACCCCGTTGGCCAAACGGAGCAACACCCTCTTTATGGGTGCTCACGTCATCAGCGGCAAAGCGAAGGCACTGGTGGTGCAAACCGCCATGCAGACTGAGTTCGGAAAGATTTCAGGCTCCCTTCGGCTGAAATCGCCCGAAACAGATTTTGAGCGGGGCGTGCGCAGGTTTGGCTATATGCTGATGGAGATCACCATGGTGCTGGTGGTGATCATTTTTGCTGTCAATGTCTTTCTGCAAAAACCGATTCTCGACTCATTCCTCTTCTCCCTGGCACTGGCGGTCGGCCTCACTCCCCAGTTGCTGCCAGCCATCATCAGCGTGAACCTGGCCTCCGGAGCCCGCAACATGGCCAAGCAGCAGGTGATTGTGAAGCGCCTCTCCTCCATCGAAAACTTCGGGAGCATGAACATCCTCTGCTCCGATAAAACGGGCACCATCACCGAGGGCAAGGTGAAGGTGCACAAGGCATTATCGCTCTCAGGCAACCCCTCCGA
>Ga0194060_10003299_pt1 | contig 11416 bp, 12 predicted proteins | sample SepL225m_MetaG_FD_163427 | JGI IMG/M metagenome (GOLD analysis project Ga0194060, IMG submission 163427) | Anoxic zone freshwater microbial communities from boreal shield lake in IISD Experimental Lakes Area, Ontario, Canada - Sep2016-L222-5m | ecosystem: Environmental > Aquatic > Freshwater >... | reverse complement strand
GGTTCTCACGGTCACGGTGGCGATCGGCACCACCGAACCAAGGCCGGCAAGATACACCGCGACATCGCCTTTTTTCGCCGGCGCCGTCACTACCGGAGTGCTGCGTGCCGAAGCATTGCCCCCCCCGCCCGGGCCGCCGGGCCTGCCCGGACGCTGCGCCGCATCGCCGGGCGCGGCGCCCGGCACAAGAAAATACCAGTAGGCTGCGCCGCCGGCGGCGATCAGGCCGAAAACGATCAGCCAAATCCAGCGCCGGTTCGGCGCACGGGAGACCGGGGCGCGGTTTGCGGCGAACTGAAGGGTAGCTTCAGGAATATTCTGTTCTGGTGCGGTCATAAGGCGGGGTGTCATCCTTTCCGGAAACTCGGGCACAGGGGGGACTTAAATTATCCCAATTCTGGCATTCCGAGCCCCCTTCTGGGATAAACTTCGCGAGAAACTTCGTTTGCATAGGGTGAAAAAAACAATTTATCCAGCCTGCTTCCCACGGGGTCTCAATGCCCATGAAGGGAGAATCCCCGCCCCGTCAGATGGATCCAGCCTTCAGTCTCCCGCTTTGGCTGGTGGCCGCAGAAAGACAAATTCCCAGGTCCCCTTATATCGCCTGAGCCACTGGTTGGCAAATGGCAATTGTAACGATTTGTTGCTATATCAGGATGTTATTCACCGTCTGGCGCGGCCAACCGGCTTGCAAAAGGCAGCCATTCCAAGTAACAATCTATTCATTCCTGTCGATCGCCCTGGGGGGGGATTTGATCTGCCCACAGATAGGAAAGTTTTAGACGTCAAATCTCAAGCGGACGAAAAAACGCCGCGCGACATTGGAGTCGAGGTTTGGCGGCTGTGACGTTGGCCTGAATAATGCAGGTTCAAGCAAAGTATTCAATGAAGACACGCAACGAATTTCTCGTATTTGGTGCTCCAAGAATTGAACAGCCTGAAATCGATGAGGTATTGGCTGTCATGGAGTCAGGCTGGCTGGGAACAGGCCCCAGGGTGGCCCAGTTTGAGCAGGATTTTGCCTCATACAAGGGCGCTAAACACGTTGCGGCGCTTAATTCCTGCAGCGCTGCGCTTCACTTGAGCATTCTGGCTGCCGGAATCAAACCGGGTGACGAGGTCATCACCACGCCCATGACGTTTTGTGCCACGGCAAATGCCATCATTCATGCGGGCGGAGTGCCGGTACTGGCTGATGTCGACCCGCTGACCATGAATATCGATCCTGATCGGGTCAGGGAAACAATTACTTCTCGTACCCGCGCCATCCTGCCAGTGCACTTTTCCGGCCGGCCATGTGATATGGATTCTCTATGCGCCATTGCCGCACAACATGGCCTGAAAATCATTGAGGATTGCGCGCATGCCATTGAGGCTGAATACAAGGGAAAGAAGGCAGGCACCATCGGAGATTTTGGCTGCTTCAGTTTTTATGTCACCAAAAATATCATAACGGGTGAAGGTGGCATGGTGCTTGCCAAGCATGAGGAGGATATTGCTCGTATCAAAGTGCTGGGATTACACGGAATGAGCAAAGACGCATGGAAACGCTTCAGTGACGAAGGTTATAAGCACTACCAGGTCGTCGATTGTGGGTTCAAGTACAACATGATGGATCTTCAGGCTGCGATTGGCGTTCATCAATTGCGGCGTGTCGATGCCTACTGGGAGCGCCGAGCTGAGATATGGCAGACGTACAACCAAGCCTTTGCAGATTCGCCCATCGGTTTGCCCGCTTCACCCGAACCGGATACCCGCCACGCCTACCACCTTTATACCGTGCTCATCGACGAGGCGAAAACTGGCGTTTCTCGCGATGAGTTTCTCAATCGTATGACCAAGAATGGGATCGGCGTTGGGGTGCATTACCTCAGCCTGCCGGAGCATCCTTACTACCAGCAAGCGTTTGCTTGGAAGCCAGAAGAGTATCCAAATGCGATGCGCATTGGGCGGCAAACTGTGAGTCTGCCAATTTCAGCGAAACTGTCGGAGGCTGATGTAAGTGATGTGATTACGTCTGTTAAAAAGGCGGTAAATGTTTAAGCAAGCATGGGACAGGCTGCTGATCCAATTGTCCGCTTCGAAGAAACACTCAAATCTTGCAGATTATTGGAAGGACAGGGCAAAGCGATACGGCAAGCGTAGTGTGCTTAACATCGCCCACGGCGAAGATCAGTTTGACTCGGTGACTGACTTCCAACAGAAGACATTGTTCCCTCTGCTCAATGCTGAATTAGTTGGTTCTGAAAAGGTCGTGCTGGATTTTGGCTGCGGCCCCGGACGCTTTACCCGCGGGCTTTCCGAGTTAATCGACGGACACGCAGTTGGAGTTGATATTACCCCTGAGCTATTGGAACTTGCGCCAAAATCGCCTAATGTGCTTTATCAATGTATAGATTCAGGCATTCTCCCTTTCCCTGATTTTTCTTTTGATGTTGTCTGGTCGTGTTTGGTCTTGGGAGGAATACCTGATGACCATATTCAGAAAACCATTTCAGAGATTGAACGGGTTTTGCGTCCCCAGGGGCTGTTTTTTTATGCGGAAAACACCTCCAAAGCGGCCAATTCAGGGTACTGGTTCTTCAGGGACGAGAATAACTATATTCGGCTTGGGTCGTTCTGCAAATCCAGGGTTATAGGCAGCTATGAAGACATGGGGCAAACGATAACAGTGTTCGCTGGAAGGAAAAGTTGAAAGCATGAGCGGAGAAAAAGACATCGGTATCGCACCACCAGGCTATCACCAGCATTATTACAGCGATAGGGATTGGCATGCATATGCATTTCTGTTTGCACGGATCGTACGATATTCGCAACCTGGCCCGGTTCTCGACTTGGGGGCCGGTTGTGGGTATTTGGTTGAGGCTGCGAACAGATGGGGAGTGGAAAGCATCGGCCTGGATGGTTCACCTGATGCGATAGAGATTGCAAAGCAAAGGTTCCCTGAAATCGACATGAGGTTGCACCGCCTCACGGAGGCACTGCCTTTTGAGGCAAGCTCATTTCAGACAGTGGTGCTGAATCAGGTCATCGAACATTTGGAATCACGTTTGTTTGAGTTCACGATGACGGAAGTATTCCGTGTGTTGCGCCCCGGCGGGATGGTGTTGGTTTTATCTCCATCCAAAGCCAACAAGAAGGAGCGGCGAGCCGATCCGACACACGTCAACCTAATATCCCCCTCAGAATTAAGGCAGGCACTCACCAAATACGGGTTCGTGAATGTTGTTCCGTTCGATAGTCCTCTCCGTTTTCTTGGGAACAGCTGGATCGGCCAGGGAATTGTGTTCGTGGTGTTTAAACTATTGCCGCTTGATGCGCTTAGCGCAACGGCTAATGCATTTGCATACAAGAAAATGACAGCGGGCGCTGCAGGGTAATATGGCAGCACACTTAAGTAATTGGCTAATTATGGCTGAGCATTCCCGGCAGCTTGAATTTTTGGCGAACACGTTTGCTAAAGGCAGGCTTATCGATATTGGATGCGGCAGCAAGCCATATCGTGACCTACTGCGCCAATTTGTCACAGAGCATATAGGTGTTGACCACGAAGGTAGCCTCCACAGTAAAGATAACGTTGATCTGATTGGTACGGCCTACGCCATTCCTGCTCCAGATGCGTCATTCGATTCAGCTATATGCACATTCGTTCTAGAACATCTTGAAGAGCCAGAACAGGCTTTGCGTGAATGCAATCGAGTGCTGAAACCAGGAGGTGTGGCAATCTACAGTGTTCCATTCATCTGGCACTTGCATGAAGAGCCCCGTGATTTCTTCCGCTTCAGTAGATATGGCCTGGCCTATCTTTTCGGAAAGGCGGGCTTCGAAGTCATCGAAATCAAGGCACTTTCAGGCTTCTGGGTTACCTTTGGCCAGTTGTTGGTCTATAACCTATATCGGTTCAATCGCGGGCCCCTACGCTGGTTTAGGATAATTGACGTAGCTGGATTGGTGCTGCAAGCCACGGCTTTTCTACTTAACCTTATCGATCGGACAGAGCAGTGGACTTGGGCGTACATGGTTGTGGCTAGAAAGAAATGAGCAGCATGCGCCACCAAGTTGCCTCAAGTTTGAGGTGGACAACGTTGTCCCAAGCCAGCCGGCTGGCTGCCCAGTTACTGGCAATGCTCATTCTCGCCCGCTTGCTGCACCCTTCCGATTTTGGCCTACTTGCAATGGCAGCGGTAATTACTGGCTTTGCCGGCCTGTTTCGTGACCTCGGCACCGCTGCTGCAATTATTCAAAAGTCTGAGCCCAGCCCCCAGCTACTCGATTCCGTGTTCTGGCTGAATGTGATATTTGGCGTAGGGCTCACCATGATTATAGGTTTGCTCGCGCCTCTTATTGCTTACGGCTTTGCCGAGCCGCGGCTGAAGGAGGTGTTGTGGCTACTGATGTTGACCTTACCTATTGTCAGCCTTGGCGCGGTGCATCAGGCTCTCCTGGAAAAAGCGTCCCGCTTTCGCCCACTTGCACTGATAGAATCCGCCGCCGCCTTTCTTGGCCTTTTGGCCGCGATTGGAGCCGCGTTGGCTGGATGGGGAGTATTCAGCCTGATCTTACAAACGTTGCTTATGGCATTCATTACCACGGTGGGCCTGTGGATAGTCTCACGATGGCGGCCGGATTTTTGCTGCGATACGCGTGAAATCCGCGGGGTAATGGTTTTTAGCGGCAATCTGGTTGGGTTTAACGTATTCAACTACTTCATCCGAAATGCGGACAATCTGCTCATAGGTAGATTCCTCGGCGCAACCGAACTTGGCTACTATTCGGTGGCCTACCGGTTGATGCTCTGGCCGCTACAGAACATCTCCAGCGTGGTCGGACGAGCGTTGTTCCCGGCATTAAGCAGCATGCAGACAGATCGAATCAGGCTCGCCAGCGCGTATATACGGGCAACGGCCGCGATAGTACTCATTACCGCGCCACTGATGTTCGGTTTTTTTGTACTGCGTGAACCTCTTGTTGCGGCGACGCTGGGAGAGCACTGGCAACCTGTCGTGAATGTCCTTGCCTGGCTGGTGCCCGTGGGGTTGCTGCAATCCCTAGGCACTACGGTGGGCTCGTTGTATCTTGCGACAGGCCGGACGGATGTGATGTTCAGGTGGAGTATTGCGGCGGGACTGCTTGTCATCCCCGCTTTCGCCATTGGTTTGCAATGGGGCATTACCGGCGTGGCTGCTTCCTATGGTGCCGCTTCATTGCTGCTGTTTTGGCCTTCGCTGGCGATACCGTTTCGACTGGTGGATTTGCGGGTGGGCAGCGTGCTTGTGACGCTCATGCCAACTTTGGTGTCCGCCGCTGTTATGGCGTTGGTGGTTGCAGTATTTGCAGCTGCCTGGCCGGGCAATACAGATGGCCAATGGCTTCGTTTGACTCTGCTGGTTGCGGTTGGAATGGTGACATACGGAGGCCTCAGCCTGATCACTCAGCGGAATCTGTTGAAAGACCTAGCTCGTGTGGCGTTTGGAAAGTAGGCAGAAATGAAAAATCTTGCGGTCCCCTACGCATTCTTTATCGGATTCTCGAAAGAAAAAGCGCTAGGACTCAAACCCAAGGAATCGAGTAGTAGCGACCAAGTGAGGGTGGGCCGCGCGATCTATCTTGCCGCGTATTTCACTGGAAGAAACGGGATTTCCGGGCATTGTGGATAGTCCTGCGCTAGGCAAAGCTTGTGGCAGTTTGTCCGTCCTTCACAGCTGCCCGGTCTGGCTGCCGCAGACGCAGACCTGGCTGTACAACCAGGTGCGAGCCTTGCCGGGCGACATCGAAAGCCACGTCGCCTGCCTGCGCGCCGAGAATCTCGATCAGTTCCCGCATCCCCGCGTGCATGCGTTTTGTCGCGGCTCAATGTGGGCTTATCGTTCCGAGGCGCTGCTGAGGCGGCTTGGCCTGCCGCTGCAACCATATTGGCTGGCGCGGATCGCGCAACGCTGCGAGGTAGCGTTGCTACACTCTCACTTCGGCAACATGGGCTGGTTCAATCTGAAGATTGCCCGCCGTCTGCGCATCCCCCATGTAGTGACTTTCTATGGCCTCGATGTCGACTTCCTGCCACAGCAGGATCGGCGCTGGCACGCTCGCTATCGTGAATTGTTCGCCGAGGTCGACGCCGTCCTGTGTGAAGGGCCGCACATGGCCTCCCGCATCCTTGCGCATGGCTGCGCGCAATCCAAGGTGCGCGTGCATCACCTGGGTGTGGATCTCGGCGCTATTGCGTTCCGGCCGCGTATCCGGCTGTCAGGAGAGCCCTTTCGCGTCCTGATCGCCGGGGCATTCCGTGAAAAGAAGGGCATCCCATATGCACTAGAGGCCCTTGGAAAGCTGCAACATGACGTCGCGCTCAAAATCACCATCGTCGGCGATGATGGTGACGAGCCGCGTGGTCGCGAGGAAAAGCGCCGTATCCTCGATGTCATCCAGCGTCACGGGCTCGGGTCGCGTGTGCGGATGCTGGGGTTTCAGCCCCACGCCAGATTGCAGGAGGAAGCTTACCGTCACCACGTGTTTCTTTCCCCCAGCATTCATGCCGAGGATGGCGACAGCGAGGGCGGCGCGCCGGTCTCGATCATCGAGATGGCAGCAAGCGGCATGCCGGTGGTGAGCACCACCCACTGCGATATTCCGGAAATCATCACTGATGGGAGCTCCGGTCTGCTGGCGCCGGAGCGGGACGTTATTGGCCTAGTCGAGCGTCTGGCCTGGCTTGCCGGACACCCCGAAGAGTGGGAGCGGCTGGTTACCGCAGCACGACAGCACATCGCGACGGAGTTCGATATGGCTGCGCAAGGTATGCGGCTGGCTACGCTTTATCGCGATCTGGCCGCGCATCATGGCAGGCAACGTGGCTGAGTTAAAGAAGGTAGTGATCATTGCGCCCTACTGGTGCGATCCGCAGCATTTGGGGAGTATCCGTATCGAGCGCTTCCTGCGCTGGCTCAATGCGGCAGGCATGGGCGTGGTGCTGATCGCCGGGGGGGAGAATGACAGCCGGCGGGAGGAGGCATGGGGTACGTTGGTGACAGTGAGCGATCCTCTGGGCATCTACCGCGAACGTCGCGCGCAACCTGGCGCCGCACCGGCGCGCCCCCGGTTGCTACGCTGGCTGGCGTATGCGCTGCTTAGCCCGGACCCGGGCATTGCCTGGGCATGGCGTGCATCGCGCCACCCCCTCGTGATCGAGCAATGTTCGGACGTCGACCTGGTGCTGTCGTCGAGCTTTCCGGAGTCGTCTCACGTCGCAGCGGCGCGCCTTGCCGAGCGCTGCGCCGCCCGCTTGGTAGTGGACCTGCGCGATGGCTGGCTGGACGAGCCGATGAAGCCGTTTCTGCGCGACTCCCCGCTACGGCGATTGCGCGAAGGCGTGCTGGAGCGCCGCCTCCTGCGCCAGGCCGGCGCCATACTGGTGACTTCGGAGCAATGGCGGCGCCTGCTGATACAACGCCTGCCTTTCACTGCCGACAAAACAGTCACCCTGACCAACGCGTATCCCGCCGGCTGTAAGATACCGGACAAATCCAATGCCGCCGATCGGCCGCGGGAGCGTCCACTGACCCTACTCTACGCCGGCAGGCTATTCAGCTCACGCGCCGAGCGCCGTATCGAGCACCTGCTGGCACCGCTGCTGACCGGATTGCAAGGCTGCGCCGCCAGCGGCACCTTGTTGTTTGTCGGCAACCTCAGCCAGGATGAGGTTGATGAACTGAATCGCTGGGGTACAAACTTCAAGCAGGCCGGCTGGGACATCATCACGCGTGCCGCCCTGCCGCGCGCGGCGGCAATCGATTTGATGCGGCAAGCCGACGGACTGCTGCTGCTGTCCTCCTCATATGCGTCCATCCCTGCCAAGCTGTTCGATTATCTTTGCGCACAGCGACCGATACTGGCGCTGGCGCCTGCGGCGAGCGCGGTCGCGGACCTTGTGCCGCAGTTGCGCCAATTGTTTGCACTGGACTATCGGGACGCGACGGCGGCCCCAGTCGTGGCGAAGTTTGTGGAGGCCTGCCAGAGTGGCCTGGTTTCCGACCTGCCTGCCCAATTCGATGAGGTGCACGTGCGGGCAATTTTTCTAGCGGCAATTGGCTGCGTGGCCAGGGAAGAGCAAGTATGTGCTACGCGAACCGGCTAAGATTGAGCGCCTTTCCAAACAATGCGCGAGGGACGTCATCCTTTGCCCTCAAGCCGATCCAAATGCAAGGGCGACTGGACAGATTCCAATTATGTTAAACAATTTTGTCAATTCTCAAGATCTATATGACCTAATAGATAAAGGCCCAAAAGCGCTCCCTCAAATATTGGCAAGACTGGTGTTTGGGAAACAGCAACTCGTAAAAGCCGCATGGGCGCACACCGATAACCCGCCAACCAACTGGTGGGACATCCCGGCAGTCAGAGCGCGCTGGAATCAACTTGTTTCCGGGGCCGCCGCCGTCGATTACCACGAATATATTTCACGAAAATGGTTCAAAGACAGATATTCCATGCGTGCACTATCCCTTGGCTGCGGGACCGGCCACAATGAATTGATTTGGGCCGGGCTGGGGAAATTTGACCGCATCGATGCATACGATCTTTCAGAACAAAGAATACGAACTGCGACAGAGGCGGTGGTCAGGAATGGCTTCAGCAATAAAATCAATTACAGTATCGGTGACGTTTTTGACATTGAAATGCAGGAGAACCATTACGACGTGATAATGGTGGAGCAATCCTTGCACCATTTCTCGCCACTCAACGACATACTACTGAGAATCAGAAAGTTTCTGAAAACTGACGGCTATTTCATTATCAATGAGTATGCCGGGCCGACACGGTTTCAATGGACAGACAGACAGTTGGAAGCGGTAAATGGCCTATTGTCCGTCTTGCCCGTCAAATACAGAACCTTATGGGGAAGCGGCACGATTAAACGAAAGGCGGGCAAACCGAGCCGTTTGCATATGCTCCTGAGCGATCCGTCGGAGGCTGTTGAGTCGGAAAGAATCATGCCCCAGCTTCGGCAGATATTTGAGGTCGTCGAAGTCAGAGGATACGGAGGGAGCATACTGCACTTGTTGTTTAACGGGATCGCGCATAATTTCTTGTCAGACGATACTGAAACTCAAAATTATCTGGATGTTATTTTCAAAGTCGAAGACCTGTTGTTGAACAGCGGGGATGTTCAGAGTGATTTCATAGTCGCGGTATGCAGAAAGCGGTAGGCCGGGATTTACGCCCCATGCGCTCCGGAAATGGATGGCCCCCCACCAGATACAGCGCCGTTGCGGTATGGCTCGCCTCTTTTCTCCGCAGGACCTATCGGAAGAGCCCATGAAGACACTTTTGCGCCATTGGCTGAGCGGTGTTCGAAGAATTCTGTATGCCGGCGTAAATTATGAATGCCCGGTCTGTAACAGCCGGTTGGAACGGTTCAAACCGATGGCAACGCGCCAATCGGCGCGTTGCCCAGTGTGCGGTTCTCTTGAGCGCCATCGCTTAGTCTGGCTTTACTGCCGAGCGAAGACCGACCTGTTTGACTGCCGCCAAAAACGTCTCCTCCATGTCGCCCCCGAGCCCTGCTTGGCGGAGGAATTGCGGCACATCGATGCGCTGGAGTATGTTGGTGCCGATCTGGAAAGCCGCCATGCGACGGTGAAAATGGATGTGACAGCGATCCAGTTTGGTGATGCCAGTTTTGATGTCATCCTGTGTAATCATGTACTCGAACACGTGGCGGACGACCGCAAAGCGATGCGCGAGTTGCTGCGAGTGCTCAAACCGGGCGGCTGGGCGATCATGCAGGTTCCGATCAAAGGTGAAACCACTCGCGAAGACCCGACCGTCACCAGTGCGGCAGAACGCACCCGGCTTTATGGTCAGGATGACCACGTGCGGCAGTATGGGCGTGACTATGTCGAACGGCTACGTACCGCAGGGTTTCTGGTTGAAATCGATCCCTTTGCCGTCAGATTGACTGTATCCGAGCGCGAACGTTATAGAGTGTTTGCTGATGAAGAGCTATATTGCTGCACCCGGCCAGCCTGATTCATCTGATCTCGGGAATGCCGTAGCGAAACAACAGCCGGATCTTGTGCGGTATCCAATCGAATACAGAAAAGAACTCCACGCGTCCGCAAGCACGCCGACTCTGCGCTTGACTCCGCATCGAGGCAAGCTTGTGTCGCCCCTTCCAGAGAGAAATCAAGCAGCCAAGATAGACTGCCCGGAATAGGTTGACGTCCCGCTTGATCGCTGCCAGCACCAAGCCTTCCAGCACCAGCAACAGGAGATGAAGCGGCAACAACATTTGGAAAAACGGCGCCGGATAGGTCAGACACATCACATAACTCTTGTTGCGCTCGCTCAGCATCCTGCGTTTAGCCTTGGTGGACAGCCTCCCCACCACCACCTTGCCTCCGCCCAGACTCTGGCCGACCCAGTGTTTGAATCCTGAGCTCGGCAACGCAAGTACCGGGTAACCGCGAAGCCTGGCCAACAAACAGAGGTACATGTCCTCGGCCAAAGAGCCAAACCACTCGGGAAACCCGCCCAACTCGTTCCACAGACTTCTGTGCAGCCAGAAGCAGGCGCCGATCACCATGCCAACGCCCTCGTCCTTTGTGGAAAAGTTTGGAATGGGGTTCAGGAAAGGATCGAGACGGCTGCCGATGTCGATCAGTTCTCCGCTGACGGCGCTGTATTGCGGCAGACCGAGAATTGCCGGTGTCGGCAGCGATGCCGCACGCTGATGCAGGGTGCGCAGCGCATCGGGGAATAGTGTGGCGTCATTATTCAGCAGCAGCAGGTATTCGCCGCGTGCCGCCGCCGCCATGCGGTTGTTGCTGATGCAGAAGCCGACGTTGCCGGCGCTCTCGATTAAAGTCACCTGCGGGTAGCGGCTGCGGATGAAGTCTGCCGAGCCATCGGTCGAGGCATCGTCGTGGACAATGATTTCTATCTCAAAACCGCAGTCCTGCGTCAATACCGATTCGATGCACGCTCCGATTAGCGCTGTGCCGTTGTAGTTGGCGATCAGTACCGAGCAGAGCGGGCGTAACGACATTACAGCGGTTGCGATCGCAGCCATTGCCAAGTGCGTGCGAGGCCTTCGGCCAGAGGAACGGCGGGGGACCAGCCCAGCTTCGAGCGGATCTTCGAACAATCGAGAACGATACGGGTAACGTCCACCTGCCGACGCGGCTGATAGGCCACTTCTAGCGGACGGCCGGTGATTTGTTCAGCGAGTTGTCGCAGCTGGTCGATGCTGTGTCCGGTGCCTGCGCCGACATTGAACACCTCGCCGCTGGCTTCGTCTCCATCGCGCACGCGGCGGCAGGCTTCCACCATGTCTTCGATGTAGAGAAAATCCCGCACCGTCTCGCCGCCCCCCCAGATTTCCATCGTCGTGCCTCGCCTGATGTGTTGTAGCATGGTT
>Ga0194060_10003298_pt1 | contig 11420 bp, 11 predicted proteins | sample SepL225m_MetaG_FD_163427 | JGI IMG/M metagenome (GOLD analysis project Ga0194060, IMG submission 163427) | Anoxic zone freshwater microbial communities from boreal shield lake in IISD Experimental Lakes Area, Ontario, Canada - Sep2016-L222-5m | ecosystem: Environmental > Aquatic > Freshwater >... | reverse complement strand
GCCCCGAAACGCTCTTCGGTTCGAACGATTGCCGATAAAAGCATTTGTGCCTCGCGGGTACAATCGACCACTTCACGACTGCCGAGACAGATATCGCAGGAGTTGCAATTTTCGTGCGGGTAGCTCTCTCCAAAATATTCAAGAAGTGCCCGGCGCCTGCAAACCGAAGTAGAGGCAAAAGCGATCACTTTTGAAAGTGCCCCAAGAGCTTTGGCACGCTCGACCTCATCAACCATTGCGTCAATAAAAAATCGCACCTTGGGAATGTCGCCCTGCGCGAAAAGTAGGGTACATTGTGCAGGTTCACCATCACGACCGGCTCTTCCCGTCTCCTGATAGTAGTTCTCAATACTTTTCGGCAGATCGGCATGAATAACAAACCGGATGTTTGACTTGTCTATCCCCATACCGAACGCTATGGTGGCCACAATAACCTCTGCCTCGTCAAAAATAAAGGCCTCCTGATGACGTTTTCGCTCAGCATCACGAAGCCCAGCGTGATACGGAAGAGCACGAAAGCCTTTTGCCTGTAACATCGCTGAGGTCTCATTGACACTTTTACGGCTGGTACGGTAAATGATACCTGACTTTCCTTTGTTTTTTTTTATCAATGCTACAAGCTGCGCATCGGGGTTGTCCTTAAACTGAATATCATAATAGAGGTTGGGACGATCAAATGATGCACGGACAAGAAGAGGGGTTCGCAAGGCAAGTCTTTCAAGAATATCCTGTTGCACCCGGTTGGTCGCAGTAGCCGTAAAAGCTGCAACCGGAAGGTCAGGAAACATGGTTACAAGTCCGGAGAGAGAGAGATAGTCCGGCCGGAAATCGTGACCCCATTCTGAAATACAGTGAGCCTCATCAATGACTGCCATACTGATCTGCACTCTGCCAAGCAGCTCCCTGAAGGGTTCAAGACAAAAGCGCTCGGGAGCAACATAGAGCAGATCAAGAGCGCTTGCAAGAAGATCACGCACCACGTCATTCCATTCATCCGGAGTGAGTGAGCTGTTGAGAAAAGCCGCCCGAATACCGTTCGCTCTGGCGCCATCCACCTGATCTTTCATGAGAGCAATAAGGGGGCTGATAACCATACAGGTTCCAGGCAGCAATACGGCCGGTAGTTGATAACAGAGTGATTTTCCTCCACCTGTGGGCATAACCGCCAGCACATCTCTCTTTTCGAGAAGTGCGCGAACAACCCGCTCCTGATTGGGGCGGAAATCACGAAAACCGAATACTCTGCGAAGAGTATCAAAGATCACGGCATCTGACACGGGGATGTTACTCATACAAAAAGTTTCAGGATTCGTTGTTTACTCATCTGATGAGCGAGAACGACGAGTAGAACGAATCACCTCCGAAGCTTTATGGAGTGACTGGCGAGACTCTTCAACATCAGGACGGCTATCGGCAAATTTTACAAGATCAGCCTGCTTCAGCAGATTCATGATACTTTCAAAACCGGCAACTCCAAGCTTTTTAAGATCGCGCTCAATCTCCTGCGTCACCGCCTCAAGGGCACTGATCCGATAGTGCGTTTCAAGAAAAGAGCGCATGATATTGCTCAGCTCTTCGTAACATTCATGCGGAGGCATTCCGGATGAAAGGCTTGTGCCGAGTTTGCGAAGCTTCCGCTGGGCTACTTGACCGGAGTCAACATGTTCGGCACTGTTGCGCACCGTACGCTTGAGAAAGAAAATCAGAAGCAGGGCAAGAATGCCCACTCCAAACACTCCAAGGAGAGCAGGCAAAAGCAAAAGATAAGGTATCGACGGACTCAGCGGTGGTTTGATGGGTCTGAGGTCGCGCATAGAGGCATCAGTGAGCTCCCGGACGTACACTGAGGCTGATGGCCTGAAAGTCAACCTCTCTGCAAGTCGTCCCTCAGCGTCATAAAACAGCACGGTAAAGAATGGCAGAGTTTGCTTCCCTGCTCCAAAATGAACAAGTTCCAGCTCAAAAGTATCCTGCGTGATACCTGAAAGTAATTTTGGTGAGAGACGTTTGCTGCTGACCAGCTCGAACGGCTGCAGTGCAACGGCATTTATCCCTTCAAGAGAGACAACCTCTCCCGACGAATGTTTAACACTGATCAAGCAGTCAATACGGTCGCCGACAAGAACAGTGTCAGGAGTCACCGTCACAACTGGCAGCACCCTTCCCTCAGCCTGAAAAGTGGTTGGCAGTACGGCGAGCACCAGCAAAAAAAGAGGCCGCAAAAGAGAGCTGGACTTTTTTTTACTCCTTGCGTTCACGGTACCGGAAAAATGAGTTCAGATCACCAATGAAAGAGCGATCGGTATCAAGAAAAATGGAATCAATCCGCATTCGCCTGAGTCGCTGACGAAGTTCATCGTGCAACCGCAACTGCTCCTCACGATATCGACCTGTAACCCGACGGCTGGCTGCGTCAACAGTAAGTCGCAACCCTGTTTCAGGATCCTCAAGATCCAGCAATCCACTGAGAGGAAGTGCCTTGTCCAGAGGATCGCTGATGTGTACCAAAATAAAGTCATGGCGATTGTTCAGCAACTTCATCCCTTTTTCATAGTCACTGTCAACAAGATCAGTCAAAAGAAAAATAATCTCCTGCCGCTTGCGGGTATAGCGGATAAAAGAGAGTGCTGCATTGATATTGGTGGTGCGACTCTGCACCTCAAGGCTTAAAAGTTTTTCCAGAATCATAAGCAGATGATGACGACCTTTGCGGGGAGGAATATAGCTTTCAATCTGATCGGTAAACACCAGAAGCCCCACTTTATCATTATTCTGAAGAGCACTAAAACCGAGCACAGCACTCACTTCAAGAACCAGCTCCCGTTTGCTCCGAACCTGACTGCCAAAAAGCATTGATGCTGACGCGTCAACCACAAGCAAAAGACTCCTTTCACGCTCTTCGGTAAAAAGTTTGACATACAGCTCATTTTTACGGGCAGAGGTGTTCCAGTCGATAGCACGAACATCATCACCATACTGATATTCACGAACATTGCTGAACTCAATCCCTTTCCCCTTGAACGAAGAGTGGTATTCACCGCTGAACAGCTCGCTGGCCATGCGCTTCGAGCGAATTTCAACGCGCCTTATAATTTGCTGAAGCTCCTTCAGACTTTTTTGATTTTTTTCCAATGGCGTATCAAGACTCATTGTCTGCCCTCAAAATCATGGAACCTGCACATGCTGCAAAATCTGCCTTATCATGTCGTCAGGCTTAATATTGTCTGCCTCGGCCTCGTATCCTGGTCGTATTCGGTGCCTGAGAGTATCGTAGACAATAGCCTTGACATCCTCCGGAGTTACATAAGGCCGATGCTGCAGGAAGGCATGTGCTTTGGCAGCGAGAAGAAGAAAAATAGAGGCTCTTGGCGAAGCTCCGTATTCAATCATGGCATCCAGCTCTGCCATACCGTACAGACCAGGATTTCTGGTAGCTACAACGAGATCAATGATATAGTGCTGTACTCTGGGATCAACATAAATTCTGTCGATAAGGGCGCGTGCCCGAAAAATATCATCAGCTTGTACAACAGCCTGGATCGGTGCCTTGATGGATGTCGTGGCGGATCGAAGCATTATCTCCAGCTCTTCATCGTAAGAGGGATAATCGACAATCACCTTCATCATAAAGCGGTCAACCTGTGCTTCTGGAAGCAGGTAAGTACCTTCATGCTCTACAGGATTCTGGGTAGCCAGCACCATAAAAGGTTCCTGGAGAGGGAAGGTCTGATGACCAATGGTAACCTGGCGCTCCTGCATTGCTTCCAGCAGTGCTGACTGTACCTTTGCCGGAGAGCGATTGATTTCATCAGCAAGAATCACATTGGCAAAGACTGGCCCCTTGCGGGGATAGAACTCCATATCCTTGGGATTGTAGATCATGGTGCCAATAAGGTCGGCTGGAAGCATGTCGGGGGTAAACTGGATCCGCTGAAATTTCAGATTCATGACAGAGGCAACCGTACTGATAATAAGGGTTTTAGCCAATCCGGGAACCCCCTCAAGCAAAATGTGGCCATTCACCAGCATGGCAATAAAAACGCGACGGATCACCTCAAGCTGACCAACAACCCGCTGGGCGAGAAGCACCTCGGCCTGTTCAAGAAATCGGGAGGCATCAATGATCTCTGCTCCCAGCTCTTCCAGCTCTACAGCATGTTGCATACGATTCTTCTCCTCATTTTCAAGGGACTATTCCATACCCTTCCATTATTGCGCGTCTACAGTACCGATCTTGCACAGGTTAGACGTTATGAACTTTCGATTGATTGTCCACTAAAAGTTTTTATAGAGACCATTAAAACCCATCCCCAGTAATGCCACACCAAGAATCACCGCTGACCAGGTGTAGATATCAGGGATAAAGAGAAAACTGTTGAGCATCCCAAAATTGGGAGTAAGCAACATCATAAGATTTGCGCCCATGAGCACCAAAAGGAGGTGGAAAATGCTTACCTTAGCGCGTGATTTGTTCTTGCTGGCAGATTTTTCAACGTTACTCATTGAACATATTTTTTTCTGAAAGAGTGTTGTACCATGAATATTTTAGGAATAGAAACCAGTTGCGACGAAACCTCAAGCGCCATACTGCGCAACGGAACTGTCTGCTCCAACGTCATCAGTTCGCAGCTCTGCCACACCTCTTTTGGCGGAGTTGTACCGGAACTGGCCTCAAGAGAACATGAACGTTTGATCGTCTCAATTACAGATGCCGCTCTAACGAAAGCCAATATAACAAAAAATGAACTTGATGTCATAGCCGCAACCGCTGGTCCCGGATTGATCGGAGCCGTCATGGTAGGTCTCTCTTTTGCTCAAGGGCTTGCTTACGCTCTCGACATACCGTTTGTCCCTGTCAACCATGTTGAAGCGCACATCTTCTCTCCATTTATCAGCGAAGATGCCAGCCGCTCAGTCCCTGAAGGGGCTTTTGTGTCACTGACCGTCTCTGGTGGTCACACACTTCTCTCAATTGTTGAGCCCGATCTCTCCTACACTGTGGTCGGGAGAACACTCGACGATGCCGCAGGTGAGGCCTTCGACAAAACGGGAAAAATGCTCGGACTGCCCTACCCCGCAGGTCCGATTATTGACAAACTGGCTGAAACGGGAGACCCCTCTTTTCATCTTTTCCCCAGGGCGCTAACATCACAATCCCAAAGCAGTAAAAGCTGGGAGGGCAATTTTGATTTCAGCTTTTCGGGCATGAAAACCGCTGTGCTCACCTGGCTGCAAAAACAGGAGGCAGCTTTTATTGAACTTCATAAAGCCGACATCGCTGCATCAATTCAGGCGGCGATAGTGAGTGTCCTGGTTGAAAAAAGCATTGCCGTAGCACGAAGCCGGTGTATCCGTGCCATCTCCGTTGCTGGAGGCGTAAGTGCAAACTCTGGATTAAGAAATTCGATGCAGAGAGCCTGCAACAAAGAGGGAGTAAAACTCTACCTTCCTGAAATGCGCTATGCAACTGACAACGCGGCAATGATTGCCACACTTGCCAATCTGAAACTCTCTCGCGGCATGAGGGCCAAACGCCTCTACAATGTAGCCCCTTACGCAAGCTTTACAAAAGCAGCAAAGAGGCATCATTGAAATAGTTCAATAAATACATTACATTCCTTTTCACTATAAAAAAACCAAACGCCGCTATGTATACTACTCTTTTGACCCTGTTTCTTTTCTCTCCGCCAGCAGGGGGACAGACGCCAAACCCCCTGATCCAGATTGTTCCGTTAGTCCTTATTTTTATTGTCTTTTACTTCTTCATGATCCGCCCTCAGCAGAAAAAGCAGAAGGATAGAGAAAAGGTGCTTGACAGCCTGAAAAGAGGCGACAAGGTTGTCACCATAGGCGGTGTTCATGGTACTGTTGCAGGAATTGATACTGAAAAAAAGACGGTTCTGGTTCAGGTAAGCGAGACCACAAAAATCAAGTTCGATCGCACTGCTATTGCCAATATCGACAAACAGGATGCGGGCGATAAACTTACGACCAAAGAGTGACACGTATAATGCAGCCAACATACGCAAAACTGGTATTGGAGAATGGCTCTGTCTACAGGGGTACGGCTTTCGGCCATATCGGCGAAGCAACTGGAGAGGTGGTTTTTAACACTTCACTTACCGGCTACCAGGAGATTCTGACCGACCCGTCCTATTCGGGGCAGATGGTGATGATGACCTATCCCCTGATAGGAAACTATGGCATCAATCCCTCCGATAACGAGTCAAAGAAAATATGGGCGACCGCCTTTATTGTTCACGAAGTATCGCGAATCCACAGTAACTTCGAAGCATCACAGAGCATTGACTCCCGTCTCAAGGAAGATGGAGTTATGGGCCTGGCTGGTATTGACACACGAAGACTTGTCCGGGAAATTCGGGAAAAAGGGGCTATGAGGGGCATTATTTCCGTGCAAGATGAGAGCGATGAGTTGCTGAGACAAAGAGCCCTGCAAAGTCCTGAAATGGCTGGCCGCGACTTGGCAAGAACCGTTACCACCACTCATAATTATACTCTTGAAAGAGAGAATAATCGATACCATGTTGTTGCAATTGATTTCGGCATAAAAAGCAATATTCTCCGCATGCTGCACCAGGCCGGGTGTAAGGTCACTGTCGTCAATGCCGGCACAACTGCTGAAGAGCTGCTTGCACTCCACCCTGATGGGGTTTTTCTCTCAAATGGACCAGGAGATCCCTCTGCCGTCGGTTACGCCATCAACACAATCAAACAACTTGTTGATTATAGTCAAACCACCAGACCGTTGCCAATCTTTGGAATATGCCTTGGGCACCAATTGCTCTCACTGGCTTGTGGTGCTGAGACCTTCAAACTGAAATTCGGCCATCATGGTGGCAATCACCCTGTCAAAAATCTCTTGACCAGTCAGATAGAGATCACCTCTCAAAACCATGGATTTGCTGTTACCATGGATTCCCTGCCAGAGGTTCTTGAAATGACCCACCTGAACCTGTATGACAATACCGTTGAAGGAGTAAAGCATAAAAAGCTTCCCTGTTTTTCGGTACAATACCATCCCGAAGCAGCACCGGGACCGCACGATTCGCACTACCTCTTTGATGAGTTCACCTCGCTTATGGATTCAACACAAACCACTTTTCTGAAGAGATGAAAAAAAGATTATTTACACCAGGCCCAACCCCGGTTCCCGAAAATGTCATGCTCCGCATGGCAGCTCCAATTATCCATCACAGGAACCCCGAGTTTATGGAGATATTGACCAGGGTTCACGAAGATCTCAAATACCTGTTCAGAACAACCCAACCAGTCGTTGTTCTCAGTTGCTCTGGAACCGGCGGAATGGAGGCAACCATCTCCACTCTTTTTCAACAGGGCGACAAGGTTATTACCGTTAATGCCGGCAAGTTTGGTGAGCGGTGGGGCGAGCTGGTTCGCGTTTTTACCGGCAACTGTGTGGAGGAGAAGGTGGCCTGGGGTTCGGCGCTTCAGCCTGAACGACTGGCTGAACTTCTTGAAGAAAATCCCGATGCAAAAGGAGTCTGCCTTACCCATTCCGAAACATCCACCGGTACCGCCACCGATATCAAGAGTCTCAGCGCACTTATTCGCGAAAAATCTGATGCGTTGATCCTGGTTGATGGAATCACGGCTGTTGGCGCACACGAATTTCTTTTCGATGAATGGGGAGTCGATATCTGTATCACCGGCTCCCAGAAGGGGCTCATGATGCCTCCGGGACTGGCACTTGTTGCTATCTCTGCGCGCGCACAGGAGGTCATTAAAGGGAAAAGTGGCACACCACAGTACTACTTGAGCCTGAAAAAAGCTCTCAAAGCTCATGCTGGTGATGATACTCCATTCACTCCGGCAGTCACCCTGGTCATCGGCCTCGATGAGGCGTTACAGATGATCAAGGCTGAAGGTATTGAAAATATCTGGGCTCGCCATGAACGGCTTGCCAATGCGTGCCGCCAGGGATGTAACGCCCTTGGCATGAAGCTCTTCAGTAACTCGCCATCGTTTGCGGTCACTCCGGTGTGGCTTCCTGAGGGGGTAAAATGGTCAGCCTTCAACAAGGCACTGAAAAAAAGCAATGGCATTACGGTCGCTGCTGGTCAGGATGAGTATAAAGAGAGAATTTTCCGTATCTCCCACCTTGGATTTTATGATGAACTCGACATGCTGACGGTTATAGGCGGCATTGAACGGGCATTGAAAGAGATTGACTTTGCCTTTGAAATCGGCGCTGGTGTCAGCGCTGTCCAAAAAGCATTCCTCGGCAACTGAAGCCTGCCGGATAACTGAAACTATGATGTTCCTGTATACCCTCCTGCTTGCTGTTACGTTTCTGACATCAATGCAGGAGAGATTCAGAGAGTACCGTATGCAACTGAATGCATACGCACTGTATGAACGTCACGCATACCCTGAAGCAGAACAGGCCTACGAAGAGCTTCACACACCTGTTCATAGTCAAAAAGAGATAAACAGAACAACCTTTAATCTCGCCTGCACCCTTTACATGCAAGGGAAATTTCAGGAAGCTGCCGATCTCTTTGCCCAAAGCGCTAAAACCGGAAGCAAGTATTCTGAAATCCGGCAAAGCGCGATTTATAATGAAGGAGATGCGCTTGCCATGAAAGCGATCGGAAGCAATGGGAAGGCCCAGAAAACCCTTTTCTTCCGTCAATCTCTTAACCGGTTCAAGACCGTATTATTAACAGATCCCGGTGATGGTGAGGCAAAAATCAACTATGAAATTGTACGTCGTTTTCTCAAAGAACAAGAGAAACCTGAACAGAACACTGCTCCTCCACCCTCACCAGGCTTGAAGAACAATGTGGCAAATCGACTCCTCGATAATGCGCAACAGGATGAATCTTCAATCATGCGAAGAGCTCCGCGAACAGCCCCATCGGCAGCGCATGGCTCCAAAAACAATAAGGACTGGTAGTGCAAAATGGCTGACGGCCTCTTGAAAAAAAAAGTTCTTCTCGTTTTTCTCCCTTCAGAAAGTGGGGTTGACGGAGCACGGTCACTCTACACCGACAAGAAGCGTAACCCTTTATTTACATGGGTAGACCTGTCGTTGCGAGCCATTATCAAACAAAGCCAGTTCGCCATTCCACCGCTCTCTCTCATGATTCTCAGCTCTGTCGAGGTAAAGGGAGTTGAACAGGCTCTCTGCGACATGCGGTTTGAGGAGTTTCCCTGGCATATAAAGTGGGATCTTGTCGGGATCAGCGTGCAGACCGGAATGGCTAAAAAAGCTTATGAACTTGCCGACAAGCTTCGTGCTGCAGGAATACGGGTCGTGCTTGGGGGCGCCCATGTCACCCTTTTCCCGGAATCCTGTCGTCCCCATGCCGATATTCTTGTGGAAGGAGAGGCTGATGACCTTTGGAAAGAGTTACTCACTGACCTTGCAACTGGCTCTCTCAGGCCACTCTATCGTTCCGATAGCTTCCCTGATCTCGGAATCCCGAGAGCAGTTAGCAAACGGACGCTCATCAAAAACCGCTATTTTACGACCAACCTGATCCAGACCGGAAGAGGCTGCCAGTACAGTTGTGACTTTTGCAATGTCCATCTTCTCAATGGCCATGCTTTGCGTAAAAGATCGGTTGCAGAGGTAGTCAATGAAGTTGCAAGGTTTCAGCAACACGATCAAAGAATCTTTTTTTTTGTTGATGACTCAATTAATGCCGATCCCGCATACGCACTGGAACTGTTTCGAAAGCTTGTGCCACTGAGAATACGCTGGTTTGGACAAGCAACGACAACTCTTGGCCAGCAGCATGAGCTTCTGAAAACTTTTGCCGATTCAGGGTGCCAGGCACTCCTTGTCGGTATTGAAAGCATCGAGCCAGCCAGTCGAAGTGCGCACAAAAAAAACCAGAATCGGGCTGGCGAACTGGTCAAAGCTGTTTGCTCTATACGGGAGGCCGGAATTAGTCTCTATGGCAGTTTTATCTACGGCCTTGATGGCGATACGCTTGATACTCCGGCAGCAATTCTTGATTTTGTCAACGAAACATAACTTGACGTTCCTGGCATCAATATTCTGAGACCCACGCCAGGCACCCAGGTTTTTGAACGACTCAAAGAGGAGGGACGACTCCTCTTTGACCCTCACGACATCACAGCATACCGATACTCCTTCGGCCAGGAGATGCTTTACAAACCAAAACAGATTCCAGTCGAAGCCTTTATTGAGAGCTACTCAGCACTGACCAGCCAGCTTTTCAATGTCAAAAATGCCCTGCTCAGAGGCTTATGCGCTCCGAGATCGAAGAGCGCTGTCATGCTTTTCAATCTTTTCTATGCACACCTTTATACTCTTTCACGTCATGACCTGAAGCTTCAGTATGAAAAAATCATCAGGTAAAAAATCATTTTGTCATACGCTGATTAATTTTTAAACTGTTCGTTAACCAATCAACTACCCCGCAGCAGAGCTGCGGGGTATGAAGTCATGTTTAAGAATACTTTCACGAAGCACAGCTTCGAGGAATATATCCTATAGCGATTTAATGCATCTCCCCGGCACCAACAAACTAAACCCCTATCAAGAATGAACATGAAGCTTTTCATCCCTCTTCTGGCAGTCGCGCTGTCATTGCTGAGTGCTTGCGGCCTTGAAAAACCACCGGCCTCGCTGAAATTTCCTGAAGAGAAAAAAGAGGCTGCGCCACCCCCTGTGACTGCCCCGTCAACGGCCAAAAGCGATGCGCCTGTTGATCCAAAACTGGCTGCTGGTAAAACCGCTTATGACACAAACTGTGCCGCCTGTCACGATGCAGGAATGATGGGTGCCCCGAAGCCAGGCGACAAGGCTGCATGGAGCCCTCGTATCGCTCAGGGAATTGAAGTCATGACAAAAAAATCGATTGAAGGCTTTCAGGGTAAAGCTGGAGCCATGCCGGCAAAAGGTGGAAATGCAAGCTTGACCGATGACGAGGTTGCAAATGCTGTCGCATACATGGCAGACAAGTCCAAATAAAAGGAGTGGATTTTTTTTTCTCAGCAGTACCTGAACTCAGCAGGTACTGCTTTTTTCCATCAATCCTTTGCCAGGCTCAAAATAAGTATGCCGATATTTGGATTGCTTAAATTAAAATTGTATTAATATGCTTGTATTGTGTCGCTAAAAGCATAAGCACAATAACATCAACCCCATCATACAAAAAAATTAAAAGAGGAGACCCTTCTATGTCACGTTTTCTTTCAGCAGCACTTTGTGCGCTTTTTGTCTGTTCAGTTTCATCAACTGCATTTGCTGCAGGTGATGCGGCTAAAGGTCAGGCCGTTTACGATGGTACCTGCACTACTTGCCACAAAGCAGGAGTGGGTGGAGCCCCGAAATTAGGTGACAAGGCTGCATGGAAAGACCGTATTGCACAGGGTGAAGCTTTGCTTGTCAGCCACGCCCTCAA
>Ga0194060_10003297_pt1 | contig 11423 bp, 6 predicted proteins | sample SepL225m_MetaG_FD_163427 | JGI IMG/M metagenome (GOLD analysis project Ga0194060, IMG submission 163427) | Anoxic zone freshwater microbial communities from boreal shield lake in IISD Experimental Lakes Area, Ontario, Canada - Sep2016-L222-5m | ecosystem: Environmental > Aquatic > Freshwater >... | reverse complement strand
TATCTTTTTACCGTTTACCCATGCTCAGGGCCGTTCGGGCGCTGCACAACTCCACGAATCAGCAAATCGCCACCACTTCTTTTGGCTGATTCAATTTCAATTCCAATTGCATCAAGAAGAAGTTTTCGGCCATTGCCGCCCACGCTTCCTCCGCTTGATTGCGAACGAGAGTTTTCGCCGCCAATGAGAATCGGGGCGATAAAAGCCCACGTTTCATCCACACAGCAAGAATCGAAGAGCGTTCCGAGTACCTCCGCGCCTCCTTCAACGAGCAGATTCGTCATGCGTCTTCGGCCACATTCTTCCAGTAATCCAATGATTCTCTCCGAGCGATTTCCCGAAAGATGCATGATTTCACAACCCAGCTGCTCAAGACTTTGAACGCTGGCATGCGGTGCGCCATTTTCGACGACAACGATCAATGGCACCTCTTTCGCCGACCTGACGAGTTGGCTTGCGATCGGTAATCTTGCATGTGAATCAAGAACGATGCGTACCGGAGTTCGAACGCCTTTGGGCCTGGCGGTGAGCAAGGGGTCGTCGGTAATCGCGGTGCCGATTCCAATCACGATTCCATCGATGCGGCCACGCAAATGGTGTACTTGCGCGCGAGAAGCCTCGGAAGAAATCCATCGGCTCTCTCCGGTGGTGGTAGCAATCCTGCCATCAAGACTCATCGCCCACTTTGCGATAACCCAAGGTTTTTTCGTTGCAATCAGTTTCTGATACGGAGCCATGAGACGGTCGGCTTCTTTGCGGCATGTTCCCAAAGTGACATCGATTCCCGTTTTTTTCAGCAGTTCAAGGCTGCGGCCCATCATCGCTGGAAATGGATCCTCCACAGCGACCACAACCCGAGAGACTCCCGAAGCGATGACCGCATCTACGCACGGAGGCGTCTTACCGGTATGGCAACAAGGTTCAAGCGTGACATACAGCGTGCCGCCACGAGCACTCTCTCCGGCGATACCGAGGGCTATTGTTTCCGCATGTGGCCCGCCAAAAGCTCCATGAAATCCTTCCCCAACCACAATGTTATTGCGAGTGATAACCGCCCCCACCATTGGGTTTGGCTCAACTCGCCCTTCTCCCTTTTGGGCAAGTTCGATGGCTCGATGCATGAAAATTGCATCTGACTCGTTGGCCACACTCTCTCGTGAAAAAATGGCCATCGAAAACCTGTAGCCTCTCCAACAACAACCGGTGGATCAATCGTCAACAAGATAATCAGTCGGGGGTCCAAATTGCTTTCTTACCAGAGGCCGATCCGGTCGTATCGCCACCGGGTGTCCAGATGCCTTGTGTTTCAGTTGATTGCGGGGCTGCAGACTGTGAAACCTGTGCAGCAAGCGATGACAGATCGACCCCCGCTTCCGACAGTACGCCGGCAAGAGCCTCAATGACCTTTCGATCACGCGAATGTTCGCGCCGCATGCGATCAAGCAACCGTGCAATCTCTGACTGTTCGCCACGTTGAAGCCTCACGCGTAGTTCGGCAACATCAATCATTCCATCACTAGTCTTAAGCTTTTTCGCCACATCTCGAAGTTTTGCAATACATTCAAGCTTTGCATCTGTTTGCAGAGCCCGCTCTTCGAGTAAACCCAAAGCCTCCCAGTGATCTTCCGGGGTGGAATCAGTTTTTTCGAGCAAGGCCTCTGCAGCACGCTGAGCCGCCAAATCAAAGCCAGCCTCCAGCGCCATCAGAAAGATTCCTCGCAGTTCATCGATCTCGAGTTCCTTCATGACAATTCGATGCCATCGCAAAGGAGGAAATTCTTCAAGCGGATGCTTCGACTGAACCGGTTGAGGAACAGACATTCCAAGGGAGGAGCGAACAACTCCCCATGCCTCGGTCGCATCGGCACGACGTGATCCTGCTTCTCCTTCCGTGATCATTGCGTCCACGCGGAGCGACATCGTTGGGTCTTTCATCGCATCACGGGGCGACTTGCCTTGAAGTTCTGGAAGAGGCGTCTCTGGCCAGAGCCTCTCAAATCGATTCCAGAGAGCCTCCCTGGAACGGGCATCTACGGCCTCTGCATTTTCTTGGGTTGATCCTGCAACCTCCGAACCTGCCGCCGCAGGAGAAACTCGACGATAACGACTCGAAAGCAACCAGACCGTTGGGCTCGCCTTCGGCATTGGGGCGTTTGATTCCTCTTTCAGGAATGTGGCCTCTAATAAAGGCTCTAGGAGTTTTTGGGCGGCTGCCATATCGGGGGCGAATCCCTGCAAAATAGCTTCTGCCGGACGATCGGTCTGTCGACCAAAAACTAAAAGTGTGGCGATTGCTCTTTCTGAATCGCCCTGATTTGTTGGCGATTCGTAGATTTGCCATGCCGAACGCGGAGGTACTGTTCCTTTTTCAAGCCAGCCAGTGCGATCGACCGTTAAGCTTTCGCAGTGGTGATTTTGTCGCAATTTTTCATCAATCATTTCAATCGACAATTCGGGGGAATCGAGAGTCACGCGATCTCTCTCCACTGCAATCATCGGAACACGATCGAGGTTTGCCTCCTGTTCAAGTGCCATTGCCCGAGCCATGGCTTCAACCTGATCGTCGTAAGGCACCGAGACGCATCGCGTTAATTCAATCCAGGCTTGCGCTGCTTCGGCTGGTCGAGCAAGCATCTCTGAAAGAATTGCTATGTTGACCCACAATTCTCTCACGGTTCCAGCGGTTCCGATGAGACTGCGAAAAGTTCGCAAGGCCCGCGAAAGCTTCCACGATCTGGCACATTCAAGCGCAATGCCAAACTCTTTTTTGTACGATGCATCGCTCGGGCATTCGGCAAGTACTTCTCTGGCACGAAGCGCCAGCGGTACGCCGGAACCTGCCACAATTCCCGCTAGCATTCTTCGATCTTCATCGCTGCCAAGAGAAGCTGCGTTCATCCACTCCACAAGTCCATGAGCGAAACCCGTTTGTCGTGCTTGTGCAGCAGCTTGTACCAGCGTTGCCGCAATTCGAACTAAATCGGCTGTGATTTCAGCGCCTGTTGCGTCGCGGGAACGATCAAAGCGATCCGCTGCTTCTTGAAAATGACCTGCCACAGCGTCGAGCAAGGACGACTGCGCAAGTGCCAACGTGTTTTCTGGAAATGCTTCGAGCATTGCACGGCCTGTTTTTGTGGCTTCTTCAATTTTTCCACTCGCAAGCTCAAGCTTGGTTTTGATTGCCATCACGCAAGCCCTACCGGGGCAACGATCTTCCACTTTGGAAACATTCTCGAGCGCACTTGAAATCTGATCACCTTCGATCAGTCGATCAATTTGCTCAAGATCACCAATCAAATCAGAACAGCAGAATTTAAGTTTCTTGCCCGTGCCACCCGGACACGGGGAATAGGGATCGATTGCCATCAGACTGCGTATGCCTCCGTTGTGATTCGAATCGGTCGATGTGCTTTGGAAATCTCGACCGAACTACTTAGGGGTCGGGTCATTTACCTTCTTCTATGAGTTTAATGAACCGGGGTGGGAAAAATGTACCAGAGTTTATCTCGCACAAAAACAATTCTCGATGGCATGCGAAAACCGTGAGTAGTATTTGTGGCGACAACACCTCAACCCCATACTTTTGGTATCTTCGATTCTGTGGCGGTTTGTGAGCGATTGTCCCCTTCCGTGATTTTTGGAGTCGCCGTGCAGCAACCACGCATCCTTGTCATTGATCCGGCTGGCCGATCGGGCCTCCCTTACGCATCACTCGTCGCTCGACTGCAGCCGATGGAACTGCGAGTCGAGGAATCTCTTGAAGCTGCAATGTTGAGCATTGCCCGAGATAGCTGGGACCTCGGCATCGTGACTGTCCGACAGCCTGGACCTTCTGCAGAAATCCTCTTTGCTGCTGTTTTACGAGCAGATCCCCAGTTGCCAATCGTTGTCATTGATCCGCATTCAAATGCTGTCACTGCAAGAGCCTGCCTTCAGGCCGGCGCCGGCGACTACCTTGATCTCAAGCGAGTGGAGATCGACCTTGAGGATACTCTCGCTCGACTCCTTGTATCGTCACGACGACGCGCTGCCGAAGAGGTGTTACGCAGAGCCATCGAGCGACCCTACACGTTTGATGACTTTGTCGGTGAAAGCCAGCCTATGCAGCAGGTCTACTCAATCATTGATCGAGTGGCCTCAAGCAATGTCGATGTTCTTGTTACAGGAGAAACTGGCACCGGGAAAGAATTAGTTGCTCGTTCATTGCATCGCCGCAGCCGACGCGCATCGGGACCTTTTGTGCCCGTTGATTGTGGAGCAATTCCGGACATGCTTCTGGAAAGTGAACTTTTTGGTCACGAAAGAGGTGCCTTTACAGGAGCTGACTCCAGACGAATGGGACTTGTGGAATTCGCAGACGGAGGCACGCTCTTTCTCGACGAAATTGGGGAACTGCCTTTGCCGCTGCAGGCCAAGTTACTCAGAGTGCTTCAGGAACGGCGAGTGCGGCGCGTTGGCGCCCGTCAAGAAAATCCGGTCGACGTGCGTGTTGTGGCAGCGACTGCCCGAAATCTCGACACATCGATCGAACGAGGCGAGTTTCGGAGAGATCTTTTTTACCGCATTCACGTTGTGCGAATCGATCTGCCTCCTCTGCGTCACAGAGGCGATGACATTGGATTATTGGCGGAATACTTCACCAATCGCGCGGGCTTAGAGATGCAACGTCCCGTCGGTGGAATGTCAAGCGACACCTACCAAATTCTCAAAAACTACCGTTGGCCTGGAAATGTTCGAGAACTTCAAAATGTTGTTCGTCGTGCCGTTGCCATGACTCGTTCACCGATTATTGCCGTGGAAGATCTTCCCGATGAGATTGTCGTGGCCGCAGGACAAGGCGCTGCGATTGATGCGATGGCCGCAGGCTATTTTGCCATGCGCGATCAGCATATGGCGATTTTTGAGAAGCAGTATCTCAACGAACTGCTGATGCGACATGGGGGCGACGTTTCTGCAGCCGCCCGAGAAGCCCGCTTGCCGCGTGGCACTCTCTACCGTCTTATGAAAACCAATGGTATCGACGGCGCAACGTTTCGTCGCGAAGGAGTTCCCGAACAGGCAGTCCCTGCGGCTGAACTCAAAAGTCATTAAGACAAAGTGGGCGCTTTGCATGACATCAACAGTGTTCTGTTGATGTGACTCTTGTCACATCGTTGTGACAGGCTTTGTCACCACGCCAGCTGCTCCATCCTTGCGGCCATTTCAATGTTTTTTATCTGCTTCCCTCATTTCGTTGAGCCGGTTCTCCATGTTTTTTTATCACAGATCTGTGACAGGGGTCACTCGGTGGTTCCTTCTTAACTCGTTTTAAAACAGTCTTTTATAAGTACTTTGATGTTTTTCCACCGGCATACTTTTTATGGCATGACAACTGCAATCAGTTTTTCTCCTCAAGCAGTCTCGATTGTCGAGCCTGCATGGAAAACGATCCACATGATCACAGGAGTGATGCCATGAAGAAAATTGAAGCCATTATCCGCCACTTCAAACTTGAGGAGGTGAAGGACGCGTTAAACGCTCACGGTGTAAAAGGAATGACCGTGACGGAAGTTCGTGGGTTCGGCCGTCAGAAGGGACATACCGAGACCTACCGAGGGGCTGAATACTCAGTAGATTTTCTACCGAAGGTAAAAATAGAAGTAGTCGTTGGTGATGATGAATCGCAAGCGGTCATCGGAAAGATCATGGCCACCGCTCGGACGGGACAGGTAGGTGATGGAAAAATCTTTGTCACTCATCTGGCTGAGGTTGTTCGCATTCGCACGGGCGAAACTGCTGGTTCGGCTATTTGAAATCTGAATCAGTTGCTCTTTATTTCGAAACCAAGCGTATTTCTTTAGGGTCCGCTGAGACTTGATGGGCACTGCTTTCGAATCGTCCGAACACAATTAATCTTTTTTTTGCGATGACGGCTCTGTGGGGTGAGTCATTTCTGAAGGAATGACCCACCGGTCGTATTCATCAGCGGTCACATAGGTGAGTGAAAGAGCTGCATCCCGCAGACTCGTGCCTTCAACGTGTGCCTTCTTTGCGATCTTTGCCGCTTTTTCATAACCGATGTGGGGGTTTAACGCTGTCACAAGCATGAGTGAATCGTCGAGGTGGTGTTTTATACGCTCAAGGTTTGGTTGAATTCCTGTCGCACAGTGAATCCGCATCGAATCCGACGCGTCTGCGAGAAGATCCGCCGATTCAAGCACGTTGTGAATCATGACCGGTTTATAAACGTTGAGTTGAAAATTTCCCTGAGATCCGGCAAAGGCCACCGTGGCATCGTTGCCGAATACCTGCGCGCAAACCATCGTCATTGCTTCGCACTGCGTAGGGTTGACCTTTCCTGGCATGATCGAACTTCCTGGCTCATTTTCAGGAATCGAGATTTCTGCAATATTCGCCCTCGGCCCAGCTGCCAGCCAACGAATATCGTTCGCAATCTTAAACATCGCCATGGCGAGGCCTCGCAGAGCCGCGCTCATTTCCACAATCGCGTCATGCGCTGCAAGTGCTGCAAATTTATTCTCCGCTGAAACAAAAGGGAAACCTGTTTCTTTGGCAATGTATGCCGCGGTTGTATTTCCAAATCGTGGATGGGCATTCATGCCGGTACCGACGGCCGTGCCACCGATCGCAAGTTCGTAAAGACCCGGCATCGATCTTTCAATGGAGGTCATTCGGTCGTCGAGTTGTGATCGCCAACTTGAGATTTCCTGTCCGAGCGTAATTGGTGTCGCGTCCTGAAGATGAGTTCGTCCAACTTTTACGATTGCTGCATATTTTTTTTCTAATTCATAAAACACATTCCGCAATTGCCGTACGGCCGGTAGAAGACGAGTCTGTATCGATTCCACCGCGGCAATGTGCATCGCCGTTGGAAACGTATCATTTGAAGACTGCCCCCGATTGACATCATCATTTGGATGAACTGGTTTCTTCGATCCCATCTGCCCACCAGCCAACTCAATTGCACGGTTGGAAATCACCTCGTTGGCATTCATATTGGACTGAGTTCCAGAACCTGTCTGAAAAACAACCAGTGGAAAATGTGCATCGAGTTTTCCAGAAATAACCTCATTGGCAGCCTGAACAATCAGCGTCACTTTTTCCGCAGGAAGCTGATTGAGTTCACCGTTGGCAAGAGCTGCACATTTCTTCAGGATTCCAAGAGCTTTTTTGACTAATCGTCCCCACTGGAATCGTTCAACACCAATTTTAAAATTATCTCGAGAGCGTTCTGTCTGTGCGCCCCAATAGCAGTCGGATGGCACGTTGATCTGCCCCATGCTGTCCGATTCCGTACGAACATTTTCGTTCCCGATGATCTTCGAAGATTGACTGGTCATGTGTTTGTTACTTTGTCGTCTCTCAACCCTATGGAATGAATGTTTCGAAAATGGCGGTTTCGAGCAACTCTATTTTCGCACACTACGAATGAAACCCTGTGCGAAAAAGTGTAGCAGGCTCTCGAGGTTCTACGGTTTTGCGACGCGAAAGCAAAGACGCAACAGGCCTCTTACATCTCCCAGCACGCTGCCGTTTTTTATTGCCGTGCTGGTTGAGGATTGCCTGCTGTTCTCAACTCGGTCGTGTCCGCCATCGCTATGGAAAACCAGTGATCGTCACTGATCGCCTGCACGACACAGGCAGTTTGGAGTCGGGGATGAACGACGAGTTTTTCTGGCATCACCTGAATTGGCCGTTCCTTGGCAAAAATCTTTCCAAAGATTGTCCGCAGTGCCAGCTCAAACCGTCCCCGGTGCCCTTCGCCGCCAATTTGTATCGGTCCTTCCCGTTCCAGTACGACTTTTCGAACATTGATCGATGGTTTGTAACAGACCTGCGCGACGACGTCCTGCCAACTGCGCCGACCAAATTCAATCGATGCCAAGGCAACTCGCACGTGCACCAAGCCGTCGCGAAATTCAACGTGCAACGGACGATGCGAAGCGAATACTATTCGCACTCCCTCAGGAAGATCCTCTGGGATTTGTGGTTCTTGACTGAGTTGCCGAGAAACGTGCGAGAGAAGATCTTCCAACGCAAAGTTCTTTCCTGCCAGCCCGAGTCGATCGAGCATGTTGTTCAAAGAAGAATCATTTACCTGCAGGCTGAGCAGACTTTCAGGAGGCGCTCGCGGTCTGGGAGTATGGCTGGCAAGTTGGCCATCGGCTGCAAGACGCAATCGAACTGTTGCACGTGATTGAGCCGTTTCGAATGCTACTGCAGTCGGTGCAAGTCCAAGTCGATCAAGCGGCTGCCACACCTTTTGACGAATCTGATCTTCTAAGGTTTTAATCTTTGTCCCAGCCTCATCGTCCACACGCCGACAAGCCTGCGAGATTAATTTGTTAATAATCTCCTGATTGGCTTCTGGGAGTTTTTCCTCTCGTTGATTCTTGGCGATCTCGCGTACAAGCGAGCGCACCACCGGAACTGAGTCGAAATTGGTTTCGAGATCCGAAAGTCTTGAATTCGTTGAAGCGGTTCCTTTTGCTGGTCCGATGGATAGCCCGTTGGGAGAAAGTTTAATCGGTTTGTGAACGATGAACTTTGAAGCTCCTCGCGAGGTCATTGAAACTCCGCCTGTATCAGTCACTGTGCGAGAGTCTATTTTTCCAGAAACCTCTAATTCACAATTGACTGTGTGTGTATCGGGAATGAAGCGAATTGTGGTCGACTGTTCAACCGTCCGAGTCCCAGACACTTTGTGACCAAGAATTATTTCAGCCACTCGCCCAGTTTCAACACTTGACTCTGGCATTAATTTATCCAAAAGACGCTGATGAATTGCCAGTCGAACATTTGGTGCCATGTAGTGTTCGCCGACCGCGATGACGATTTTCTCTGCGGCAGTTACCGGAGAACGTGACAAATGCGACACCGTGGTCGCAATGTTCATGGCCGCCATGTCATCAGAGCCAGATTCAAACTGTTCAATCGCGTTGATCAACTGCAATGATTGCTGTTGAATATGAATGAGTTCTTCTTCATTGGGAACATTCTGAAGAGAGGGTGACTCGAAAGCACCACGTACTGCTTGCCACACTACGACGCGTCGAGAAAGTGCGAGAGCGGATCGCCTGAGAGACGAGGCATTTGCAATATTTTCTGAAACATCGGCAATGTGCATGCCATCAGCAACCGCGGCGTTTAGCTCCACCATGAGTGGCCCTGCTGATGGATCCTGTGGTCCTCGTGTAGCCAAAAGATCGGCAAGTTTTTTTTGTACTAAAACGATCCAGCCGCTCGTTCTCTGATCTCCATGAATTTGTTCGATCTGAAGAAACATCGCAGCAGGATTCGGCCAACCATCGATTGGGACAACGGATGGTGACGAATATGGAACTGTTCGCGTTCCGAGTGCCTCTGCCATTCTCGGCAAGACTCGCTCTTGCATCCAAATTCGGGGGAGCATGCGAACGCGCGGTTGATCCTGATCGGGAACGTTTCGCAGAGCAAGACGCGGTTCCGGGCGGGATTCCGGTTGTTGAACGAATGATTCCACAGTCGAGTCCGACCAGTTCCGTCGATCTGGATCGTTCAACGACTCTCCCGGGAGTGGAGCAGCGCCGAGGGAGTCTGAATCAACGACGATGTTCATGTGATCCTGTGAATCGAGATCCGCTGTTTTTGATTCGATCGTTTCTTGGGAATCCGTAGCCATCGGTCGCGAAAGGATTGTTCTATTATTTGTAGCGGGACGCTCATTCCGAAGATTGCCTTCATCATGGATCGTGGATTGTTGGACTGGTGAAGAAAGGCGGTTTTGTTTTTGAGACCCAGGGCGAGATGCGACGCGTGCTGGCTGTTCACCACTGGGGATTGCCGGCTTCAACGGAAACACTTCGCCAGAAGATTCTTGGACGACATTCGTAAATGTCGGAATCGAAGGCGCTGTTTTGGAAGACCCTCGCTTTAGTGAATACTGACGCATTCGTTCATCTGGCGATCCTGACTCCTGGCGAACGATCAACGATGATGTCTTTGAATCTTCTTCCGTGGCTCTCGCGTGAAGAAGTCGCTGTGTTGAAAATAATCTTTTTTCAATCGGGTTTTCCGGTTGATTGAGATTGCGATCAACCGCTCGTAGAGAAACATCATTGTGGAGAGGTGACTCTGCTTCTGAATTCACGGCTGCCTCATCAGACTCCAGGCGAGGGGAAATCCATTGCAGTGGAGAAACTTCTCGAAGTACTTCGCGAAACGGGGACTCCAGAAATCGTGACTCTACGGGCTCTGACCGTATCGATGGTTCTTCATTTATTCCTTCTGGCTTCGAGGAGGCTCCCTCGATCACGCTCGCCATTTTTACTCGGCTCTTTTGAGCGTTTTGATCTTTTTTGACTTCCAGAAAGTTCGCATCACGATTTGATTTTTCTACAGCAATACTATTTTTCTGGACGTTTTCTTTTTCGCGTGGATCCTCGAGGCCAAAAAACGGCTCAGCGCATGGCTTGAGTGCATGAGGCATCACAACGCCTCCTGTAAACAAAACTCCACTGAGAAATGATCCGACAAGGATGATGCCGGCGTGTTTTTTGGCCATACCGCTACGATGCCCTTTCACCGAAAAAGGAATCGTGTAATTCGAGTGTCCGAGACACCTATCGGTGTGACCCGGTCAATCCTCACAATCCCCAGAGAAAGTCCTCTCGGAATGTCAGGATCGACACGAATGACCTCTCATATCGATACGCACAGCCGGCATCCCTACGCCTTACCATTGCGCCGCCAGAGTAGGCATAATGCGGCTCATTCCGGGCGACTTAGGCATGCTGGGAAAGCTTTGGTCGCTCAAGCAACGCGGTCCAAGCATCGATCAGCACTGTCAGGTTCGCGTTGCGATCAATGCTCTCTAGGGCATCCAGCGTGATGCCTAACAGGAGCGAAGTCTCTTCTGCCTCACCCGACCAACGTTCTAGACCCGCGCGAAGTGTCGCATCCGCGATTGGCATTTCCGTAACGCTCATTCGAAGAGCCTCACGATAAAATTCGATCACAAATTCAAAAACCATACGCAGCCTGGCTCGACGCAGCTGAGATTCCTTACCAGCAGCTTCTACCAACGCCGTCACATCGCGGGAAATTGTAACGCCCCGCAGTGGACGTTCTGATAAAAGCCCATGAACATGTTCTCGAAACTCAGCGAATGCCGGATCGAGCAACTGCCTTGCCCGTTCAAGACTGCCACCCGCCATTCGTGCTCCTGCTGCTGCAGAGAGTTCATCCGGAGCCTCTTCGCTCGACAGAAGCACTTTTGCGATGGTCTCGACATCGAGTGAACCAAATCGAATGATCTGGCAGCGCGATCGAATCGTTGGCAAGAGTCGTTCGAGTGAGGAGCCGACAAGAATTATGACAGCATGATCTGGCGGTTCCTCAAGCGTCTTCAGCAGACAGTTGGCCGCCTCATCACTCATGGCATC
>Ga0194060_10003295_pt1 | contig 11427 bp, 8 predicted proteins | sample SepL225m_MetaG_FD_163427 | JGI IMG/M metagenome (GOLD analysis project Ga0194060, IMG submission 163427) | Anoxic zone freshwater microbial communities from boreal shield lake in IISD Experimental Lakes Area, Ontario, Canada - Sep2016-L222-5m | ecosystem: Environmental > Aquatic > Freshwater >... | reverse complement strand
CGCATTGCTTCCGCGGCCAATTCGTTCCTCGACAGATCACGCGGATCGAACGGCGCTTCCATGAATCGGGCGTTGCTAGGAAAGCTTTTTGTTAGTCCGGCACTGACCCTGCGTGCCGCTGATTTTCCCGCAGGTCAGCGCCATGGTCTCGAACACCTGCTCATGGCGGAACGCGGGCTTCACATATGGCTTTTTCGCCGCGGTGCGAGTGCCTGGCACTTTCTGCTGATCCGGTTTCATGGGTTCCGCGCCTGGCGTTAAGTTGGCGTGATTATATCCGAATGCTCAACGTCGCCTCATTGCAGCGCGGCCTGGCTCGCTTGTATGGCGTTCCCTCCGGTTCCGGTCCCGAGAGTCGAGTAGTAAGCTTGAGACGCACCTGCAGTCGCAGAGATGTTGTCGATGATGATGCCGCTGGTGCCGCCTACTGCCGCGAACCCGGCATTGGCGACAACAGCCGCGCCCCCGGTCGCGCCCCACGTCGTCGACTGGCCGTTGCTCCTTATGAGCCCGTTGAGATTGAACATGAAGATACAGCCCGCGGTTCCGCTACACCCCCCCGTTCTGTTGGCGCCGTTGGCAGTGACGCTCGCATATATGTAGTCATTTGTCGTGCCGTTCAGGATCTCGGTGACCGGCGAACAATTGGCACTGGCGCTGACGAGCAGTGGTCCAGCTACGGGCGTTTGCACCACGTTGCTACTGTCAATGGGTATCTGCCATAGCGTCGGCCGCTGTGCTGTCCCAGCAGCACTGCCGCAAACGTAAAGATGTCCGGTTCCAGGGGCCGTGTAGTACGCATCGTCGAATGTCCCTGAGTACAATACTGTTCCGGAATATAGGCCCGAAGAGATGCTCACAACACCACGGCCCACTTGAGCCCTGGTGCCGGTCGTGTTGCTGCTGAAATTCGTGGCAAATTGGTAAACGGCCGCACAGGGGCTGGCGCTGCAACTGGTGCTTCTATCGGTACCTACGAACACGTAGACTTTCTGCTGGATCGAGTCCACGATTGGAGAATCGCGTACGCCAGCGCTGTTGGTGGTTGTGCTGCTAGCGGCTGCAAGCGGCCCACTGTTCACAGGAGCGCCGGTCGCCGCATCGATGCGGTGAAGCAGCCCGCCGGCAGAAGTACCGGAAGAGTTACCCGACGCGCTGCCCACGAAGATCTGCGGTGGGCTGCCGTTGTAATCGTAAACCGGCGAAGTAAGCATATTGCCCGCGCTCACGGTGACCGGCCATGGACTGCCGGCCTCAGCCGGGGGGGCGAGCGCAGTGCCCTTGAATACGTTAATGAACTTGTGCAGTTTTCCAAAGCTGTCGCCGACGTAGAGGATATCGTTCTGGTAGTCGTAGAACGGCGATGAGTTCGTGTTCGGGGCGTTGCCCGCAAATGGAAGGACCAACATGCAGGGCGCGGAACACCCAGGGTAGCTATCCGCTGCGACACTGTTCGGCGGGTAGGGACTGGCTATCGTGCCGTCGCCGCTTTTCCACTTGAGCAGAACCAGACTGGCCGCCCCATTGGCCCCTCCGCGCTGGGTGAACGCCACCTGGTCGCCTGATTCCGAGAGCACGGGCGAGGTTTCGGTAAACGCGGCGCCCGTGTTATAGGCCCAGTAGGTGCTGGCGGGGTTGGGTGCGACCGGGCAAGCGACGTTCTGCGGGTCGGTATAGCCGATGTAGAGTCCGTTGAACGCCACGATCGTCGGCCGAGACGTGGGGGGGTCTGAACCGAGCGCAAGGGACGCCAGAGCCTGACTTCCGGGAGTAGTAAGGAAGGCGGGCAGGCTATTTGCCGTAATCCCGATATTGTTTCCGGCGGCTCCCGGATCCAGCGCCTGGATTTTGACATTGGGCCTGCCAGCGCCCGTCTCGGTCACGCCTATGGCCGCACCGTTGCGGACTATCGCGTTCGCAAGGTTGGTCGCCGTTGTGTTGCTGTTGCCGATGACGTAGGCGAAGTCTGTTGCGAGACTTGGGGCCGCTCTGGCGGTAAGGGTTAGGGTGCGGGCGGGAGAAGTATTTGGATTGGTGATCGTAATGCTCTTTCCCTCCCATGAGTTGGAGGCAGGGGGAGGGGATGCAACAGTGCCCACGGCATAGGTCACCGACGCGACCGCACCCTTTCCAGTCGTGGGGAAGACTACGAAATCCTTGGCGCAGTCCGGCGTTGCATCAATCTTGAAACCGAATTTCGCCGGGAATACGGCTGCTTTCCCATATCCCTGCGCGGCATTTGCACCGGCATTCAGGGCGACGCTCCAGTCGCGGTGTGAGGCTGACGCGGCGGCGGTCGGATTTCTGTCGAACCGCTTGGCCCATTTCAGTTCCGCGGGGGAGAAAGGGTTGCCGTCCTTGGCTTTCGAAAAACGCTCCTTTTTCGCAACCTGTGCGGCGAATCGGGGATCCTTATTCATCTTCTTCCATTGATCGAAGACGACGCTGCCTTTCCTCGCGGCTTCGTCGCGGGTATCCGGATTTGGGTAGATCAGGTGCCTGTGGCTCCAGTCGTGAGGCAGGCCGCGACCCGCCTCGGTCTGCGCGAACGCCGGACCAAACACTGCGGAAATAAGTCCTGCCGCGACAGCGATGAACGCTGTCAGGAAAAACCGTTTCGCATTGGAATTCATGCGCTGTTCCTGTCGAGGAAAATATGAATTCAATATATCACTTCAAGGACTTAACAATTGTTAAATAGCTTTAAATTCGCGTCGAATTGGCTCGAAAAGCGTGAATTAATTCACGCAATATGAGGCCGGCGGTCGTCGGGGCCTGGTGCATCGTTTGGTCATCGAAATTGCAGAATTTCCGCTAGAAGTCGCTTGTGCCAACCCGTAGCCGACCCGCTGACGCATAGCCGCGCACGGAGGCGCGGATATAATTGGCTCTCGATGCGCGAGAAAAAATTTGCACCGGCGCTTCATCCCCGCACGCACGCCAACAGTTGCCGTAGACTTCCCATGGCCGAACCCGACCGCAAAGCGCTCATTTTCGTCTTCGACGACAACGAGGCCATACGCACGCTGGTGCGCATACACCTGCAGCAGGCCGGCTATGCGGTGCGCGTGTTCGAGGATGCGGTCGAAGGTGGCAGGGCGATGCTGGAGACGCCTCCCGACCTGCTGATCTGCGACGTCAATATGCCCTACATGGACGGGCTCGAGTTCCTCGGCGCGATGAAGACCGATGCGCGCGTCGCGCGCGTGCCGACCATCATGCTGACATCGAGAACCGACGAGGATACCGAGATGGCCGCGGCCAACGCCGGCGCCGCGCGTTTCCTGACCAAGCCGCTGCGCCGCGACGACCTGATCCAGGCGGTCGCGCAGGTATTGTCCCGAAGAAGCGTCGGCGGCATGCCGCCGCGCTGAACCTGGCGCCTACTTCTCTTTCGCTGGCGCCGGTGACGCCGGTGCGGTGCCCGGTTTCGATCCCGCCGCCGGCGTTTCGGGCAGGATGCCGATGAGGACCATGGCGTCGCGGCCTTCCAGGCCGAACTGGTCGATCGCCCTGACTTTGAGCACATAACTTCCGGCCGCGAGACCGGAGAAGCTGGCCTCCGGCTCCGCATTCAGGGTTTCGCCCATCATGCGCTGGAAGTCCGCGTCCGCGGCCAGCCTGGCGCGATAGCGCACCGCGCCCTCGAGCGGCGGGAAGCCCAGCCGCAGTGAGGGCGCGCGCTGGAACACCGGCTCCTGGGGCAGTGCGGGCGCCGCCAGCAGGCGCACCGGCGGTATCGGCTTGCGGCTCTCGTCGACCAGGGAGCCGTAGCCTTCGGGAACCGCCACCGCGTCAGCTGGCGCGGCCGGGCCGGCGTTCGGCGGCAGGCCGGCGAAGGCGATCGTGCCCTCGGTCACTTCGGTGCGGGTCCCGCCCGCGCCGGCGGAAACCCTGAACTCGGTGCCGCGTACGGCGGCCGAGGCAAAGCCGGTGCGGATCTCGAAGCGGGACCCGGTCGGCGTCGCGGGTTTGAACCGTGCCTCCGCCTGCCCCGCCTGCATTTGAAAGCGCGCCTCGGTGGCGTCCGAGCCAGGAACGCGTCGTGCGCGCTCTATCTTGAGGTCGCTCTTCGACTGCAGCCGCAGCGTCGAGCCGTCGACCAGCTGGATGGTCACATAGCCGTCTTCCGCGGTCTTGATGGTCGCGCCCTCGCGCAGACGCTCGCCCGTCACCACCTGGGTGCCGTCCGCTTTGTGCGCCTGGCCGCTGACGTTGCTGACCGTCACTTCACCCGGCGCGTCGCGCAGCAGCGACGCCGGAATCAAGAGGATGCTGCCCGGCACCAGGCGGTTGGGGTCGGGAATCTTGTTGTGCTTCTGCAGTTCCGGCCAGCGCTTCGGATCGGCGAGCCAGCGCTTGCCCAGCCCGCTGAGCGTATCGCCCTGCTGCACGGTCAATTGGAAATCGGGGCCGGCGGAATCGGAAGCCACGCTGCTGGCGGGCGCAAGCGCGCAAAGCGCGGCGAGCAGCGCCCAGCGCAGCGCGAGTTTGAGCAAACTGAAGTTCCACATTATTTTCTATCCCGGAAATGCTGACGCGAGTGCTGAGAAAACGCCAAGGCGCGCAACAGCCATTGCGCTGAGATCAAGAATCGACGCGGATCTTCAGGCATCGCCTATTCCCTGACTGCCGACTGCTGCGCCATCTGCGGCTGCCGCCAGCGGCAGGACGAAGCCGAATTCCGAACCGGCGCCGGGCGTGCTCGCCACGCGCATCTCCCCGTCGTGGCGCTCGACGACCGTCTTCACGAACGCGAGCCCGAGTCCGATGCCCTTCTCCTTCGGCTGGCCGGCGGTGGAAAAGCGCGCGAAGCGTTCGAACAGGCGCTTCTGGTCTTTTTCGCTGATGCCGTATCCCTGGTCGCGCACGCTGCAGCGCGCCTCTTTGCACTCGGCTGCAACCGACACCAGGACCGTCGTGTCCCGCGGGCTGTACTTTACCGCATTGTTGGCGAGGTTCACGATGGCGCGGATCAGCAGCCCGCGGTCGGCGCGCACCGGCGCAGCGATGCCTCCCGCGAATTCGATGCGTATGGATTTCGCCGCGGCCTGCGTGCGCACCGCCTCCACCGCCGCGCACGCGATCTCGCCCAAGTCGCAGTCGGCGAGTTGAAAGGCCTCGGTCTCGACGCGCGCGAGCTGCACGAACTGATCCGCCAGTTCAATGGTCGAGCGCGCGTAGCCCTCGATTTGCGCGAGCGCGGCGGCGGCCGGATAGCTCTCGGGATCGAGGCCGTGCAGCTCGGCCACCGCGAGAATGGAGGCCTGCGGCGAGCGGATGTCGTGGCTCAAGAATGCGAGCGTTTCGTCGCGCCTCTTCTGCGCCGCGCGGATCGCGGACAGGTCCACCAGTGTCACCAGCAGCCCGACCGGTTCGCCGCTGTCGTTCAGCGAGGGCGCGCCGTGCAGCTGCAGGCTGCGGCCCTGGGCGTCCTTGAACTCGATTTCGGCGTGATCCCGTTCGTCGAGCGCGCGCCGCGCGTCTTCCCAGAGCGAGGCACGCTCCGGCGCAAGCCGCAGCAACAGCGCGGCGAGCGCCTGTCCGCGCAGGGCGTCGCGGCCTTCTGCGCCGAACACGCGCGCGGCGAGCCGGTTCGCGATCAGCACGCGCTCGTCCGGGCCCGCCACCAGCGTCGCCACGGGCAGGCTGTCCAGACTGTCGGCGATGAAGCGCCGCGCTTCGCGCAGGCGGTCGGCGGCGTTGCGCACCGCCGCGATGCGGCGGCCGAGCACGTCGGAGAAGCGCGCGCTCATCGGTTCGCGTTTTCCCGGAACGATCGCCGGCTCGCGCTCGAGCTGCTCGAACTGGCTGCCGAGAAAGCGCACCACGGCTTCGAGCCTGCGCCAGCTCCACAGGGGGTAGGCGACGATGAGTATCAGCGCCGCCGCGCCTGGCGGGAACCAGACCTGCGCATGCGCGAGCAGCAGCGCCGCGGCGGCGAGCGTCGCGGCGAGCAGCCCGGCCACCAGCGGCAGCACCAGCCTGGGTGTGAGCAGGATGAAGCCGATCAGCGCGGCGGCCACGGGAACGAAGCTGAACAGGGCGCTCGCGGCCGGCGAGGCGAACACCGCGGTGCGCCCGCGAAGCAAGGCGCTCAGCGCCTGCGCCTGGATTTCCACCCCCGGCATGAGTTCGGCGTGGCCGGTCAGCGGCGTGGGGTAGGCATCGCCCAGGCCGGTGGCGGTGGCGCCGATGAGCACGAATTTCCCCGCGAGGGCGCCGGCATCCTGTCTGCCCGCGAGCAGCGTGAGAGCCGGCACGCGCCGGATGGTGCCGGGCGGCCCGGCAAAATCGATGTGCACGCGGTAGTCGCGCAGCCAGCCGTGCGCCTGCGCCTCGCCCTTGGGCCTGCGTTCCCCCGGCAATGCGCCCGGGGCCAGCGCCGCCGCGCCCAGCGCCAGGCTGAATGCCGGCCATTGCCGCTCGGCGTATCCCTCGCGCAGGTAGAGGCTGCGCACGGCGCCGTCGCTGTCGGGTTCGACGTGCACATGCGCCAGGCGCACGCCCGCGTCGAGGAAGGGCTGTGCGGGCAGGAGAACTTGCGGCACCGGACCCGAGCGCGCCTGCGCCGCCACCGGCAGGATCACCCCCGGGTTCGCCGCGAGCACGCCGGCCAGCGCCGCATCCCCCTTGGGGTCGCGATCATCGGTTTCGGACAGGATCACGTCGACCGCGATGGCGCGCGGATGGCCTGCCGCGACGCGATCGAGCAGCGTCGCCAGCACCGCTCTGCGCCAGGGCCAGCGGCCGATCGCGGCGATGCTCTCGTCGTCGATCGCGACGATCGCGATGTCATCTGGCGCGGGGCGCTCGCGCAGGGACTGCGCCGCGTCGTACAGGACGAGATCGATGCGCCCGAGTCCGACCATCGCGCCCAGAACCAGCGCCAGGGCCGACAGCGCGAGCGACAGCGCCGTCCATTCGAGCAAGGCCCGGCGCGGCAGCCAGGCGCGCTTGACCTCGTCTGCGATCATGCTTCGGCGCTGGCGTGATAGAGGGATATCCAGGCAAAGGCAAGCAGCAGCATGAAGGTCAGCGCGTTTGCCGGTATCTGCAGATTGAAGTCGACCGCGCTGTGGATCATCAGCGCGAGTATGCCCATCATCGCCGCGAAGGACAGCCCGCGCATCAGCGGGTCGCGGCGCAGATACTGGGCGCGCAGCGCGGCGGCGAACGACATCGCCACCATCAGTCCGAGCAAGGACAGGCCGACCGCGCCGGTTTCCGCCGCAAACTCCAGGTAGTCGTTGTGCGCATGCGTGTAGGACATCTGCGTCTCGCCCTGGCTATAGCGCGGGAACACCACCGGGAACGAACCCAGGCCCGACCCGAAAACCGGGTAATCCTTCCACATGCCGAGGGCGTAGCCGGCGACCTCGTCGCGATCCTCGGTTTCGGCGGTGGTCTGCGTGATCCTGTCGACCACGCGCTTGGTGCCGAAGTAGGTGCCGACGATGAACACGTCGACGGCGATCAGGCTGACGAGCAGCACGACCATGGACCTGGTCGCCCGCTTCGCCAGCAGCAGGCCGATTACCCCGGTGGCGAGCAGGCTGATGAAAAAGGAGCTGTTGCCCATGCGCGAGCGCGTGAGCACCAGGGCGACGACCATCATCACCAGCCCCAGGCGCAATGCCATCTTCGGGCTGATCATCCATTGGATCAGGCTGCGGAAGAATCGCCCCCAGGACTGGTGCCGCTCGCCGGAGAGATTCGCAATGAGCACGCCGATCCCAACCGACAGGCACAGCGCGAGGTAGGCGGCGAAGTGGTTGCGGTTGGCGAAGGTGCCGCTGGCGACTTCCCCGCGGCTCTGGAGGCTGACCAGGGCCCCGAACAGGGCCTGAAATATTCCCGATGCGATCACCGTGTAAGCGGCGGCGCGAATCCGCTCGCGGTCGCGCAGCAGGATCAGGCTCAGAGCGAAAAACGCGAGATACGAAGTGCTCTTGCAGGCGGCCTCGAGCGTGGCGTAAGGATCGAGCGTCAGCGGCGCCGCGCCCAGCGTCTCGGGGGCCGCGGCCGCCAGGTACCAGCGCGCCGCTTCCGGCGAGAGCAGTTTCAGCAGGCCGACGGGCAGGGGCAGCAATTGCAGCCAGACGTAGGCGAGCCACAAGAGCCCGCACAGCAGCATCGGCCAGGCCTGCTGGAGAATCATTGGGAAAGCGCGTTTGCCGCGGATGAGGCCGGCCAGCCACCATAGCGCGAGCGCCAACACCCACAGCGCGAGCAGGGCCCACACCCAGGGCCGGTTGCTGCCCAAGGGGACCGGCGCCCAGACGAGCAGCGCCAGATAGAAGACAAAGATCCAGCGGCTGCTATCGGCTCTGTGGTGCACGACGGGCGTTCATGCGAACGGATGCGCAAACGAACAGGCCCGGAAACCTGCGCTTCCGGGCCCGGTGTGGCCGCGCGCTGCTGCTAGCACCGGCTGCCCGTGCAGCCGCCTCCTGCGCCTGGCGTCGCCGTGGGGACAACCAGCGCTACCGGCCCCGGCACCGGGCTTGCGGGAATTTGCGCCACGGCCGCGCCTGCGGCGGTCGGAGGCAAGGTTCCGAGCATGGCGGAAATGACGTTCGCCGCCGACGCTTCGGCGGCGGCAGTGGCTGCCTGGGTGGTCGCACTCGCCAAATCCACGGCTGCCTGCGCCGCGGCCCGCAGCTGTGCATTTTCCGGATTGGCGTTGGCCAGCGCCTGAGCCTTGTTGGCCTCGGCCTGCGCCGCCGCCGCCAGCGCCGCGGATGCGATCGCCACCGGCGAGTTGTCGGGCAGCTCCGCCTGCTGCAGCGCCACGGCCGCCTGAACGACGGCCAGCGCCGAGGCTACCGGTATGGGATCCGTGGGCGACTTTTTCGGTCCCCACAGGTTGGATCGGTCCGTTTCGATTTTGCTGATCGGGCCGTAAGGCGTGAATACGGCGATCTCGCCCAGGCTGACCCGCGCGACCCCGATTTCCTGTTGCTTGTCCGGGTCCTTGCTGTTGACCACCACGGTGAAATCGGCGGGACCGGTAGTCAGAATGTCGACTATCGACGCGCCCGCGGTAATGTTTATACCCTCGTGGTTTTCAGTCTGGATATTGCCGGTGATGTAGCGCATGCCGCCGTTCACCAGGTCTACCACCGACTTGCTCGCCTTGGTGTTGTTCGGATCGAACTGATATTGATCGATGGTGAGCGTCGAGCCGGGGCCCAGCACGACGATCTGCCCGTCGGTGAATTTGAGCACTGCGCGGCCGTCGGCGCCGGTATTGAAAGAGGTGCCCGCCTCGAACGTGGCTCCCACGTTCGCCGCCGCCGACCCGCCGGATCCCCTCTGCATGGTAACCGTGTTCGCGACTGCGTCCACATAACCGGCCAGTCTCGGATCGGTTTTCGCCGCGACCTCGGCCTGGGTGACCGCGGCGATCGCGCCTATGGTCCGCGCCGCGGACGCGACCGTCACCGGCGCGCCGGGCGGCAGCACGGTGGCCCACAGTTCTCCGGCGGCCGCCTGAACCACGGCGGGGGCTGCCGCAAACGGCAGCGGTTCGGGCGGGGTGCGCCCCGGGCGCCACGGCGCGTACTCGTCGTTCGCGACTCGGTGGACCGGGCCGTAGGGCGTGCGCACGGCAATCTCGCCGAACGCAACCACGGTAAAACCGATCTCCTTCGGATCGGGATGGACGGAGACGATGAAATCGGCGCCTCCCGGCTTCTGGATGCTGACCATCGACTCGCCCGCGAGTATGCGCACGCCTTCGTTGTTGGCCGTGCCGATGATGCCGGCCACATAGCGCATCTCGCCCTTCATCAGGTCGAGGCTGGAGGCGCTTTGCCTGGCGTCGTTCGCGGCGTAGCGGTAGGTTCCCACGCGCAAGGCCGAACTCTCGCCCAGCGTGATCACCTGGCCGTCGGCGAATTTCACGATCACTTTTCCGTCGACGCCGGTGCGAAAGGTGGTGTCGGCTTCAAAAGTATCCCCGGCTTTGGCGGGCCGCGCCTTGTCGGAGGCGGGCTGTATGGAAGCCAGGCCCGAAACCTCGTGCACATACCCGGCCTGCGCCCATGCGGCGGAGGAAAATGTAGCGCAGACAAACAGCACCGAGCACGCGCCCAACACGCTCAGCGTCTTTCGCATCCTTGTGATCGCAATCATCGCCGAAATCCCTGTCTGATCGGTTCCCCGGACACGGCCGTTGCCGCAGCTTTTGCGCAAGCGGGGCCGGCAATATCCTCATATTTACGTATAGCACAAACGAGGTCGAAACGCCTGTAACTTTTTGCTATTTCAAACATTTTTTGACGATTGCGCAGGGCCCCGCGCTCGAGCGAGCGCACCAGCGCGGCGCGCAGTTCGGCATCCAGCGACTGCCAGGTGGCTAGCCCCACGAACAAGACCGTCTGCTGCACGCTCGGCTCCCACGGGCCCAGCGCATCGGCGTAGCGCAGCGCCGTCAGCAGTTCCTCGTCGGGTTCGTCCAGGTAGAGCTTGCTCAGGGCGAGGTTTGCCCACAGGAAAGGCGAGGTCGGCCGCTGTTGCAGCGCCTGGCGAAAGCGCAGGCGCGCTGTCCGTGTGACGTCCAGCGCCTGGCGCGGCGTTCTGGAAATGCGCATGCTCGCCAGATTCAAGGTTCCCATGCCTTCCAGCGCCCAGGGATTATCGGCAGTGTATTCGAGGCTGTTCGAGAAATAATGCGTCGCGTCGCGGATTGCCCTCGTCCCCGGCATTCGCACCGGGAACGCCGCCATGCCCGGGTATAGCGCCACGGCAGTCGATCGGTCGATCTCGCGCTGCGCCGTCTGCACGAACAGCCCCGCCAGGCCCAGCCTCGCGCACTGCACCGCCGTCAGCGCAAGAAGAACGAACAGCGCTGCATAAGCCGCCTGGCGCCATCGGGTGGGAGTTCGATGGCCTGCGCGGGCCGCGCCGCTGCCGGGCGCAGTCCGCGGCGAACGATTTGGAGTCGGGCTGTCAGCCATGAAATAAGGCGCGCTCTGGCGCGAATCCGGTTGTGTTCAGTATTTTCGGCATAATCGATAGAAGCATTACGCGCCGATAGTCTACGTCCAATCCCGTCAGGATGCCGCGGTCCCGGCCTATAATCGGCCCTGCGCATCCGGAAATGCGCAGTTATTGGATCTTGGCCGAAACGTCGATTTTGGGCTGCACACCAATTCTCGAATTTCGCCTAAGCAAAGTTTTTCCACGCAACAGCAAGAACTTTGGCGTTCTCTTCGCAAATCTGTCGGAAGCCGTGGCTAATGCGCACATCTTCCGCGCACGTGCGCCAATAACCAAGAGCGGCCGGTGCGGCCTGCCGCCATACGCCGGCCTCCTCCGGCAAAGGCAATGCCGGTGCATAGCGGTTGCCTGGAAGCTCCCCGCCGCGCAACGGCGCGTACATCATGGGCAGCATGTCATAGGCTGGTGCCAGTGCCAAGC
>Ga0194060_10003293_pt1 | contig 11432 bp, 8 predicted proteins | sample SepL225m_MetaG_FD_163427 | JGI IMG/M metagenome (GOLD analysis project Ga0194060, IMG submission 163427) | Anoxic zone freshwater microbial communities from boreal shield lake in IISD Experimental Lakes Area, Ontario, Canada - Sep2016-L222-5m | ecosystem: Environmental > Aquatic > Freshwater >... | reverse complement strand
TGCCCGATGCTTGGCAGCAGGTTGGTTCGCAACCCAAGAAAAATTTGTCAGGAAAATGATTCGCCCTGCCGTTTGCGTTGCATCAAAAGCCAACGCTATTTTTCTGCCGGGATGTAACCACGAGCCGATCAGGGTTAATACTCGGGGCCTCAATGAGGACGGTCATATGTCAAGACATTTGGATAACTTGAAAAGACTCAGGGCCAAGCTGCAACAGCGCTATGGCAGCGACGATGCCCTGGTGCTGGAGTTCAAGCGTGAAATTGACGCGCTAGAAGCCAGCGCAGGTGAACGGTCACTGCCCTACGGCAGTTTCATCAAGGGCAGCTCCGCCCCATTTGTGAAGCAAAAGCTGGGCGACAGTCTGGCCCTTCAGTGAGGGGGCCATGACAAAGGCGCCGCCGCACGCCGGTTCCGAAGAAACCGAACTCAAGCTGGCTTTGCCAAGCGCCGATCCAGCGACGCTGTTGCTGCGGCTCAAGCGCGTTCCGGTATTGGCGCGACGCAAGAGCACAACGCTGCATTTGCACAACGTCTATTTCGACACCCCCGAGTTGATGCTGCGCCAACAGCGCATTGCACTGCGGCTGCGGCGTGTCGGCGACGAAGCCAAGCCGCTATGGCTGCAGACCCTGAAGACGGCCGGTCGCGCTGACTCAGCGTTGAGCCAGCGAGGCGAATGGGAAACGCCGGTGCCGGGTGCAGCGCTGTCGTTGAAAGCACTGCGAAACACACCCTGGCCAGCGATCGACGCCGACGGCCACCTGTTTCGGGCGTTGGCACCGGCCTTTGAAACCAACTTCGAGCGAACGCTCTGGCTGGTGCGCCGACGCGACGGCAGTGTGGTCGAAGTCGCGCTCGACATCGGTCAAATTTCAGCCGGTGAACGGCACACGCCTTTGTTTGAACTGGAACTGGAATTGAAAGCCGGGCCGCCGTCGGCTTTGTTCGAGATTGCCAGCCAGATTGCGCGCAGCGTCGCTGTTCTTCCCGCCACCCTGAGCAAGGCGCAGCGCGGCTACGCGTTGACGCAGGACGCACTGCTCACAGCCGTCCGCGCTGCACCGCCAGCCTTGCCGTCCAAGCTGCCAGTGCCCAGCGCTGCACAACGCGTGCTGAGTGAAATGTTTTCCCAATTCACCAGCAACCTGAACGCGCTGCTGATTTCCGACGACCCTGAAGTGGTGCACCAGGCCCGCGTGGGCTGGCGTCGCTTCAAGAGTGCACGGCGACTGTTCGGTCCGGTTCTGGCGCTGGAGGCCGTTCCATCCTGGCTGCCACTTCAAGCGCTATTAATCTGCCTTGGCAAATTGCGCGATCTGGACGTCGCCCTCAGCGAAACATTACCGCCGCTGGCCCATGTCTATGTGGCGGGCGACCCGCGCCGCGCCGAAGCCTGGCAGCACATGGTGCTGAGCCTGGCGCAGGCGACCCAATTGCAGCGCAAGGCGGTGCGCTATGCGCTGCGCGAACCCAGCGTTGGTGAATGCCTGCTGGCAACCACGCAATGGCTTGAGAATCTGTCCAGCACGGATGCGGCAAGCCGCACCGTGCAGGAACCCGATGCATCGCTGCGGCGCTGGACGCAGACCCGTATCCTGCGCTTGCATGGGCAACTGAAAGCAGCCGCCAGGAAGAGCGAAGATTCCGAACAAAAGCATCGCGTGCGGATTCTGGCCAAGCGAATGCGCTACGACCTGGAAGCGCTATTCGACCTGCTGCCGCGCAAGCGCGCGCAGCGTTGGCGCACGCAAGCGCTTGAGTTGCAAACCAGCCTGGGTGCAACACGGGATGCAATGCAGGCGGCCAGTTTGCTGGTTGAACTCGAAGCAGACCGTGGGCTGGTGGAGTTCCTGCGCGGCTTTGCCCTTGGCCGGCAGGCCTAGTACTCCCTGCGCCACCGCGGCGCGTTGACTTCACACGACAAGCGAATGGTTGTGTCGTCAAGTTGTCATCTACACCCCCTAAATTAGCGCTGTTGGTGCCGGAGCGAGTACATCTCCGGCGAGTAGGGCATCAGTGTGTTTGACGTAATGCTACCAACGCCAAATTCAATACTGACCCACAGCTATCCGAGGGGACTACGTTGCAAATCCGGATTGCTCAAGCAATGCCTGCTATGGAGCGCAATTTCACATGAATTCGCTCGCGGTGAACCTTCGCTATCAGCCGCGCGAGCCCTCGCGCCGGCTCAAGGGCGTGCTGATCGTGATCGCCTTGCACGCGGCGCTGGGCTATGCACTGGTTTCAGGCATGGCGCGCAAAGGCTTGAACCTGATCAAGAAACCACTCGAAGCCGTGATCATTCAGGAAGTCTTCCTGCCGCCACCACCGCCGCCACCGGTCAAGCTGATCAAGCCTCCTGAGCCGCTGGCACCCCGAACCGACAGTGCGCCGCCAATCCCGCGCGCCGATTCAGTGCCCGTGCCCCACGTCAGCCCGGTTGAATTGGCACCCAGCGAAGCCCAGGTCGCAACAAAGCCCACGCCGCCCGTTGTTGCAACACCGGCGCCGGCAGCTGCACCCGATCACCAAAAGGCACAAGTGGCCTCGATGGAAAACGAATACGCCAGCATGCTGCGAACCCTGCTCAATTCAATCAAGCGCTACCCGACGGGCCGCGCTGCCAGCCAGCAGCGTCCGCAGGGCAAAGTGAAAGTCTGGTTCACCCTGGCGCGCAGCGGCAGCTTGCTTGAGGCCGGAATTCTCGAATCATCCAATTCCAACCTGCTTGACGATGCAGCACTGGCCACCGTGCGCCGCGGCGTCTATCCCCGTTTTCCTGCCAACACCTGGGACGGCGAAGACCTCCACAAATTCCTTGCCGAGATTGAATTCAGTCCACCCAGTGCCTGAGCCACGGCCCACAACAAGCATTTCCCATTTTTCTCTTCCAACTTCTTCACTCCCCTTCTCTTCCTTCCCCAAACCTTCCACTAAATGAATGACATGAAAAAATTCAAACTCACCCCCGTTGCGCTGCTTATTGGCGCCCTGTGCAGCGCATCTCCGCTCTGGGCACAGCAATCAACTGCCACCGATATTGGTCGCATTTCGGTCGAGGGCCAGGCTGCCGGCACCAGTACCGGGTTGATTGTTCAGGAAGACACACCGAAGGCGCGCAGTTCAGTCAACCGCGCACATCTTGAAACGCTCAACCCGTCCAGCAACCCGTATCAGGCGATTGAAATGCTGCCCGGCGTGAACGCCTTCAGTTACGACGGCACCGGCCTGTTTGGCGGTGGCCTGCGCGTGCGTGGTGCCAACAGCGACCAGATGGGTTTCACCATCAACGGCGCGCCGGTCAACGACTCGGGCAATTTCGCGGTCTACCCGCAAGAGTATTCAGACATCGACAATCTCTGCGAAGTGTTCCTGACACAGGGTTCGACCGACACCGAGGCACCTCATGTGGGCGCTTCTGGCGGCAATGTCGGAATGGTGACCTGCGCACCGGCGGACGCATTTCGCATTCGCCTTTCGCAATCGATGGGCATGCTGAATTTCTCCAAGACCTTTGTCCGCCTCGACAGCGGCAGATTTGCCGACGGCAAGGCAAAGGTTTTCATTTCTTATTCCAAGTCCCAAGCCGACAAGTTCAAGGGCGAGGGGAAAGCAGACAAGGATCACATTGATCTAGGTGCCGAATTCAAACCCAGCGACAGCCTGGTGCTGTCCACCAGCCTGCTCTACAACAAGGCCGTCAACAACAATTTCCTGACGCTCTCCAAGGCCAATATCGCGGCTTCTGGCAACACGCTGGATTTCGTCACAACGCCGCCTCAGAACCCAACGCCCGTCAACGGCACTGCGCAAACAGTGCCTACGAGCGGAGCGACGTCACTCGTGTCTGCACCCAACACCTATTACGGATTCAACCTGAACCCGTTCAAAAACTACCTCTGGACCGGCAAAGCTGAATTCAAGGTCAACAAAGACGTTTCCCTCTCGGCCGAACCCTATTTCTGGTACGGCTTTGGCACTGGCGGTCAAGAACAGCAAACCCTCGTGGAATCCAATGCATCCACCATTCGCGGCGGTGGCCTGGCCGATATCAATCGCGACGGCGACACCCTGGACACGGTCTTGATCTACCGTGGCTCGCTAACCCAAACTTACCGCCCAGGCGCCACCTTCAAGACCAACATCCGCGTCGACAACAACACTATTCTGGCGGGCTACTGGGTCGAGCGCGCGCGCCATTTCCAGACGCAACCCGCAGTCCGGATTGACAACGCCGGCAACGCCGCCGACATCTGGCTCCAGAACGAGAGCCTGTACCTGCGCCGCCAGGACGGCACCGTCTACCAGGGACGCGACCAAGAGACCATCAGTTCGGCTTCATCCCTGTTCGTACAGGACAGCATCAGCCTGATGCAAGACAAACTCAATCTGCAATTGGGCTTGCGCAAGTCGGAGATCAAGCGCGACTTCAGCAACTTCGCCAACGAAGGCTCAGGCCAAGGCGCCGATTACAACCTGAGCAAGACCTACAACAAGGTTCTGCCCAGCGTCGGCGTGCGCTACGCGCTGGACCCGCAGCAGCAGGTCTTTGCCAATGTTGCCGGCAACATGAAGGCACCCGGCAACTTCAGCTTCCAGTCACTGCTGGTTGGCGGCACGACCGTCAACGGCCTGTTGACGGGCGCCACACTGCGCGACCCGGCTGTGGCAATGGAAACCTCAACCAATCTGGACATCGGTTACCGCTTCGCCGGCACGGACCTGACATTCTCAGGATCGGTTTACTACATCAACTTCAACAACCGCATTGCCCGCGCCTACGACCCGATTTCCAGTCTGTCAACTGACTACAACGTCGGCAACGTCATCACCCGTGGTTTTGAACTGGAGTCTGGCTACAAGCTGAGCAGCAACTGGTCGCTCTACGGCTCACTGTCGTACACCGACAGCAAAATGCAAAGCGATTTGCGGACCGGCCTGGCAACCTACGAGGCAACCACCGGCAAGCAGATGCCCGATACACCGCAGTGGCTTAGCGGTCTGCGCCTGGGCTACACCAGCGCCAACTGGTACGGCAATGCCGACCTGAAGTACACCGGCAAGGCCTACTCGACGCTGGTCAATGATGAGTCGGTGGACGGTGTGACACTGTTCAACGTCAGTCTGGGCTATCGCTTTGGTGATACGGCGTTCCTGAAGAAGCCATCGGTTCAATTGAACGTGAACAATCTGTTCGATCAAAGCTACCTGCGCATCAACTCGGGCAGCGGCAGCAACTTCACAACACGTGCCATCGGCACTGGGGGTAGCACGCCGTTCTACTACGTTGGCAGTCCGCGCTTTGTCTCGGTCACGCTGCGCTCGGACTTCTGATGCGGGTGCACAGCGTTGGCAACGGGTTGCGCTCGGCTGCACTCGTGGGCGCACTGTCGGCCAGCGTCTGCCTGGGGGCAGCGCTGCTCGGCTTTTCGCAGTGCGTGCGGGCGGCGGAGTCAGCACCGCCTCCACCGCTGACGCTGACGCTGCTGGCGTTCAGTGATTTTCACGGCTACCTGCTGCCACCACCCGGCAGCGTGCTGGTGCCGGTCCCGGGCAAGGACGCCGGCGCACGCGTCGCGGCGGGTGGCGCGGCCACGCTCGCAACCCTCGTTGAACAACTCAAAAGTCAGAACCCCGGCAACACCTTGCTGGTTGCCGCGGGCGACATGATCGGCGCGTCCCCTTTGGTGTCAAGCCTGTTCCACGACGAACCCACGATCGACTTTTTGAACCAGCTTGGCGTGCAGGTGTCGGCCGTTGGCAACCATGAATTCGACAAGGGGCGCAGCGAATTACTGCGCCTGCAGAATGGTGGCTGCTATCCCAAGTCGGCGGACGGCAAGACCGGTGTGGTCGGTGTCGATACCTGCATGCGCAACGGCCAATTCAAGGGCGCCAGCTTTCAATACCTGGGCGCCAACGTCATCGATCAGGCAACGGGCAAAACGCTGTTTCCCGCCTACGCCATCCATACCATCGCCGGGGTCAAGGTCGGATTTATCGGCGTGACCCTGAAGGAAACCCCGCAGATGGTGATACCGGCCGGCGTTGCAGGGCTGCAATTTGCCGATGAAGTGGCCACCGTGAACCAACTGGTTCCGGTTCTGAAAGACCAGGGCGTCACAGTCATCGTGCTGTTGCTGCACCAAGGGGGTGAAACGACAGCCAAAACGCTGCTGGACAAATCCTGCCCCGGCTTTAGCGGCGATATCCTCAGCCTGGCCGATCGCATGGACCCGGCCATTGACCTCATCATCAGCGGCCACACGCACCAGGAATATGTGTGCTTCAGACCCGACGGCAAACTCATTACGCAATCGGGTCCGAATGGTCGATTACTGACCAAGATTGATCTCAGCGTGGACCGGATGACGCACAAGGTCATCGCCAAAGATGCCAACAACAAAGTAGTCATTAACGAATCCGGCGTCAAGGACGCTACCGGCGGCCTGCTCCCGATGCCGGCAACTTATTCCGCATTGCCCCCGAACCCTGCGACGCAAGCCATGGTGCGCCGCTACGCGGATTTAGCCGCATCGGTGTCGAACATCGTCATCGGCAGGGTCTCCGCTGGCCTCGACCGCAAGATCAACGAGGCAGGTGAAAGCACGCTCGGCGCCGTCATCGCGGATGCCTTTCTGGCTGCAAGCGCGAACGCCAGCCATGGGACTCAAGCGGCGCAGATCGCCTTCACCAACCGCGGTGGCATCCGCAGTGATCTGACGGCCGGTCAGGACGTCACGTTCGGGCAGCTCTATAACGTCATGCCGTTCGGCAACAACCTGGTCACCATGGACCTGAGCGGCGCGCAACTGCTGCGACTGCTGGAGCAGCAGTGGGAACAACCGCAATCACCGGGTGGACGCATCCTGTCGGTCTCCAGCGGCTTTAGCTACAGCTGGGATGCCAGTCAAGCTGATGGCGCAGCGAGCGGCACCGGACATCGCGTCGTGCCCGGTTCGATGAAGCTACACGGCATACCGATCGAAATGGACCAGAGCTACCGCATTGCGGTGAACAACTTCATGGCCAGCGGCGGCGACAACTTCACGGTTCTGCAACAGGGACGCAATCAACAGACCGGGGACATTGATGCAGTCGTGGCCAGAGCCTATTTTCAGGCCAGGGGTCTGGTTGACAGACCCGCGTTGAATCGAATTTCACGCCTGAACTGACGCCCGGCATTTTTTAACACGGCTGACACATGCCACCTCTTTAATCAAGTTCTTTTCTGGAGTTCACTCAATGACAATTCAAAACAGCCGTCGCAACTTTTTGGTGAAGACCGCTAGCGCAAGCGCAGCGGTGGCAATGATAGGCACGCTGGCAGCTTGCGGTGGTGGTGACCCCAAAGCTGTGTTCCTGGTGCCGCCGCCCAAAGCCGACTTCAAATACGGTGTGGCCAGTGGCGACCCGTTGACCGACCGCGTGATTCTATGGACCCATGCCAAGATTGCGAACAGTACCGACGCCGTTTGGCTAACCTGGCAAGTGGCTGCCGACAATGCCTTTGCCACGGTGGTGCGAACCGGTCGCGTGCAGACCACGCAGGCGTCGTCCTTTACCGCAAAAATCGACGTCACCGGCTTGACGGCGGGCACCAGCTACTTTTACCGCTTTGTCGATGATGCCGGTGTGATCTCGACGGTTGGCACCACGCGTACCCTGCCGGCTGCCAATGCCAGTTCGGTCAAGCTCGCCGTGTTCTCATGTGCGCTGTATTCGGAAGGCTTCTTCAATACCTATGATGCCGCTGCCAAGTCAGACGCGCAGTACGCCATCCATCTGGGCGACTACCTGTACGAATACGGATCGGACCCGACGAAGTTCGGTAACGCCGATGCCGTGGCGCTCGGCCGCGTCACCGTCCCGGCCAACGATATGGTCAGCCTGGACGACTACCGCACACGTTACGCCCTGTACCGCTCGGATCCGATGCTGCAAGCCCTGCATGCCAAGATGCCCTGGATCACAATCTGGGACGACCATGAATTTGCCAACAATGCCTACGTCGGCGGCGCAGAAAACCACAATCCATTGACACAGGGCGACTGGACGACACGCAAAAATATTGCGGCCAAGGTTTACCACGAGTGGATGCCGATCCGCACGCCTGACAGCGCCAATCTGCTCAAGATTTACCGTAGCTTTGACTTCGGCAATTTGCTCTCGCTGCACATGCTCGATACGCGCATCGAAGGTCGTGATCAGCAATACGACAATTTTGGCGATGCCGATGGCGGCGTGACGCGCTACCTGACCGGTCTGGCCACTGGCACCGATGCAGCACGAAAGATGATCAGCGCCACGCAACAGAGCTGGCTCATGAACAACATTTCTTCCTCGACCGCCAGTTGGCAGTTTCTGGGCAATCAGGACATCATGGCGCGCATGTGGTTTCCGGCGTCAGTCCTGCAAGCCTATGCCGCTGCGGCCAGCAACCCGACCGGCGTCGTCAGCGCCATCAGCGATTACCTGACAGCCAAAGCGACCCGTGCCGCCGCTGGCGTTGGCGCTCTCACGCCAACGCAAAGCGCCCTGCTCAGCGCCCCCAAGATCCCGTACAACCTCGACTCGTGGGACGGTTATCCCAGCAACCGTGAAGCCGTGCTGCAGGCCATCAAGGCGAAGAACAAAAAACTGGTGACACTCTCGGGCGACTCGCACAACGCCTGGTTTGCCAACCTGACCACGTTGGCCGGCGAAAAGGTCGGTGTTGAATTTGCGGCCTCGTCGGTCACAGCACCCGGTTTCGAGAGTGTCGGTCTGGGCAGCATGGCCAGTTCACTCGACGGCAGTGCGCTGGTGCCCCAGTTGGGTGCTGCTGCCATCGGCGCTGGCCTGGGGCTGGTCGATGACCTGAATTACAGCGACACCATTCGCCGCGGCTACTTGCTCATGACCATCACCCCGGATGCAGTCAAAGGTGAATATGTGTTTGTGAGCACAGTGAAATCCAGCACCTACACAGCAGCGGTTGGCAAGACCGTTACCGTGGCAGCCACCGGCGCCGTCAGCTACGCCTGATCAGACCAGTGGTCGGCAAGAGCGGCACGGATTTCCGCTCGCGCCGGTAACAGCTTGTTCACTCAGCATCGGCTTGCAGTTCCTGCGACCACTGTCACACCTTCGTCACAAACCCGCAGAACAATGCATTCGCTTGCATGTCGCTTGTTTTGTATTCAGGAATGCGGACTCACCTATTGAACCGACCAACGGACACCAGCGCTGACTGCCCTGGTGCAAGCAACGGCCGATTGGGGCCGAATTGCCATTGACCATTTGCTTCACTTCATTACAGGCGAGCGCACCAGCGTCCCCGCCCTGCGCCCGCACACCGTGCACGCCGGCATTGGCGCTCTGCGCTATGTGTCTCGTATCTCTATCCCACAACCACCAAAGGAAACTCAAATGATGAACCGACGCGACCTCTTGTCGACTGCCGCTCTGGCAGGCGCGACCGCCGCTTTCCCGGCACTGGCCCAGTCGTCCCGCGCAATTTGCTACAACTGCCCGCCAGAATGGGCCGACTGGGGCGGCATGCTGCGCATGGTTGGGCAACGCCTGAATATTCAGGTGCCGCCAGACAACAAAAACTCGGGGCAATCGCTGGCCGCGCTCATCGCCGAAAAGGCCAAGCCCGTGGCCGACGTGGTCTACCTGGGTGGCCAGGTCGGCCCGCAAGCCAAAGCGGCCGGAGTGATCGAAGCCTACCAGCCCAAACGCTTTGCCGAAATACCCGCAACGCTCAAGGACGCAGAAGGCTACTGGTTCAGCATTCACTCCGGCACACTCGGCTTTTTCGTCAACACCCAGGCCCTGGGCGGCAAACCTGTGCCACGCAGCTGGGCCGACTTGCTCAAACCGGAGTACAAGGGGCTGGTGGGCTACCTCAACCCTGGTAGCGCGGCGGTCGGGCAGGTCGGCGTCATTGCCGTCAACCTCGCACTCGGTGGCACGTATGACAACCTGGATGCGGGCATCAAGTACTTCAAGCAACTGCAGGCGAACAACCCGATTGTTCCGACGCAGACCGCGTATGCGCGGGTTCTGTCGGGCGAGATCCCGATCCTGCTGGACTATGACTTCAACGCCTACCGCGGCCAGTACACCGACCAGGCACCCACGGTGTTCGTCATTCCGCAAGAAGGCACACAGCAACTGCCTTATGTGATGGGCCTGGTCAAGAACGGACCCAACGCCGAGCAAGGCAAACGCATTCTGGACTTTGTGCTGTCCGACGAAGGGCAGCGTCACTGGGCCAGCGCCTACCTGCGACCAGTCTTTGCCAAGGCGATGTCGGATGACATGAAGAAGCGCTTCCTGCCGGATGCCGACTACCAGCGCGCCAAGGCAATTGATGTGCAAAAGCTGGCCGACGCATCCAAGGCCATCGGCAGTCGTTACCAAAAAGAAGTGGGTTGATGAAAACGGACCGTGCCTGGCTGATCGGGCTGACCCTGCCAGTCGCGGTCATGTTCTTCACCTTCTTTGCCATTCCGCTGGCCAGACTTTTCGTCATGGGCGGCAGTGGCGAACTGGGTTGGTCAGCCTATGGGGCGGCCTTCGTCGAACCACGCTACTGGCGCAGCATGGTCTCGACCGTCACGCTGTCGGTCGTCGTCACCGTTGCGACACTCATCATTTCGGGCATTGCGGGCGTCTTTCTGGCGCGCCACGCGTTTGCCGGGCGCCAGGTCCTCACCGCCCTGTTGACCCTGCCGCTGGCATTTCCCGGCGTCGTCATCGGCTTCATGGTCATCATGCTGGGAGGGCGCCAGGGTCTGATCCCCAACATCAGCAACGCGTTGATAGGCGAGCGCCTGGTCTTTGCCTACTCCATGCTGGGACTGTTTATTGGTTACATCTATTTCTCCATTCCGCGCACGATCCTGACGGTCATCGCCGCCGCCGAAAAACTGGACCCGCAGCTGATCGAAGCCGCACGTTCACTGGGCGCCTCGAACTGGCGCGTGCTGGTGGATGTGCTAATACCCGGCCTCAAGCCTGCGCTGCTGGCCGCCGGCGCCATCTGTTTTGCGACTTCCATGGGTGCCTTCGGCACAGCCTTCACCCTTGCCACCAAGATTGACGTCTTGCCGATGATCATCTACACCGAATTCACGCTGCAGGCCAACATCGCCATGGCAGCCGCCCTGTCCTTCGTGCTGGGCCTGTTGACTTGGTCGGCACTGGCCTTTGCCCGCAGCTTGACCGGCAATACCGTCGCCGCAGCCGCATGAAGACGAGTGCCAAAATCCGTCGCTCGCCGGTCTTCTGGTCGCTGCTGGCCTTCACCATCAGCGTAGCGGGATTCCTGCTCGTACCCGTCATCCTGTCGATCCTGACCGGGCTGACCAAGAACCAGTTCGTTGGCCTCTCCAGTGGCTTGACCCTGCAGTGGGTCTTCAAGGTCTGGGACAGTTATC
>Ga0194060_10003292_pt1 | contig 11434 bp, 8 predicted proteins | sample SepL225m_MetaG_FD_163427 | JGI IMG/M metagenome (GOLD analysis project Ga0194060, IMG submission 163427) | Anoxic zone freshwater microbial communities from boreal shield lake in IISD Experimental Lakes Area, Ontario, Canada - Sep2016-L222-5m | ecosystem: Environmental > Aquatic > Freshwater >... | reverse complement strand
GCACGAATTCGGGCACACCTGGTTCCCGATGATCGTGGGATCGAACGAGCGGCGTCACGCGTTCATGGACGAGGGCTTCAATACGTTCATCGACATCGAGGAGTCGGCGGCATACGAGGGCGGCAAATACGGGCCGAAGCGAGACAGCGAGTACTCGGCCGGCGGCGAGCCGCCGGACACGATCCTGGCGGTGCTGGACAATCCGGACGCACCGAACCTGATGGCACGCGCGGACACGTACCCTTCGGTGCTGGGGCATCCGGTGAGCTACTTCAAGGGCGCATACGGGATGGTGCTGCTGCGGGAACAGATCCTGGGACCGGAGAGGTTCGACTGGGCGTTCCGGAAGTACGTGAAGGACTGGGCGTTCAAGCATCCGTCGCCGTCGGACTTCTTCAGGGCGATGGAGAGCGAGGGCGGCGAGGACCTGACCTGGTTCTGGCGCGGCTGGTACATGAACAACTGGAAATACGACGTGGCGGTGGACAAGATCGACGGCGCCACGGTGACGCTCAGCAACAGGGGGCAGCTGGTGCTGCCGACCACCGTGGAGCTCAAGCTGAAAGACGGTACGACGACGCGGGTGAGGATTCCGGTGGAGGCCTGGCTGTCGAAGACGACGTGGACGTGGATCGCCCCTGGCGGTACCGCGGTCAGCTCGGTGCTGGTCGATCCGGACCACGAACTGCCGGACGATGACCGGAAGAACAACGCACAGGCGGCTCAGTAGAAGCTCGCCGACGTGGTTGCGTGAGGAGTCCTGGACCTGCCAGCGGAGAACGCGGTGCTGGCAGGTCCAGGAGGCTGAGCCGAACGGCCGGCGCTTCTACTTCGCCCCCACCGCCGCGCGGATCGCGTTCGCGCTCTCCTCGGCATGTTCCGACGCCTGGAGCGTCGCGGCGGCTTCGAGCGCTTCGATCGGGAAGACGCCGACCTCCTTCAACGCGCGAGCGATGCAGTAGAGCGCGAGGCTGCCCGTGCCCGGCCGGCGTGACCCTTCCGCTGGATCGATGACATGTATCGCGGCCCTGGTCTCCACCCCGGCGACGTCGGGCAACGCGAACACGTGGTCATGGGGCGTCATCGCCGCGAGGTGATGGCCCACCTTTGACGCGCCCTCGCGGCTCAGCAGAATCATCACGTCCGGGCGGGTGATGGCCGTGTAGTCGATTTCACGAGGGCTGAGCACGATTTCGGCGATGCTGTGCCCGGTCATGACCGTGATTGGATAGTCATCGCGCTGCGCCGCCCACAGCCCCGAGAGCAACGCCGCTTCTCCGACCAGGTGCGCCGCGGACCTGACTTTCCCCCCGGCAGACCCGGCGACCACGAGCCGAAAGGGCCTGTCGAGTGGCGATGCGAAACGCGGAGTGATCGGGCGCGGCGCTGGCAGCGGCCGCCCGCGCTGCGCCTGCGCAGCCAGGCGATACGCCGTGGCGTACTCGGGAAACTCCGCCCGGTGCAGCAATCCCGCCTTCAGTCCCGCCTCGTCCAGGATCGTCGTCAACGTCTTCTTCGAGGCGCGGTTCTTCGGGACGTAATACGCCGTGCACAACTCCCAGATGTCGAGCAGCGCGAAGCAGTCGGCCCGTACCGCCTCGACGATGCGCCCGGCCAGGTCTCGGTCGAAGCTCGTCCCCCGCCAGACATAGCCCGCACCATTCGCCGCGACGGTGGCGCAGATGTCCAGGGGGCGTTCCAGGTTACCGCCAGGCGTCGTGCTGGTGAAGGCGCCGGTGGGCGTGGTGGTCGAATGCTGGCCGCCGGTCATGCCGAAGTTGAAATTATTGAACACCAGCACGGTCAGGCCGATGTTGCGCCGCGCCGCATTCAGCAGGTGCGCGCCGCCAATGCCCGTCCCGCCGTCGCCCATGATCACGATGACCGTCAGATCAGGGCGCGCGAGCTTGATGCCGGTGGCGTAGGTGATGCTGCGCCCGTGCAGGCCGTGAAAGGCGCTCGTGACGAAATACTGGTCCGAGAGGCCCGAGCAGCCGATGTCGCTGACCAGCACGACCTTCGCAGGATCCACCCGGAGCGACGTGAGCGCGGCGTTCAACTGCTCGAGGATCGCGTGGTGGCCGCATCCCGGGCAAAAGGGATAGGGCGTGTCGTTGCGATACGTGGCAAGCGCCGTGACGGTCGTGCAGTCGCTCATCTGACGGCCTCCATGAACGCTTCCGGCGCGATCAGTTCTCCGTCGACCCGGTGAAGCCCGACGACTTCGATGCCGCCGGCCAGGCGCTCGATCTCGCGCCGATACTGCCCGTGATTCAACTCGGCGACAACGACGCGCGTGATCCCGGCGAGCGCTGCGTGGATCGCGCACTCGGGTACCGGCCACAGGCTTTGAATGGTCAGCGCTGACACCGCCGTGCCGGCGTCGCGGACCCGCGCCACGGCTTCGCGCATGCCGCCAGCCGTGATGCCGTAACTGATGAAGAGTGTCGTGGCACCCGGCTGCCTGTCCTGCACGACCAGTGCGATCTCGGCCGCGTGGTCCTCAATCTTGGCGCGCAGATGCTCGTTCAACTGGGCCACCTTCGCGGGCGCCTTCGTGATGATCGCCCGTTCGTCGTGCGTCGAACCGGTGAAGCGGACGGCCCCCTCGCCTCCGTACTGCGCGAGCCGTGGCGTCTCGTCCGCCGGAACGTAGCGATAGGGCAACTCCCGCGGCGGCAAGATGGCGCGCTCGCGCACCGACGGCTTCTCGTACGTGTCGACGTCCACCGTCGTGGTGGTCATGTTCAGCTCTTTGTCGGTGAGCAGGAACACCGGGCAACGGAAGCGCTCGGCCAGGTCGAAGGCGCGGCGCGTCAGCGAATAGCACTCCGACACCGAGGACGGCGCCAGCGCGATAATCGGATAGCCGCCCGCCGTGCCCCAGCGCGCGAACTGCACGTCGCCCTGTCCGACCGTCGTCGCGCCGCCGGTCGCCGGAGCCAGGCGCTGCACGTCGACGATCACCAGCGGCACTTCGCCGATGATCGCCAGGCCGATGTTCTCGCTGTAGAGCGACAGGCCCGGGCCGCTGGTCGCGGTCATCGCACGGGCGCCGGCCAGCGTCGCGCCAATGCACATGCCGATCGACGCGATCTCATCTTCGCCCTGCACGGCGACGCCGTCGACCTTCGGCAGGTCGCGCATCATCTGCATCAGAATCGGTGAGGCGGGCGTGATGGGATAGCCCGCAAAGAACGTACACCCGGCATCGAGGGCGCCGCGAACGATCGCGGTCGTCCCGTCAGTGAATTCGCGCATGAGCCACCATCCGCCTGTACGTTAGCGCACCTTGACACATTTGCCGACCGCTCGACTGACACGCCTGTCAGCGGGAGAGCCCGGCCAGGTGCGGTCGGGGCTCCGTCCGGGGCCGCAGCCTGATATTCTGTGCCATATGAGCGCTCCGACTTCCCGGCTCCACGGCGGCTTCCACTCGATCCTGGCCTCGGACCATCCGTACATCTTTCTCGACTCCTGCATGCAAATCTGGCCCGATGCCGACTTCGCGTCGGCGCACCGCCACGGCGTCACCGCCTACGGCGTCACCGCGTTCGAGCCGCACGACGACTTCGAGCTGGCGGTGGAGCGGCTGATGTTCTGGCATCTCGTGGCGAGAACCCATCCCAGCCTGTACGTGGCCCGGACCGTGGAGGACGTTCGTCGCGGCAAGCGAGACGGCCGCGCCGGCCTTCTGATGTTTGCGCAAGGCGGCGACTGGATCGGCTGGAAGATCCATCGCATCGAGGCGCTGTATCGGCTCGGCCTCCGCGTGATGATTCCGGCGTACAACCGGACCAATCACCTGTGTGATGGCATCCTCGATTGCACCGACGGTGGCCTGAGCCGCTTCGGCGGCGCGGTCGTGGACGAGTGCAACCGCGTGGGCCTCGCGCTCGACTGCACGCATCTGGGCGCGCGTTCCAGCCTCGAGATCATCGACCGCAGCAGTGTCCCGGTGATCTTCAGCCACTCCAACCCGAGGGCACTGGCCGACAACCCCCGCAACATCAGCGACGAGCAGATCCTCGCGTGCGTCCGCCGCGGCGGTGTTGTTGGTTGTGTGGCCTGGGGGCCCCTGGTGATGCGGAAGGGCACGACGCACTGGCCCACGCTCGACGAGTTCGTCGCCTGCATCGATCACGTCACGCAACTGGCCGGCAATGCCGATCACATCGGCATCGGCACCGACCTGTCGCTGGGCAGCTATCCCCCGCACGCCACCGACCCGTGGGGCGAACCGGCCTATGTGTCCATCTCGGAGGAATACGGCAAGCACGTCACGCCGGACATCCGCTCGCACAGGCGAGCGCTCGACGGGTTTTCCGACTATCCGGAAATCGTCAACGTGGCCGACCGCCTGGCGCAGCGCGGCTACAGCGACGCGCAGGTGCGGGGCATTCTCGGGGAGAACTTCCTGCGGGTCTTTGACGGCATCTGGCGAGTCTGGCCGTAGCCTAGTTTTTCGGGTCCAGTGCGTCTCGCAGGCCGTCGCCAGCCAGCGAGAAGCTCAGGGCCACCAGCGTGATGGCCATGCCCGGCGCGAACGCGCCAATCGGCGCCGTCCGTATCAGGTCGCGACCGCGGCTGAGCATCGCGCCCCATTCGGCCGCGGGCGGTTGCACGCCGAGGCCGAGAAACGACAGTCCCGAGGCCAGCAGGATGGCGGTGCCGAGCATGGCGGTGGCTTGCGCCACGATTGGCGACAGGCACATCGGCAGCACGTGGCGCACGAGCATCCACGTCGTCGACGCCCCGGCGGCGCGTGAGGCCAGGACGTATTCCCGCGACACCGCCGCCAGCGCCGAGGCGCGCGTGACTCGAGCGAAGTTCGGCAGCGCGAGCACCGACACGGCGACCACGGTGCTCACGTTGCCCGGGCCAAGCATCGCCACCATCGCGATCGCGAGCAGCATGTCGGGAAACGCGAGCAGGACGTCCACCACGCGTACGAATGCCGCATCCACCCACCCGCGATGCCACGCCGCGGCCAGGCCGGTCGCCACGCCCAGCACCAGCGCCGAGCCCACGCTCAACCCGGCCAGGAGCAGCGAGACGCGAGCGCCGTAGAGGAGGCGGCTCAAGGTGTCTCTGCCCAGATGATCGGTGCCGAGCGGATGCGCCCACGTCGATCCCTGGAAGTTGTTCGCCAGGTCGATGGCGAGCGGATCGTGCGGCGCCAGCCAGGGCGCGAACACGGCCGCGGTCGCCACCGCCGCGAGGAGCACCGCGCCGGCAACGGCCGCGCGGTTCGCCAGGAAGCGCGTGCGCGCCTCTCGTCTCACGCGCGCAGCCTCGGATCGAGGACCGGCGCGATCGCATCGGTGACCGCGTTGACCGCCACGTACATCGTGGCCACCACGAGCACGCCGCCCTGGATCATCGGGAAGTCGCGGGCGATCACGGCGTCCACCATCATCCGGCCAACCCCGGGAATCGCAAACACGCTCTCGACGAGCACGGTCCCCGCCAGCAGGCCGCCGAACCGCAAGCCGAGAATCGCCGACAGGGGCACGAGCACGTTTCCGAGCGCATGCCGCGCAATCACGCGGACCTCAGACACACCCTTCGCGCGTGCGGTGCGCAGGTAGTCTTCGCCCAGCACGTCGAGCAGGGCTGCGCGCGTCATGCGAGCCACCTGGCCCGCAGACTGCAGGCCCAGCGTCGCCACCGGCAGCACGTAGTGCGCAGGCGTGCCTCCGCCGATGGCCGGCAGCAGCCCCAGCCAGACGGAGAACACGAGCATCAACATGAGCGCGACCCAGTACGACGGCGTCGACACGGCGAGGAGCGTGATGCTCATCACGGCGTGGTCAATCGCCCGGTTGTGACGGACGGCAGACACCGTGCCGGCGAGGACTCCGACCACCGCGGCCACCAGGATGCTCCAGAACGCCAGTCGCACCGTGAACGGCAGGCGTGCCGCGATCTCCTGTGCCACGGGGCTGCCGGTCCTGATCGACGTGCCCAGCTCGCCCTGTGCCGCGCGCGCGATGAACGTGACGAACTGCTCTGGCAACGGCCGGTCCAGGCCGAGATCGTGTCGGATCCGCTCGACGGTTTCGGGGCTGGCCTCGAGGCCTGCGGCGATCACGGCCGGATCGCCAGGAATCGCGTGCACGATCAGAAAGACGACGACCGAGACGCCCACGAGCACCGGCACGGTGCGGCCCAGCGCCGCAGCCACCGAGCGAAGAATCAGTGGACCACCGCCCGCTCGAAGGTCACGACCCCGAGCGGTGAAGGCGTCACGGCATCCACGCCCGTGCGGGTGGCCACGATATAGAAGTTGTCGAACAGCCACACCGCACCGGGATCTTCGCGATACACGATTTGCTGGGCGCGCTTGTACAGCGCCAGTCGCTTCACCTCGTCGGTTTCGCGCATGGCGGCCTGAATGACGCGGTCGAACTCCGCGTTCGAGTAGTAGCCGTAGTTGTTCTCGTTGGTCGGGGCCGTCATGAAGATCGGCCGCAGCCCCCAGTCGGCATCGGCCGTCGAGGCGCCCGCGCCCATGATGAAGATCTCCTGCCCGTTCTTCTCCGGCGGCAGGCCCTGCCAGAACTGCACCATCGTGCCCCAGTCGTACACCTGTATGGCGGCGTCGATGCCCACAACCTTCAACTGTGCCGCCACGGCTTCCGCCAGCTCCACGCCCATGGGATAGCGCGGCGTCGTGGCGATCTTGGTCTGGAACCCGTTGGGATATCCGGCCTCCGCGAGCAACGTCCGCGCCTTCTCCAGGTCCTGCGCAATTTCGCCGAGGTTCGCGTACCCGCGCATGATCGGCGTGAGCGCGCTGGTCGACGGCGTCGCGAATCCCGTGAGGAGACGGTCGACGATTGCGCGCCGATCGATCGCGTACGAGATGGCCTGGCGCACGCGCACGTCGTTGAGCGGCTTCTTGGTGACGTTGAAGCGGAACTGCTGGGCGCCGATGCTCGCCGTGCGCAGCACGGTCACCCGACCCGATGCCTCGAGGCGCTTCAACTCGGGCGGCGGCACGCGCGAGATCACATCCACATCGCCCGCCTCGAGCGCCAGCACGCGCGCGGCGCCCTCGGGGATGGGGCGATAAATCAGCCGCCGCGTCGGGGCCGTGCCTCGCCAGTGGTTCTCCACGCGCTCGAGCACGATCTCCTGATCCTTCTTCCAGCTCACGACGCGGTACGGCCCCGTGCCCGACGTCGCGGGCGCCGACCTGCCGAAGTCCGCGCCGAACCTGTCCGCCACCGTCGGATTCAGAATCGTCGCCGAGATGTGCGCCATCGTCGGTTCGAACGCACCGAAGGGATACTTCGTGACGATGTTCACCGTGTAGTCGTCGACCACATCGACGCGATCGAGCATGACGAAGAGGGACAGCCGCTTGTGCTTCTGCGCGGGATCGAGCACGCGGGCAAAGCTGCGGCGCACCGCGTCTGCGTTGAACGGCGTGCCGTCGTGGAACGAGACGCCATGCCGCAGGTGGAACGTCCAGGTCACGCCATCAGGCGCCACCGCCCACGTCTCCGCGAGACGGCCGACGATCTTCATCTTCTCGTCGAAGCCGAGCAACCCTTCGAACACCATGCCGATCACCTGATCCGACTCCGTGTCCGTCGTGTTGTGCGGATCGAGCGTCGTGGCGTCGGCCGGCGCCGCGAAGATCAGCGTGTCGCGCACCGCGGCGGATCCGCCCGCCGAACCGGTCGATCCGCCGCCGCATCCCACGGCGATCAGTCCCCCCACCAGCAGCGCGGCGCCGCACGACCGCGCCCCCACGGCTGCGATCCGGCGGAGCATCATGCCGTCACCCATCGCGTCCGGCCGTCTTCGCGGTTGGCGACGCCGAATGCCCAGCCACCGGGTCGCACCATGTGCGCTCGACAGGCGTAGAAGATGGTCCCGCGACCGGGCGATCGCACGTCGTCCACCGTCTCGAACGTGCGCGGATCGATCACGCGGGCCAGCAACTCGTTCGGTTGCACGTCGGTGAACTGTCGGTCCAGGCCGACGACCGGCTCGAGATAGCCGCCCGCGCGAGGACCCACGCGCCAGTAGTCGTGCACCTCGAGGTAGCGTTCGAGCCGAGGCGGCGCCCCGTCGAGCATGCCCAGGTGCCTCATCACGCCCAGCGTGCCGGCCACATTCTCTTCCAGCCACCGCGCTTCCTGAGCCTCGCCAAAACCCAGCCCCCCGAGCTCTGCGACAATGCCCGGCACACCGTAGCGTTCGCCGGCAAATCCCAGCGATGTCCGAGGGCCGCGAAGGCCCGAGTGAATGGTCAGCGAGTGCACGACAGGAAACCCGTAGGCCAGGGCCATCGACCGGCTCGCCGCCGAGACGCCCGGCTGGGTGAAATCACTCACGTAACTCACATCGGCCATCGTCGCGCCCCAGTCGCCCACGTGATAGTCGATGACGGCGTTCGACCGGCTGATCAGCTCGTCCGCGATGGCACGGGAGATTTGGTTGGTGAGCCATTGATACGGCCCGCCGAACGTCCGGTTCGCGTCTGGCTCGTCCGAATCGTCCTGAACGCAGCGCGTGCGCGTGAGCATCGCCGGCGCATTGGCCACCGGCACCGCGAGGACATTGCCGCGGAGCGTCGCGGGATCGAGGCGCCTGACCAGTTCCCGCAGGATCAGCGCCGAAAACCACTCGTTGCCGTGCAGCATCGACAGCAGCAGCAACGTCGGGCCGTCGTGGCGGCCCGCCACCACGTGCGTGACGATGTCCACGGGCCCGGTCACGTCGTGCGTGACCGGAACGCGAATGACCTCACGGGATTCACCGCTCACCCGCACGCCTGCAATCACGATCTCTGGCACAGGCTGGGAGTATACGCGGATGCGGGTCTGATACAAGCGGGGATCAGGGACCGGGATTCAAGGGGATCACGGAGCGGGGCAGGGATCAAGGGAGAGGCAGCAGAACGCTGCTCCCGGCCTGATTCCTGCCCCCCAATCGCACGCTCAGCCCTGCGCGAGCGGAACCGTGACGAAGACGCTGGCGCCCTGCCGATTGATGAGCAGCAGCACCGGCTTGTCGGTCGACCGTTTCAGACCCGCGCGCAGGTCCTCAACAGTCTGCACCGGCTGGCGGTTGACTTCCTCGATCACGTCGCCGGTCCGGATGCCCGCGTTCGCGGCGCGGCCGTCGGCGGCCACGTCCTGCACGAGCAACCCGCGCGCGTCCTTGGGCGCTCCCAGACGCGCGGCCAACTCTGGCGTGACCGGCGTCACCGACACACCGAGCGCCGATGAGTCGCTGGCGTCCGCACCGTCGCGTTCACCGCCCCCACGCCGGGCCGACCGCGCCGGGCTCGCCTCGTCGAGCTTGACGGAGAGATGACGCTCGCTGCCGTCCCGCAGGATCGCGACATCGGCCGCCGTACCGGGCCCCGCCTCGGCGACACGATTGCGCAGCGTGTTGGTGTCATGCACCGGCTGGCCGTTGAACGACTGGATCACGTCGCCGCGCTTCATGCCGGCGCGCTCGGCGGCGCTGCCCGGGCTGACCGCGCTGACAATCGCGCCGCTGGCCTGCTTCAACCCGAGGTTCGACGCCATGTCTGAGGTCACGCCCTGCACGGTCACGCCCAGTTGCGCACGGGTCACGCGGCCCTTCGTGCGGAGATCGTCCATCACCCGCTTCGCCATGTTTGCCGGGATCGAGAAGCCAATCCCGATGTTCCCTCCCGACTCCGAGAGAATCTGCGAATTGATGCCGACCAGCTCGCCGGTGCTGTTCACGAGCGCGCCGCCCGAGTTGCCGTGATTGATCGGGGCGTCGGTCTGCAGGAAGTCCTCGTAGCTGCCGTCGCCGACCGACGTTGACCTCCCCTTCGCGCTGACAATGCCCATCGTCACGGTCTGGCCGACGCCCAGCGGATTGCCCACCGCGAGGACCACGTCGCCCACCCTCACGTGGTCGGAGTTCCCGAACGCCACCGGATGCAGGTCGGCGCCCGAGATCTTCAGCAGGGCAAGGTCGCTCGCCTGATCCGTCCCGATGACCTTGGCAGTGAACGTGCGGCCGTCGGTCAGATCGACCTTGATGTCGTCGGCGCCGTCCACGACGTGATGGTTGGTCAGCAGATAGCCGTCGGTGGACACGATGACGCCGGATCCGAGCGCCTGCTGCTTCTGCGGCCGCATCTCGCGCGGCGCGCGCCCGAACCGGTCGCCGAAGAACTGGCGAAAGGCGTCGTCGTCGGGAAACTGGAACTCGGTCGGCAGGGCCCGGGCTTTGCCCGCGGCGCGGATCGTGACGACCGCCGGCGACACGACGTCCACGACATCCGCGTACGAATCGCGGCCGGCGGCAAGGGCATGGGCGATCGGAGGCGCGGCTTTGGCCGCCGGCGCAGTCGTGGTCTGCGCGTCCACGCCGCGCCAGGCCGCGCCGCTGACCAGCGCGAGAACGGCGAGCCCGGCCAGCCAGAGGCGGCCGGTTCGCCGGGATGAGGGAAAGTGCACGTCGTTGTTCATGGCAGTGTCTCCGTCCTTGATGCAGGTCTACAGGCCTGCGCTACGACAGCCCTCGAGCTGCCTTCGACCGTCGCGGGATGGTGTTCGCCCCGCTCATGTCCGGTTAGACGACCGGCAGCCTTGCCGGGCCGTATCAGGAGGATTACATCGGTGAAAGGTTATGAGAGGCGCGGGAGCGACACCGTGAAGGTGGCGCCATGCCCTGGTTCGCTGGCGGCGACGACCGTCCCCCCGTGGGCTTCGACGATGGCCTTGACGAGGCTCAGGCCCAGACCGAGGCCGCGTGCCGTCCTGCTGCTGTCGCCACGAAACAGGCGATCGAAGATTCGCGACAGTTCGTCGGCCGGGATACCCTGCCCCGTATCGCGCACGATGAGCTTCGCCGTGCTGCCGTCGGCGACCGCGCGGACTTCGACGCGTCCGCCGGCCGGGGTGTACTTCACCGCGTTGTCCAGGAGGTTCACGGCCACCTGCCCGAGTCGTGTGCGATCGGCGGTGACGACGCAGTCGTCGGGCACGTCGATGATCAGGGCGACGCCTTTCGCGTCGGCGACGTCGCGATACAGGTCCACCGCGCGCGCCACGATGTCGGCCAGGCGCACCGGCTCGCGCCGCAGTTGCAGCGCGCCGCTCTCGGCCTCGGAGATGTCCATGAGCGTGTTCAGCATCACGAGCACGCGGTCGGACTCCTCGACACAGTCGGCCAGGGCCTCGCGGTCGCGTTCGCTGTCGGGCGGCGCCGCGAGCGCCAGTTCCGCGGTCCCGCGCAGCCGCGTCAGCGGGGTGCGCAGGTCGTGCGAGACGTTGTCGAGCGCGCCGCGCATGGCGTCCACCAGGCCCTCGATCTTGCCGAGCATCGCGTTGAACAGTCCGGTCAGTTCGTCGAGCGCGTCGCCGGTTCCCGAAAGCGGCACACGGGCATCGGTGCGACCGGTCCGGATGATCTGCTGCACGGCCTG
>Ga0194060_10003290_pt1 | contig 11436 bp, 8 predicted proteins | sample SepL225m_MetaG_FD_163427 | JGI IMG/M metagenome (GOLD analysis project Ga0194060, IMG submission 163427) | Anoxic zone freshwater microbial communities from boreal shield lake in IISD Experimental Lakes Area, Ontario, Canada - Sep2016-L222-5m | ecosystem: Environmental > Aquatic > Freshwater >... | reverse complement strand
CTCAGGAGTTCGGCAAGCGCCAGCGCTCCGAGCAGGATGAGGAACAACTGCACTAGCTTGGCGGCGTAGTTGTTGTAAAGCGCCTTCTGGAACGGCGCCACCGGTTGCTCGATGATCAATTTCCACTCCGCCAGTTCGCCGATGCCGGTCTCGGCGACGTAGTACGAATCCCGCCAGCGCTCGGAAATCGAGGTGTTGATCGACACTTCGGGCACCCACTGGCTGATCGTCGCATCCAGTCCGACGAGCGCCCCTTTGCCGCGAGCTAAGGGCTTCATGGCCGGCTGATCGGCGCGGTTGGTCATGATGACGTTGCCGTTCCTGTCCAGCAGCGTGTAGAGCGCGGCCCCCTCGGCCGTGCTTCTGTCCAGGTGCGACCTGATCTGCTCCAGGCTGAGAATGCCGGCAACGTAACCGCCGTATTCGCCGTTGACGATCACCGGGGCAAGCATCGCCACGAACGGTTTTGGCGTGCCGACCCTGCCCATGACGACCTCCGAGAGCATGGGCTTGAGCGTACGCCTGAGCGTCTGGATATAGGGCCGGTCGGCGTAGTTCCTGCCGACGTTGCTCTGCCCCAGTTCGTCGACCGGCGGGAAGTAGGCGGTGCTGGTCGCGCCTGCGTCCGCGAGCCCGACGCGCAGAAAATTGGAATCCGATTTCTTTGCCTGCTCCAGATGGGCTTGCATCTGCTGTGGGGACTTGAACGCCGCCATTTCGCCCAGGTAGAGTATGGCCGATTTTCTGTTCAGCACCCAGTTCTGCGCGTGGTCGGCCAAGCGTATGCTGTCCTGGATCAGCGTCGTGCGAATATGCCGGTCGGTTTCGGCAAAGTCGCTTCTGCTGCCGATCGCCAGCATGACGAGCGCCGGAAACATCACGAAGAACGCCAGCAGGTTGTAGACGATCTCGCGGTACGGGATCGGCGACGTCCGGGTTCGAAGTGCAAAGGCGGTAAATATCAGCCGTGCGAGCAGGGCGTTGGCGATGCCGTTTACCGCCTGCTTGGTCATGATCATGTAGGCGCTGCCGTCGGAGACGTTGAGTACGGCTTTATAGAAGAAGTAGCCCAGTGGCATGCCGATGACGAGCCAGTAGAGCGCATCTGCCAGCACCAACCCCATTTTGCGGCGCGCTGTCAGCCCGCCGACGACCACCACTTCGGCCGTCATGATGATCATGGCGTAGGGTTCGTTCCAGAGAAAATAGGTATAGCCGGCGATCAGTGCTGCGGCCGCAATGCCCCGGGCGGGCCCGAAGTATTGCAGCGCCAGCAGCGCGAAAATGCTGCCGAAAATAAAATTGATATTCAGAAAAATCGGAAAATTGAAATGATTCCCGGCCAGGCCCGCCGCGATCAGGCAGAGGTACAACGGCGCACCGTGTCTCGCGGGTTTGGCTGTGCCGACAGGGATTGAAGTGTTCATGATGCGTGTCTCTGTGCCGGTATTTCCAAGGGGTCAATCGCTGTTCAGGGGCAGGCGAACCAGACCGAACCAGTATTTCCCCAGAATCTCGATCGCGGCCATGAATTCGCCCAGATCTGCGGATTTCACCAGGTAGCCGGCTGCGCCGAACCGGTAGGACGCGAGCACGTCGGCGTCGAGCATCGAGGTGGTGACGATGACGGCAGGAATGGCGCGCAGGCGTTCGTCCTGCTTTAGCTCTTCGAGGAATCCGAGGCCGCCCTTGCCCGGCATTTTGAGGTCGAGCAGGATCAGGTCGGGGCGGGGCGCAGCGCTAAAGCGTTCGCCCTCCCGGCGCAGCATTCGCAGGGCCTCCAGGCCGTCGCCGGCGACGTGCATTTCGATGGCAAAGCCGCTTTTTCGCAGCGCCAGCTGCATGAGGCGGGCATCACCCGGCTCGTCTTCCACTATCAGGATGTTCAGCTTTCGCTGCTTGCTCACGGCAGGCTCACTTTCTTTGCGGCAGGCGCACCAGCGCGAACCAGTACACGCCCAGATCCCGTATCGCGGCCATGAACTGCAGCACGTCGATCGGCTTGGTGATATAGCCGGCCGCGCCCAGGGTGTAGGAGGAGACCACGTCGCGCTCGACATCGGAGGTGGTCAGCACGACCACCGGGATATTGCACAGGTCCGGGTCCCGTTTCAGGGCGGCAAGGCATTCGCGCCCGTCCATGCGCGGCATGTTGAGATCGAGCAGGATCAGGTCGGGGCGCGGTGCGGCGGCAAATCGCGGCCCCTGGTGGCGCAGGTATTCGAGCGCCTCGCGGCCGTCGATCACCTGGCGCAGGTCGGCGAGGATATGATTTTCGGACAGGGCGGTCTTGACAAGATGTGCGTCTGCCGGCTCGTCTTCGACCAGCAGGATGGTCAGGGGCTGCATTGGGGCATTCATCAAGTCGGTTCTCCAGGAAATGATTCAAGTTCGGTGACAACGCGTGCCGCGGCCTCGGCGCGCGCGATGGCTGCCCCGCCGGCGGGCGACATGACCTGATCGGCAATGGAAGTCAAGCGGCCTCCCCGGCGGTCAGCGGCAGCACGAAGAAGAACGTGCTGCCGCGTTCTTCGCCTTCGGATTCGGCCCAGATGCGGCCGCCGTGATGTTCTGCGATCTTTCGGCACAGGGCGAGGCCGATGCCGCTGCCTTCGTACGTGGCGCGGCTGTGCAGGCGCTGAAACACCTGGAACAGCCGCCCGATCTGTTCGGGCATCATCCCGGCGCCGTTGTCGGCGACCTTCACCCGCCATTCTTTGCCCACGGTCGCGCCGGTCACGGTGACTTCGGGCGTGCGCCCGGCGATGCGGAATTTCAGGGCGTTGCCGACCAGGTTCTGCGCGAGGCGCAGCATTTCGTCGCGGCTGACGAAAACGCGGGGCCAGTCGCCCTCGATGCGCACGTCGGCTGCGGCTTCCGCGATCGCCGGCTGCAGGTAGAGCAGCGCTTCGTCCAGGATGGCGCGGCTTTCCACCCATGCCGGCGGCTCGCCTTTGCGCCCGATCCTGGAGTACTCGAGCAGTCCCACCAGCATCTGGTCCAGGCGCTTGGCGCCGTCGGCGGCGAAATTGAGGTATTCGCGCTTTTCCTCGTCGAGCTTGTCGGCGAGGCCGATGTCGAGCAGCTGCAGGTAGCTCGAGATCATGCGCAGGGGCTGGCGCATGTCGTGCGAAATCGAGTAGCTGAACTGCTCCAGCTCGGTGTTCGAGCGCAGGATTTCCGCTTCGCGCCGATCCAGGGTGTCCAGCATGCCGTTGAACTGCCGCGCGAGTTGTCCCGCCTCGTCCTCGCCCGGCACAATGGCGCGCAACCCCGACGCCCCGGCCTGCACCGCATCGGCAACCCGCTGGATTGCGCGCAGCCGGCGCGTCAGGTAGCTGCCGACCAGTGCGGAAGAGACGACGCCGAGCGTGATCGCGATCAGCGCGTACACGATGCCCCTGTGCTTTACCCCTGCAAGTTTGGCGTCCAGCACGTCTCCGCCCAGGCCGATCCTCGCCCAGCCTATATGCTTGCCGGCGAGCATGACGGGGCTGGCAATATCGACCAGCCTTGTTCCGCGTTGCAAAATGACCAGGTCGGCCGCCTGCGGCAGGTCGGTCAGATACAGCCCGCGCCGGGCGGGGTCGGTGTGGGCCAGCACCTCTCCGCCGAGGCTGAGCACGATGGCGTGGCGCAGATCGGGATAGTGAGAGAGGCTTCCGATGATTTCCTGCAGGCCGCTGAAATCGCGCGAGGCGACCCATACGGCCCCCGATGTCGCCACGCTGCGCGCGAGGGCAATCGCATGCTCGGACTGCTGTTCCAGCAACAGCGCCTGCTGCCGGCGCGTCATGTCCCAGACGAACAGCGACATCGTCGAGGCGACCGTCAGTGTCATGCCGACGACGAGCTGCCGCCTCAGCGTGCCTGTGAGCAGCCGTTTCATCCGCTTGAACATCACTTGCTCTCGACCGGACGCACCGTCTTCTCGAAGTTTCTGATGTAATTCAGAACGACGTCATAGCTGGCGTCATCGGCGGCGTGGAAGCGCGCAGTCTGCATGCCCGCGAGTATGGCCTTGCCTTCCGGGTTCGACGCCAGGCCGACAAGCATTTTTCTGACTGCGTTGCGCAGCGTTTCGGGCACGTCATCGCGCGCCATCACCGAATTGTTGATCAGCGGCGGGGTTTCCCAGGCCACCTTGAGCTGCGCCGCCTCGGCGGGATGATCCTTCTGGAACAGGCGCCACGGAGGCGGCCATGTGGCCCCGGCGGCGGCTTTGCCCAGGTAGACGTTCATGATGGAGGATTCTTGCGACCCGACATAGACGTTCTGGAGGTCGCGCTTGATGTCTATCCCCTTCGTGTGCAGGTAATACTGGGGCATGATGGCGGCGGCCAGCGCTGTGGGGGACGGGTAGCTCACAACCTTGCCTTTGAGATCGGCGGGCGTCTTGATCGCGCCGTCCCTGCGCACGATGAAAATGCCCTTGAAGTCTTCGGCGTCGCCGGCGGTCGCGATGACGTGATAGCCCGCCTTGATCGCTTCCAGCGTCTGCCATGGATTGGGCAGCAGGAATGCCGGTTCCCGTCCGCGGAACTTCTGCTCGTAAGCCTGGTAGTCGCGCGAGGCTTCCAGTTCGATGCGCACGTCCTGCAATTGGCGGTTGAGATGATCGATCAGAGGCTGGTAGGCCTCGCTGAGTTTTTGCGGGTTGTACAAGGGATGAATGGCGAGGCGATAAACCGGCGTATTGCCGCGCGGGAGGGTGCTGCTGTATTGAAGCGGTTTCTCAGGCTCAGCCGGGTTGCAGGCGGCCAGGAGCAGGACGAGCAGCAGCTTGGGCAGGCGGTTCACTCCGCCTCTTCCTCTTCCCGCGCCTGCCGGCGCAGAAACGCCTCCGCTGCCTCGACCGGCAGGGGCCTGCTGCAGTAGTAGCCCTGCACTTCGCCGCATCCGTTTGCGCGCAGGAAGGCAAGCTGGTCTTCGGTTTCCACGCCCTCGGCGATGGTTTGCAGGCCGAGGCTGCGCGCGAGGCCGATGATGGAATTGACGATGGCCTTGTCCTCCGCGTTGTCATGGAGGTTGCGTACGAAGGACTGGTCGATCTTGAGCTTGCACAGCTTGAAGCGTTTGAGGTAATTGAGCGATGAATAGCCCGTGCCGAAGTCGTCGATCGACATGCGGATGCCGTGCGCGTGCAGCGCGTCCATCACGGCGATGGCGCCGGGCGGATCGTCCATGGCCGCGCTTTCGGTCAGTTCCAGTTCCAGGTGTTCCGGCGGCAGGCCTTGCTCATGCAGGATCTGAATCACCCGTTCGGTCAGCTTCGGGTGCCGGAACTGCGCCGCGGACAGATTGACCGCAACCACGCCGGGCGCGATGTTCATCTGCAGCCATGCCCTCATCTGCCGCGCGGCTGTCGCGAGCACCCATTCCCCGATCTGCAGGATCAGCCCGCTGGCCTCGGCGATGGGGATGAATTCGGCCGGAGAAACCATGCCGAATTCCGGATGCTGCCAGCGCAGCAGCGCTTCGGCGCCGACGATGCGCCCGTCGCGCAGCGACAGCTGCGGCTGATAGTGCAGCCGCAACTGGTCGCGCTCGAGCGCGTGCCGCAGCGCGCCTTCCAGTTGCAGGGTGCGCGCGAGGCTGGTCTGCATCTCCGTCGCGAAAAAGCGGTAGCCGTTGCGCCCGCCCTGCTTGGCGCGGTACATCGCGACATCGGCGTTTTTGGACAGCGATTCGAAATCGTCGCCGTCACCCGGATAGACGGCGATGCCGATGGAGGGCGTGACCACCAGTTCGTGCGTTTCCACCTGATGGGTGGCGGCGATCACCTGCAGCAGTTTCTCCGCCATGTGCGCCGCGCCGCTGGGGTCGGAGGTCGGCAGCAGCAGTATGAATTCGTCCCCGCCCTGGCGCGAAACCGTGTCTTCGCTGTGCACCACGGACTGGATGCGCCGGGCGATCTCCACCAGCAGCGAGTCTCCGATGTGGCGGCCCAGCGTATCGTTGATGTTCTTGAAATGGTCCAGATCGAGCGACATCAGCGTCATCGGTTTGCCGCTGCGCCTGGCCATTGAGAGGGCGTGATTGAACCGGTCGTTGAGCAGCGCGTGGTTGACGAGTCCGGTGAGCGCATCGAATTGCGACAGCCACAGGATGCGCTCCTGCGCCTTCAGGCGCTCCGCCTCACGCGCGAAATTGGTCAGGGCGAAGCCGATGTCGGTCGACATCTCAAGCAGCAGCTCGCGCGCCGCTTCGTCGAACACGTTGGCCTCGCCGGCGTACAGGGTGAACGTGCCGACGACGCTGCCGCTTCTGATCAGCGGCAGCGAAGCCGAAGCGCCCCAGCCGAAATGCCTGCCGCGCTCGTGCCAGGGCGCGGTGGTCGGATTGTTCAGAAAGTCCTGGCACCAATACGGCCGCGCTTCGCGCACGGCGGTTCCGGTCGGCCCTTGACCGAACGGACTGTTCGCATCGGCCGAGATATCGATGTCCTGCAGGTATTCGGCGCCTTCGCCGAAGCTGGCGACGGGCAGTATCCTCTGCGTGGCCTGATCGGTGTAACCGATCCACGCCATTTTCATGCCGCCGAGCTCGACCGCCACGCGGCACACCGTGGGGAACAATTCGAGCTCGTCGCTGCAGCGCACGATGGCCTGGTTGCACTGGCTCAGGGCGGCGTAGAGCCGGTTGGAGCGCGCCAGATCCTGCTCCAGTTTCTCGCGCACCATCGCGTAGCGCACCGCACGGCCCAGCGCGTCGTGCGCGAACTGGCCTTTCACGAGGTAGTCCTGTGCGCCTGCCTGCACCGCCCTTACCGCGAGTTCGTTGTCGTCGTGTCCGGTCAGCACCACTATGGGAACGCCGCGCAGCGCGGCACGCAGTTTTTCCACCGTCGCGATGCCCTTTGAGTCGGGGAGCGACAGGTCCAGCAGCACGACGTCGGGTCTTTGGGTGCGCCCCAGCGCCAGTCCTGCGGCCAGGGTTTTCTCCCAGGCGAGGGGTGCCTTGTCGCCGCCGTGACCGAGCCCGGCCGAGCGCAGATGCACCCGGATCAGACCGAAGTCGCCCGGATCGTCTTCGATCACCAGGATGGCAACGGGCCGCCCGGAAAGATCGGTCATGGGTATTCCCGGTATCCGGCCGCCGTGCCGCAGCAAATTCTTATGGGGCGGAGATCAGGCTGCTGCGAGCTGCTGCCAGGCGAGCGCCGGCTGGAAATGGGACTTTTTCGCGCGTTTGCCTTCCGCCGCATCGGCGCGCTTCGCGGCCGGTGCGGAATTCGGCGCGACGCTGGGCGCAACGCCCGCGGCCGGGTCTATCACGTTGTGCAAGCCTGCGGCGTTGATTATGTCTATGCTTCGTTGATGCACCTGGATGACGCCGGAGGTATTCAGCGCCGACAGCGCGCGGCTCACGGTTTCCAGTTTCAGTCCGAGGTAGCTGCCTATTTCCTGCCGCGTCATGCGCAGATTGAAGGAGCAGCGCGAATAGCCGAGCGCGCCCAGCCTGGAGGACAGGGACAGCAGGAACGCCGCAACCCTGCCTTCGGCGCCGAGTGTGCCCAGGGTCCAGGCCATGTTCTGCACGCGCACCAGTTCGCGGCTGAGCACGCGATAGAGCAGCGCTTCCAGCTTGGGGCATTCTTCCGCCAGCCGCGCCAGGCTCGCGAACGGGATGATCACCACTTCGCTCGTGTCCAGTGAAATCGCGGAGGAGCTGTAATGTCCGCTGTCGATGCCGTCGGCCCCCATCAAATCCCCGCTCATCGGGAACCCGAGCACCTGCTCGCTGCCCGAGAGGTCGGTATAGACGGTCTTGAAACAGCCGGAACGGACCACGTACAGGGAATGGAATTTGTCGCCGGCCAGCATCAGCGGCTCGCCTTCATGCACGCGGCGCAGGGCGAACACGGTGCGCGAAAGCCAGGCTTCGTCCGGAAATTCCACGTGCAAGAGGCGGGTGAGGTCGCGCACCGACACATTGGCCCCGTCGTGGTCCGGCGCCGGTGACACCAGGTTGTCCATGGACCCGGCGTCGAACGCATCGTAGTGCAACATTGAGGCGGTCATGTTTTTCTCCATTGTTCCAAGGTAAGGGGTTGCATGAATTCAGTGGCACGCGGCGCCGCCGGCAGGGCGGATCGTCCACTCCAGAACGATTTCCCGGATACGCGCGAAATCGGAGGACTTGTCCAGGAAAAATTCCGCCCCCGCGCTCATGCAGGCGCGGCGGTGCTGGTCGGTCGCGTAGTTGGTGAGCACGGCGACGTGCAACCCGGGCGACGCCGGATGCACGGCCCTGAGCACTTCAAGGCCGCTCCCGTCCTCCAACTGCAGATCCAGGATCACGGCGCCCGGATCAGTCAAGCGGATGCCTTCGATGGCGTCCCCGACCGTGCCGGCCTCGCCTACCAGGCTGGCGCCTTCGATGCCGCGTATGGTCTCCGCCAGGCGCGCGCGGATGGCGAGCGAATCTTCGACCAGGAATACCTTGAGGGGGGCGGTTTGCTGCGTTGAATCCATGAATTTTTGAATGCCGTAGAAGGTGCTGTTCGTCTTTTGCCGCGCGGCTTCCACTGGCTCCCGCCGCGCGGCAATCGTGCAATGGGGGTTTTCTGTTCTTGTTGGAGCGAGTATGGAATACGACTGCGGCCCGTCGCCATAGGGGCAGGCTGAAACCGCGTGTAGGATTTTGCGGAAACCGTGTAGGGGAATGCCTACACGCGGGCGGGGCCGCAGGAAAGCCCCTGTTTCAATCGAAGGGGATGCCCCCGTGCCGCTATTCGTCCCGGGCGTCGAAAAGCTGGTGTGCCACGGCGTAGCGCACCAGGTCGGCGACGCTGTCCATGCCCATTTTCTCGAGGATGCGCGCCTTGTGCGTGCTCACGGTCTTGCCGCTCAGATGCAGGCGCGCGGCGATGTCGGTGACGGTATCGCCGTTCACCAGCAGGCCGAACACCTCGTATTCCCGGTCCGACAGCGCCTGGTGCGGCAGTTCGGCAGCCTGCGGCCTGAGCGTGAGTGCGAGCTGCTCGGCCACGCCGGGGCTGATGTACAGCCCGCCATCGGCGACCTTGCGGATCGCCGCGACGAGGAGGGAGGAGGCGCTCTCTTTGGTCACATAGCCCGAGGCGCCGGCGCGGATCGCCCGTACTGCGTACTGGTCTTCCTGGTGCATGGACAGTACCAGGACGGCAAGTTCCGGCCGTGTGGCCTTCACCCACTTGATCAACTCGATGCCGCTCTTCCCGGGCATCGACATGTCGAGCAGCAACAGCCCGAAGCCGCCCTCGCGCACGCGCGCCATGACCTCGTCACCGTCCACCGCTTCGCCGGCGACCTCGAGCCCCGGCGCGCCCTGGAGAATGCGGCGCAAGCCGTCGCGGACAATGGTGTGATCGTCGGCGATGAGTATGCGCGTCATGCGGACTTCTCCCCGGTCTTCCGTTCCTGTGCGGCGGCGAGCGGGATGCGCGCCCGCAATTCGCTGCCGCGGCCTTTCTCGCCCCCGATTGTAACCTCGCCGGAGAGCAGCATCACGCGTTCGCGAATGCCGAGCAGGCCGAATGTGCCGAGCTTGTTCTGGTCTGCTTGCTCGATGCCGCGGCCATTGTCGCGGACGGTGAGTTCGACCCAGTCGCCGTCCCGCTCCAGGCGTATTTCGGCCGTGGTGGCATGCGCGTACTTGGTCACATTGGTGAGCGATTCCTGGGTGATGCGATACAGGGCGGAGGCGATCGGCTCGGGCACCTGGGCCACTGTGTCGTCGATCACGAGGTCGGTGGCGATGCCGGTCTGCTTGGAAAAGTTCTGCGTCAGCCAGTCAAGGGCGGCGGCGAGGCCCAGATCGTCCAGCATCAAAGGCCGCAAATCGGCGGCGATGCGGCGCGTGGCCGCGATCGTGCTGTCCAGCATCACGTGCATGGCCTGGGCGCGCTGGCCCAGGTCCGGCGCGTCCGGCGGCAGTGCCGCGCGCAGGGACTCCAGGTCCATCTTGAGCGCGGTGAGCAATTGCCCCAGTTCGTCGTGCAGTTCGCGCGCCGTGCGCCGGCGTTCGGCTTCGAGGGCTTCGTTGGCGGCCTTGGACAGTCCGCGCAGTTCCTGCTGCGAGCGCTTCAGTTCCCGTTCGGCACGCCGGCGGTCGGTGATATCGCGATGAAACGCCAGTATGTAGTGCTTCCCGTCGATATCGATGGCGGAGGTCGCGACGTCAATCGGTATCACATGTCCGCCCTTGTGGTAGTGCTCCACTTCGAATCTCAGCGATTCCCCCGCGAGTATCCGCGCTATCCTGTCCGGCGCCAGCACCTGCGTTTCCGGCGAGTCGAGCTGGCGCAGGTTCATGTTGAGAAGTTCGTCCACGCTGTAGCCGTGCATGCGCGCGAAAGAGTCGTTGACGCTGATAACGCCGCCTTCGGCGTCGAGCAGCAGGATGCCGTCCATGGCCTGGCTGAACAGCGTGCGGTAACGCTGCTCGTTTTCGCGCAGCGCCGCCTCCACCTGTTTGCGCTCGGTGATGTCGCGCAGGATGACGATGGTCAGGCCCTCCCCGCGAAGGCGCACCTGGGATATCGAGGCGTCTATGGGAAATTCCTGCCCTCCGGCGCGCACCCCGCTGAGGGCGAGGTGTTGTCCGATCCTGCGCATTGGCGCGCCCGCGGCGCCCGGATCTGCCACGTGCCCGGCCAGCGGCGCGACGAGATTGCCCGGAATGAAACGGTTGATGCCCGCACCTATCGCGTCCGCGCTGCTGCAGCAGAAGATCTGTTCCGCGGCGGCGTTGAACAGCACGATGCGCTTGTGTTCGTCGAAGGTGATGACCGCATCCATCGCGGATTGTATGATCGCCTGCAGGCGTTCTTCCGATTCGATGACGCTGGATCTCAGCGCTTCGTCCACGCGCAGCTGGTGCGCGAGCCAGAGCGTGATCAGGCCGAGGAACACCGACGTGAGCGCGGCGATGCCGCCGAACAGCCAGGCGCCCGATGTCCACGATTGCAGGACGAATTTCCTGGAAGTCGTCACCGTCAGGACCAGCGGATACTCCTTCAGCGGATAAACGGCGCTCACGCGCTCGCCGTGGATGACCGCGCCGTCATGGTGGATCAGCTGGCGGCCGGCCTCGACGCCCTGGGAAAAATAGGCCGTGTCGCGGTAATTGCTCATTGCCTCGGCGATTGCGGCGGGGTGGCCGGTCAGCAGCGCGCCGTCGCGTCGCAGCAGCCGCACCACGCCGTTCGGTCCGATTTCCTGAAGATTCTGCCACTGCAGGAAATAGGAAGGATCGACCTCGGCCGCGACGACTCCGAGGAAGCGGCCTTCCGCGCCATCGACCCTGCGGCTGATGACTATGGCGGGTTTCTCCCCCAGAGGGCCCACTGCGGGGGGCGAAATAACGGGTTCGCGGTTGCCGCTGGCGCGGTGCAGGCGGAAATGCTCGAGGCCGCTCAAATTCTCGGGCGGTGGCGGAAACTTGCGCGTA
>Ga0194060_10003288_pt1 | contig 11438 bp, 13 predicted proteins | sample SepL225m_MetaG_FD_163427 | JGI IMG/M metagenome (GOLD analysis project Ga0194060, IMG submission 163427) | Anoxic zone freshwater microbial communities from boreal shield lake in IISD Experimental Lakes Area, Ontario, Canada - Sep2016-L222-5m | ecosystem: Environmental > Aquatic > Freshwater >... | reverse complement strand
TTGGTCAAGGCGGCCCAGGTGGTGCGTGATCACGCCCCTGATCGGGCAAGCGCACGGGCCTGCGTCACACAACTCACTGAGGTTTTGCAGGCGGTGCAGCGCGTCCTGAAGCGCACCGCACGTATCAATCCCCGCAACAAACACCCGAACACCTACCAGCTTTTACTCGCCCTGACGACCGAGGCGGAATAAGCGTGATGCGCATGGGGTTATCGATCTTCTTACCCCCGTCCGAGAGGGTGGCAAACGACGACAGCCCCACATCCACGCCCACCACGTTGCCGGTTGGCGGCAGCGGATCGGCCTCTGTCTCGCACGAGAAGCAGGCAAACCACTTGCCGGTGCGCGAGCGGGTGAGCGTCACCGTCTTGGGCGTACCCTCCACGGGTCGGTGCAGGACCACATGCACCGCGCCCACCATCTTCGAGAGGATGAGCCGTTCACCCTCCCGCCGCACCCCGTTGCCGTATTGCGGATAGGTGATGCTGTCGTACCTGCCGAAACCTTTGAAGCGCGGGAAACCGACTTCTTTGGCTCCCTCTTTCACCCGACGAAAGAAGGCGTGAAATGCGAGATCCACCCGCACGGCTGATGTTCTGGAGTACTTGACTGTGGACGAGTTTCAAAGCGGGCCGCGTCACCTTCCAGACAGGGAGCAATGCCTGCGTATCGTACAGACGCAGACTCTCGCCTCGCTCATCATACGCCCGCGTGCGCTCGGCAAGCGTCTCGTTGTAGGCCCAGCGACATTCCTCAAGCTGTTGCTCAAGGATGCGCCTCTGGCCGTGAGAAAGGTAGATCCGGTATTTGAAGCTCTTACGCATATTTTAAGTGTACCACGGCTTCGCTTAAAAAGAAAATCTGTTCACATGTCGGCTGTTGGGCTAAAGCCGCTCACGCGGGTGACGCCCTTATATCCCAGGGCTAAAGCTCCTGGACTTTACGGGCTATTTCCGTAAGGGTGGCCCGCCGCACCATTACAATGGGTTGAGAAATGTAGATGTGTAAACTTTTTTCATCGGGACAGTGTACGCTTAATGTAGAATCAACGACATCGCCCTATCTCCACGTTGTTGAGTCAAACGGAAAGAACCTCTATGCGCCGCATCCATCTCCTGCTCCTGATGATCACCCTGACCCTCACTATCGTTGGCTGCACGAAGCCCTCCGCCACCGCCACGCAGGGCACCCCCGAGGTGCGCCAGATCTCCATGCGTCTCCAGTGGTTCCCCCAATACCAGTTCGCTGGCTACATTGTCGCCAAGCTCAAGGGCTATTACCAGGAGGTTGGTCTGGATGTAACCCTCAACCCTGGCGGGCCGGATTTGGTGCCTCTGCCCCTGGTTGCCAGTGGCAAGGATACTTTCGGCAGCACCGGAGCCGATACCATCCTCACGTCGCGTGAGCAGGATATTGATGTTATTGCCTTGGCTACCTGGTTCCAGACCAGCCCGGTGGCCTTTATGGTGCATAGCGACTCGAACATTCAAGGGCCGCAGGACTTCCCCGGCCACACCATCGGCATGTTCTATGGCGATAACGTAGAGACGGAGTATCTGGCGCTGCTGGCCGCCACTGGGGTAGATCGGAAGGGCATTACCGAGATCCCCGGCGACTTTAGCCTCGCTCCCTTCCTGCAGCGCCGCGCCGACATCTGGCCGGTCTACGCCACCGACCAGCCCAATACCGCTCGTCGCGAGGGTGCCAACATCAGGCTCATCTTTGCCCGCGACTACGGTGTTCAGCTCATGGGCGACGTCCTCTTCACGAGCGCGACGTTTGCTCGCGAAAACCCCAACACCGTACACGCCTTTGTCTCCGCCACCCTGCGCGGCTGGGCGTATGCTATCAGTAACCCCAGGGAGACGGTTGATCTGATTGTTGCCTATAACCCAGATCTTAGTAAAGACCAACTCACCTTCGAGGCCAATGAGACGATTAAGTTGATCACCTACGGTACGGGAAAGCCATGCCCAGGATATAATAGCCGGGTTGCCTGGGAATCCGAGGCGAAGTTGCTCAAGGATCTGGCTATCCTTGCGTCACGGGTGAATCTCGATACCATCCTGGACAATAGCTCTGTTAGCCAGTACTACGCGGGCAAGGGTGTAAACTGCGGCGAATAGGGCGAAGTGTTAGGTGCTAGATATCAGGCGGTTCGTACGTGAATCTGTGTCTGGCGTTGCGCGTCCTGATGCTGACCGAACAACACCTGGGATCTGTACTAGCCCCCACGCCGTCACCGATCATGTTGCCAGAAGACCACCCTGCGCTCGACGGCGACGATGCCCACATAGAGCGTGAGGCTCAGGCTAGAGGCAAGCGTAATCGCGGCAAAAACCTGGTCGGTTCGCAGGTGGTAGGTGGCGATGCTGATCACATAGCCAAGTCCGCTGCTCGATCCAGCCAGTTCACCAACAACGGTGCCAACAACGGCGAGGGTTGAGGCGATCTTGAGGCTGGCGAAGAGGGTGGGAAGACAGGCAGGGGCGCGGAGCAGGCGGAAGATCTGGGATGGCGAAGCACCCCACGCACGCAGTAGATCGAGCTGCTCGGCATTGATGCGGCGCAACCCCTGGGCGGTATTGACCAGTACCGGAAAGAAAGCGAAGAGAGCGGCCATGGCGATACGCGGGGCGATACCGTTGCCAAGCCAGATGGTGAGCAAGGGGGCCAACGCGGCGACCGGCAGGGTTTGCGAGACGATCACCCAGGGATAGAGGGCGCGCTCGGCAGGCCGGACGGCAACGAAGAATCCAGCCAGAACCACGCCGGCCACGGAGCCGATCAACAGCCCGCTGATACCGGCGGTAGCGGTGACGGCAAGGTGACCGAACAGTCCACTCGACGGATCGAGCAAACGAGCCAGCACACGCGCCGGTGTGGGCACGAGGTAGGATGGTACGCCGAGGGCTGGCAGGGCCAGTTGAAGTGCGCCGAGTAGAGCGATAAAGAGGATGGCCGATGGGGCGTAGCGGCGCATGAGCGGCCACCTTCGGCGGGTTAGCGGCGTAGCGCGGCACTCCACCTTCGGCTGGATAGCGGTGTTGGACATAATGGGAACATTAGTACGCAACAGTCATCATTTTACCTGCCACCCGTGCGGTTTGTGGCAGAACCGCCAATGATTTGTGCAGGTGCAACACCACGGCGACGCCATGATATTATCATTGTAGCACACTCGTATGGATGTCGCAACATCAGCGAACGCGACAAAACACAGCAAAACGCAGTTTGAGCGCATCAGGATGCCAAATTCCGGCCTGGAAGTACTACGAACTGACCCCTGACCCCTGACCCCTGACCTCTATTGCAAAAGGGACTGGGCTATGCTATCCTATGCGCGGATATGGCCCGGTAGCTCAGTGGATAGAGCACTAGTCTTCGGAACTAGGTGTCGGGGGTTCAAATCCCTCCCGGGTCGCCACTTTGTATGTCGCACCCAGATGTGTGTGCGCAGGGTTCGTTTCTCACTTTGGCACGTTCGTTTCCTATGTGTCGCTGGTCGGCTCTTCCCCAACCCGCTCGGCCCACAGATAATTGCAGTTGCGCCAACCGTACCCGAGGCGGCGACGCCGAGCATGTGTACCAACTCGTTGATCTCAGCAGCACGACCAATGAAGTCCTTAACAGGGGTGCGGAGCTGATGTATTGGTTTGAAGGGAGCATCTGACGCATCTGGAGCAGACTCGGGGGCTGGCTTCTGAGGAGGTCGTGGTAAGCTAACATCCGACCGCAGACGAGCACATACAAGCAATAGCTCTGGGATGCGGCTCTGTCGCCGGCAATTTGCAATAGTCTCTCTCGCCTTATCAGCTCTTCCATCGCCTGGTAGGTCGTTGTACTCTATGTCTAAGTCGAAGGCAAGATTGCGGAGATCGCTCTCGCTAAAACGACTGACAAGAGTCTCTCGCAGCTCAACTAGATTAACCCCGGCGTCGTTATTTCGCACTTCCTCAGCCATCATTACTCCGAGCTATTCATGCGAAAATTCTAGTTATTTTACAACTAAAAAATAGCGAGAGCACAAGGAAGTTTTTTCGAACGAAAACGGTACACCCTCGTAGGCTTGCCTACTTGCGAAATTCCGCATCCTGATGCGCGAGCGTGCGATGCGCTCGACCGGCTACAGGCCACACGTCTGTTCTGGGCGATGGAGCATGTGGTTTGCGATGTCCTCCAGTGTTGCCCCCGCCCGCGCCCGCTGGGCCGCCGCTACACGCCGCTGCGGCTGCCGGCGGGTTGACTCGTTCCGCTCGCTGCCCCTGATCGGCCTCAGCCTGCTCCTCGCCCTTCACGTCGGCGCTCCTGCCTTCCACCCCATCGACCGGTAGGTTCCTCCAGTTCATCTGATCGCACCGGGCGCACTGTCGCCCTGTGCTGATGTACGCTGCGCCGTTGGTTCCTCCCGGTCGTTGCTGTTTCTGGAAGCACAAGGAGCGCCTGATGCCACCGTAATCCCAGGTCCGCCGGGGTTTCACCTGAATCGAAAAGCCCTTCGACACTCGCCGCCAAGCTTTGCCGAAGAGCCTTCGATAGGTGACGCACCCGGCTTTCCGGCTCTGGTGCGTGCTCCACCGGCTCTGGTTCCTGCGCGAGCCGCCGACGATGGATCTCATGCAGGAGCTGATGGGCTCGTTCGTTCCCGAGAAGGCCAGAGACCAGCCGACCGACGCGCGCACGAAGATCTGGCAGCCGGCCCCCGGCGTAGCATCGAGCGCTGGCTCACCGAGCTGGAGGCCGCCGGCTGGCTGGTGTGGACGCGGCGCGAGGAGACCAGCCGCCGCTACCATCTGCGCACCAGCGCCCGCAGCGCCCCTGACACGGCCGTCCTGACCGAGCTGCGGGCGCTGCTCAACTCCGGCAAGGCCACCCTGGCCGATGTGCAGACCCTGCTGCGCCGTATCCCTGGCGTGACCGACGATGCGACGTCAGGATCGTAAGACTCGATCCCGGGATCGCATCAGGATGCCGCGCAGGCGACCGATGGCCGCGATGATGCGACATCAAGATCGCACGACTCCCCTGATGCGGACGATGATGCGACGGCAGAGTCGCATGATCCGATCCGGGGATCGCACGATACGACGGCAGAGTCGCATGATCCGATCCGGGGATCGCATGAAGCGACCCCATGCGCATCAAGCTTAAAAAATGACACATGGGGAGCCTTCTGGGATGATAGAGGTATCACAACCGCCGATCATCAGGAAGCTCCCCATGACCACGATAGCACAGGTTAGCCAGGCGATACAAACGACCTTGACCACCATTGCCGAAGCCGCAGATGGTGCCCTTCAGTCCTGACCGGGCAAAGTTCACGGCGAGTACGCTCATCCAAACCCTTGTCTTTGGCTGGTTGGCCCATCCCGATGCCCGCGTGGAGCAGTTGGCCCCATGTGCCGCACGGGTCGGCGTCGATGTCAGTCCGCAGGCCATTGATCAGCGTTTTACCCTGGCGACGGCGCAACTCGTGCGCGAAGTATTGCTTCGCAGTGTGCAGCACCTCATTGCCGCTGACCCCGTGGCTATTCCGATTTTGCAGCGATTTACGGAGGTGCGGGTGCATGACAGTACCACCATTGTGTTGCCAGACAGCTTGGCGGATCTGTGGGAAGGCTGTGGCGGGAGTACCACGACGAATACCGCGGCCGCGCTGAAATGTGGCCTTCAGATCGACCTGTTGCACGGGACATGGACGGGGTTTGATCTGGCCGATGGCCGGGCGTCGGATCAGCGATTGCCGTTGCAACACACCATGTGGCCGAAAGGGGCGCTCCGTTTGGCGGATCTCGGCTTTTTTAACCTGCATGTGCGGGCCGAAGGGGATGCGGCGGGCGCGTAGTGGCTGTCGAAGCTCGACGCGCACACCCTGATCCGCGATGCCACCCATGATGAGGTCGCGCTGCGGCGCTTCTTGGACGATTTGAGGCATCCACCCGCGTGGGACGGGTGGGTGTGGGTAGGCAAGGGGCGGCGGGTGCGGGCGGCTACTGGTGCAGCCGGTGCCGCAGGAGGTCGCCGACCAACGCCGCCGCCGCATCCGCACAGAGGCCCGCGACCACGGGCGCACACCGAGCGCCGTGGTCGTGGCCCTGGCCGCGTGGACGATCCTGATCACCAACGCGCCGCCAGAGTTACTCAGTCTGGCCGAGGCGCTGGTCGTGGCCAAAGTCCGGTGGCAAATCGAACTTATTTTCAAGTTATGGAAAAGCCATGGGCAGGTTGACCAGTGGCGCAGTGAGAAACCAGCCCGGATCATGGGCGAAGTGTATGGGAAATTGCTGGCCATGCTGATCCAACAATGGGTGTTTATCGTGGGCTGCTGGGCCTACCCGGATCGGAGTTTGGTCAAGGCGGCCCAGGTGGTGCGTGATCACGCCCCTGATCGGGCAAGCGCACGGGCCTGCGTCACACAACTCACCGAGGTTTTGCAGGCGGTGCAGCGCGTCCTGAAGCGCACCGCACGCATCAATCCCCGCAACAAGCGCCCAAACACCTACCAGCTTTTGCTCGCCCTGACGACCGAGGCGGAATAAGCGTGATGCGCATGGGGGTGTGGTAGTCCACCCCGTAGGGATTGCCCCTACAAACTGAGTACCGTGCGATAAAACGCTAGGAAAAAGTGTACTATGACGACTACCACCGCTGAGCCAATGATCCGTACGACGAGCGTGCCAAACAGCGAGGGGCCGTGGCAGCGGGCGGGGCATCAGTTCCTGCGTCAGCGATCGGCGATCATCGGCTTGGTCGTGATCGGCCTGCTGGCCTTCACTGCGATTTTTGCCCCGTTTATTGCCCCCAACGACCCTATCGGGGTGCTGCTTGGCAAGGAAGCGGGTATCGTCAAGCGCTCGGGGCCGTGCATCCACCTCTTCGGCTGCCCCGCCGATCAGCCCCAGCACATGATGGGTGTGGACGGCAACTTCCGCGACCTCTTCAGTCGCATCATCTACGGCGCCCGGCTCTCGCTGCTGACTGGTTTCATGACTGTCAGCATCTCGCTGGTGATGGGCGTGCTGCTTGGGGCGGTAGCTGGCTACCTCGGCGGCTGGCTCGACAACCTGATTATGCGCCTACTTGATGTCCTACTCGCCTTCCCCTTCCTGCTGCTCGCCATCGCCATCGTAAGCATCCTCGGCCCTGGCCTGCTGAACGCGATGCTGGGCATCGCCATTGTGAGCGTGCCCGCGTACGCCCGTGTCATTCGCGCCAGCGTACTGACGGTGCGCGAGGAAGATTATGTGCTGGCGGCACGCGCCATCGGCGTCCCCCCCACCCGCATTCTTCTGGGGCACATTATGCCCAACGCCGTCTCGCCTCTGATCGTGCAGGCCACCCTTGGTATCGGCACCGCCATCCTTGACGTGGCCGCGCTCTCGTTCCTGGGCCTTGGCGCACAGCCGCCCACACCCGAGTGGGGGTCAATGCTCTCGGCTGAACGTAACCAAGTCTTCACCGCCCCGCACCTCGTCTTCCTCCCCGGCCTCGCAATTATGCTCACCGTGCTCGGATTCAACTTGCTGGGAGATGGACTACGCGACGCCCTTGACCCGCGCCTCAAGCGATGACAACTCTACGGCAGATGAACGAGTTCGAGCTGTGCGAGGAACCTGTTTGTTTCAGCTTGCCGCTCATATCCGGCGGAGTCTCGGACACACTCAGGGCACCAGTGGCCAGCAGTGAGAATGAGGCGGGGGCTTCCGGTGAACACATGGCCGAACGTGCATGTCCAGATCAAGGGGGTTGTAATGTCACCCGTCGTGATTGAGTCGGAGAGGAGCTTTCCTCCCCGAAATGTCGCAGCCTCAACCATATCGTGCCGCGTCCAGTCGCTCGGCGACTTCGCTTCGTCATAGCCATGCTCAAGGTAGCGCGGGGTACGATCAGGATGTGACTCCGTGAAGGTGGACCAGTCACCGATCTGATCCCATTCCTCGCGGGAGCCAAAGAATGCGCGGATACGCGGCTCATCGTTGTCCCTGATCCACGCCATGCCCCCACGGGGCTGGAGTGTCAGCGGCCTCATCACGATGCGCTTAACCAGCCACGGCGGGATCATCTTGGCAAGACGAACGGAGCGTGGAGCGAGAGCGACTATCCGATGGAGCGCATGATCGAAGGTGTCTCGCCGAAACGGCACCAGGTCTTCCAGTCGGTCGGAGTCGGTATACCACTGGCCATGAAAGTTATGTGTGGCGAACCAATGGCGGTCGTAGCGCGTGCGAATATCCCCGATGCCGAGTGCGCGGGCCACTCGGATCTGTAGTTCCCAGTTCGTCAAGCGCCAGTTATCCCCGCCGCCGATATTGTAGATGCCGCCCCAGAACTCGTCCGGCACGTGATCTTCGCAGATATTCGCCATCAGCCGTGCGGCGTCCTCGACGGAGACCCACTCCATCACCCCCGCGAGGGGCACGTGGGTCATGATCGGGTCGCGGATCTTGAGGATGCCCGGATGGAAGATGCCAGTCTGCCGGAGCCACACCCAGCGCGGCAGGCCAGACTCGATGAGTTCCCGCTCGGCGATAATTTTGCTCTGACCATACTCATCGTACTGAGATACCCGGAGTGGATCGCCGACACGGCCCCAATGGTGCGGCGGGTTTCGATCACCCGTCTCGGCAACGGAACCGATCATCACAACGCTCAGCGCCTCCGGGTGGCGCTGAGCGTTGACGGCTCGGATGATATTTCGTGCGCTCCCCACGTTGACCCGGTGCGTGAGTTCGGGATAATCGTCGGCGAGCGGCGATACGACGGCACCAACATGGAGGACGTAGTCTGCGCCACGAACGCAGCGCTCGACGGCGTCATAGTCCGTGAGGTCGCCATAGACGACCGTAAGGTTCGGCATATCCGCGAACTGCCGAATACTCTCCCGATCCTTCTTACTGGGCAGCACCAGTGCGACGATATTAAACCGGTCAGCGCGCTCAGAGAATTCCCGCAAGATGGAGCGTCCCCAGTTGCCCGTCGCTCCGGTCAGAAACACATTCTTTTTGCGGCTGCCGCTCAACGGATGATCCTTTCACCCTATAACGATCGGAATACGGGGCGCATGTGTGATGTTTTGTGTCTTCAGTATAGCACCGAGACAGAGACTGTCTCTCCGGAGAGAGGACAAGAATCGTGTACGGGGGACTACGGGGGACTACGGGGCATCTCGCTCCGGTTGGGCACCTCAATTCTGTTGTGTGGCGGCTGCACGACACAAAAACGCGGAACCCTCTTGCGAGAATTCCGCGTTCTACCGTGGTGGAGCGACGGGGAATCGAACCCCGGACCTCCTGCTTGCAAAGTCAAATCACGGGATTTCAATCATCACCAACGGCATACAAAATATGCCGTTTTTTCGCGTCCTGATGGAGATTTACAACGTGTAACCTGCAAAGGGATGATCAGCGGTGTGCAGTGGCGATCAAAATGAATTGCTCCCACAATCGCTCCCATCCTTAACTACCGCATCACCACCGGCAGCCACACAAGCATATGCGGTACAGGCTTGAACACGTAGATCCAGAGCAGATAGCCCACGAACACCAGTAGTCCCGCTCCCATCCCGATGATTCTGATCCAATCGAACAGGCCGATGTATCGCCGTCGGCCCCGGTGGTAGATGCGGCGCGGCCCTCGGCTCACGAGTCAAACTCCTTGGCCACCCGTGTACTGCCCCCCGCTCGCCGCCGAAAGCCAATCCAGCGCACCGGCATGCCGTTGCGGCCCAGGTAGAATCCAATGGCGAGCATCACCACGGTGTAGATGATGGGGAAGAGACAGATAAGTGCCGTACTCATATGACCCTCATGAGAAAGTGGCTGATCAACAGGCCCACGCCGCTGCCGACACACATCAGCGCGATCCGGATGGGCCAACTAGCCATGCGGACGGTGTACCAGGCTCGCAGCGGCAGCGGGTCGTACTGATACTTATCTGGCACATTGTAGAGTTGCACCTTGTAGCGTGCCATAGCCTCACCTCGGGAGGATGATGCGCAGATAGCGCACGATTCGGAGCATGGCCCGTGCCATGCGTACAGAGAGTCGGATCATCAGCACAGGCAGGATGGCCCCCAGCGGCCCTCCGAGCATCGTGAACAACGAGAGCCACCCCAACGCTCGGTAGATTTCTACGGAGAGCAGAGCGGCGTCCTGTTGCCCCCGCACCGCCCCGTCTTGCCCGAGTCCAAATGCCGATACCGATTCGCCCACCGTGATCTCGTGGACGGGTTCAATCCAGCCCGCAATGAGGGTCATGACGGGACTAATGACGCTGGTGGCCGTCAGTGCGGCGGGGGTCATGTCCTCCGGGAACGCGGGCAGGGTGCGCAGCGTGGGCAGCGCCATGGGGATGGTTGGGAAGGGTGTTAATCCCGCCGTTGTGGTGGGCGGCACAATGATACAGACCGCGCCATCCGTTGGCCCCGTCGCCGCCCCATCGTCGTCTAGGATAGTGATGCGCTCCGTTGACGGTACCCCCAGCGTTACCCCGTCGCCGATCTGAAGCGCGAGTTTCGCCCGTCCCGGCCCCTTGCCGTGATGCGCCGTGGGTCGTGGGTCAAACAAGGTTACGTCGAACATTTCTGGAACCTCGACCCGCAGATCGTCCAGAATGGGAATGGCAACTTCGATATTTGTTTGTCCGGGCGCAAATGTCACGGTGCCATTGGTGAACTCAAAATCGCTATGGGCCATTGCGGTAAAGCTGGTCGTGGCATACGAGACGCTCACCGGATCGATCTGAGCGACATCGAGGACGATGAGTACCATCACTTTTCCGGCTCCCTCGCCAATACTGGCGGTCGCTGCCGCGAAGTGGATGACGATGGGTGCGGGCGTCGCGGTGGCGGTATGGGTGGCGGTAGCCGTGCGGGTATTCGTCGCGGTGGCGGTGTTCGTCGCCACGACGAATCCGGTAGCAGTCGTCGTGGCCGTCACCAGCGGAGTCGCCGTGGCGATCCCCGCTGGCACGCAGATTATCAGGCGGGCATTTCCACTGCGCACCCGTACCCGATAGCTACCTGTGCTATCCCACAGGCCCAAACCGAAGCTGGGATACCACGTCCCGGCCACCTCAATCAGCACCTCTTGGTCAAGCACCTCGTAGAGCTGCTGCGCATACATCGGCACCGTTACCGGGATGGCGCTGATGGGATACTCGTTGCGGGCCACACAGGGCAGTGCCGATGGGGGCGGCACGGTGGCAACGGGCGTGGGAGTGGCCGTCGCTAGTGGCGTCACACTGGCCACGCCGAGCGGTAGACACACAAAGAGTCGGGCGGTTGCCGTGAGGCTATAGAACTGATAATCGCCGGTGGTTCCTTGCCACGTATAGACACCGGGCGCGAGCTGACGCGGCTGGCCCCCAAAATTAACGTATACCGGCTCATCCATGATCTGGAATTGCGCACCCGCATACAGGGTGGTGGTGCGTAGACC
>Ga0194060_10003286_pt1 | contig 11446 bp, 10 predicted proteins | sample SepL225m_MetaG_FD_163427 | JGI IMG/M metagenome (GOLD analysis project Ga0194060, IMG submission 163427) | Anoxic zone freshwater microbial communities from boreal shield lake in IISD Experimental Lakes Area, Ontario, Canada - Sep2016-L222-5m | ecosystem: Environmental > Aquatic > Freshwater >... | reverse complement strand
TGTCGTTAAAGCGATTGATTTTGATCAGGTAATATTCAGGGTAAAGCGCCTCGACACTCTCTTTCCGGAACAGTTGCTTTTGTTTTTCATTAAGTCCCAGAAGATCATGATTATGCATGCCTATAAAACGGGTGGTGCCATGGTAAATGTAATCGTCGCCAATGCCCAGATCAAAATAGAGGATGTTTATTGAAATGACTTTCGTGATTCCTGCATAGGGTTGCTTCTCTTTCATCCCCTCGATCACCGTTTTGGAAACGCCATAAAAGATACGCTGCAGGTAGTCATACTCCCGATCATACTGTATCTCTATGATGATGATCTCCTGTTTCTGGTTGCGTACCCTGAGATCAACCCGATTAAATTTGTCGAGTTTATCATCTTTGTTGCTCTCACTTTCAATGAGATCCAGAATGACGATCTCCTCTTTAAGCAGCTCGCTTAAAAAGCCTTCCAGAATCCCAAAGTTGGCTTTGCTCCGCAGCAGGCGTTTTATGGCCCAGTCGAAGGTGATCAGTTTTCTTGTATTGCTCATAAGCTGGTAAACTTGCGTGACGATGAACGTTTGCTGTTCATCATAAAACCATAAACACCCCGATCCCCCTGATAACCTTTTGGTTGCTGACTGGCACTGAATTCATCAACGAAGAGCACCCGCATTACACTGTTAATATACAAAAAACAGGGTAAAACAGCAGGAACGTATTGCCTGTTCAATCCATAAATCTGCACTCACTCACTCACGCCACTCAACTAAAGTGGTTTGTGTTTTTTTATAACTGCGCACAATATAACAGCTCTCGTTGAAACTCGATATTACTGTTTTGGATAGTAACCACCTGTCTTTGATGATCCAATGAATTCTATCTGCACGGCTTCTCGTAATTGTTTAAGCCAGCGTTCGAGGTTCTTGGGAGAGGTATTCATCAATTCAGCTAATGCAGGAACTCGCATACCCTGGCGTTGTTTTATAAGTTCAACAAGTGCATTTACTCCCTCATTTACTCCCTCACCCACCGCGCCACGCCGCTCATAGAACATCTGATACAAAAGTGAAAAAATGAGAGCCAGTCGCGTCAAAGTGGCCAGAACGATCCAGCCGATCCACAGGTAACTGTTGTATAGACCTCACTGATCAGACATAAGAGGATATCAGCCGCTGGCACATTGGCCTCCCGCCAACAGCCGGAGGCGATTTTGCCGGGGCTCTTTATGCGTCAACATGAGCAAGATCTTACGGAAGATCTGCCATCCAGGTCACTCATCACTCGCCCCTGTCACTGGTGGTGGGTGCGACTGGCCCCAGAAGGCGTATCACTTCAGGAATCTGATGCTCACTCTCCAACATGATGATCGTCATGCCAAGGGCAGCGCATAAGCCTCGGAACCAACCCGGTAATTCCAGTGTCCCGCCTGACTGAAATATCAGCGTCATCGGAGGCTTCATGCACTTCAAAAGTTCCGCCAAACGCTTGAGATCATTTTCAAATGTCTGCTGACTCGCTTTTTTTATCGTCATCAGCAGAGTAACGCTCTTGTAGAAATCATAAAGATCGCCCGTCAAGCAGCCAACCGCAAGTGACGACATGGGCTCCTTGCCCGTCTTGCGCTTGACAACCCTCTTTATGGCACGGCGTGTCAAGGGGTTAACGCTTGGGGTTTTGACGGATAACGGCGTAATATCTCCTCTGTTTTGAATGAATTGAATATGACAATCTGCCATGCAACAATACTGCGGTGCAAATTATTGCGTTTTTGTATCAGTTCCGCTGAACCTTTCTCATGATTTTTCTCCGGAAATAGCTTTCGGCATTGAGATGAGGCAATCATTTCACCACCCGCATTCGACAGCCTTACCAGATCGGCTCTTGGGATCGACTTGTTTCGGACGAATGCCGGTGGGTAAATGGCCTGCGTATCGAAGCGTCCGGCGGGATGTTTATCTGATACTATCGTGACCAATGTCCCGTACTCAAAGAAGCACTTCTTCGAATACGGGAAAGGTTAGCAGGCCATCACAGCATCACCAGCCCTCCCGAGACCGGGATATAGCAGCCAGTCACGAACCGGTTGTGGTCGGAAGCCATTGCAAGCACGGCACCAGCGACATCTTCAGGGAGGGCAACCCGCTTCATGGGGGTCATATCCGCCATCATCGCTTTCTGTTCTTCGGGCAACCAGGCGGTAGCATCGGTCAACGTAAGGCCGGGAGCAACCACGTTGACGCGAATGCCGAAAGGGCCAACCTCCTCTGCAAGTGAGCGGACGAAAGCATCAAGGCCCGATTTCGCCGTGCTGTGGGCAATAAACCCCGGCGATGAATGCCGCGAAAGGGTGCTTGAAATGGCGATGATGCATCCCGACCTCCTTTCGATCATTCCTGGCAGTACCGCCTGGCAACTGAAAAATATCGATTTGAGCTCTCCGCAAAGCTTCGCTTCGAATTCATTCCAGGAAAATTGTGTCAACGGTTTTACAGGAAAGCCAATCGCGGCGTTGCTGACCAGAAGATCGACCGGACCGAGGATTTTTTCCACCTCTCCAACCATCAACCGCACCTGCTCCTCGTTACGGACATCCGCCCTGACGGCGTGTGCCCGGCCGCCTGCTTTCATGATTTCCTCGACAACAGCGACCGCCGCGCTTTCGCTCTGAAAATAGTTTACCGCAACAGCAGCACCTTCAGCGGCGAGAAGTTTCGCCGTAGCCCGACCTATGCCCCGGCTTGCGCCTGTAACCAATGCAACTTTGCCTTTCATATCCTGTTACCCTCCTTATGTTTGGGAAAATCGTTGAACCATGGAAATATCTCTCAAACATAACAAAGAGGGAGAGAAATACCCAAAAGCAGGTACAGGCAAGTTATCGAAAACAATATATTCATTTCGCTGAAACACGATATTACTGTTTTGGATAGTACCCACCTGTCTTTGATGAGCCAATGAACTCAATCTGCCAGGCTTCCCGTCATTGTTTAAGCCAGTGCTCGATGTTCTTGGGAGAGGTCATCAATTCAGCTAATGCTGGAACTCGCATACCCGGGCGTTGTTTTAAATAACCTTTTCTAAAAGAAGGGGCAAGGGCATAAACACATAATCCGAAGAACATGCCATCGATCTATGGCTGTCGCCGATTCTTCCACCAGCCTTATCCTTGCAAAAAAACACCTTTTTTGTGCAGCCCTCTTTCAAGAACCCAGAACAGTGCGTAACTTCTCCGAATGATATCTTTTTCATAACGCGGACCATGCGCCCCATGATTACCGATGCAACCCTTGCCTTTCTCTGTGACCTGAAAAGCAATAATAATCGACTTTGGTTCGTAGAACACAAACTTGACTACCAGCAGGCATACAGCGAGATGCTTGAGACGGTGGTGCAGCTTCTTGTGGCAATTTCGGGGTTTGACGGGGATATTGCTACGTCGCATCTTGATCCAAAGAGCTGCATTATGCGCATCAACCGAGATATCCGTTTTTCAAAGGAGAAGTCGCCCTACAAGACAAATTTCTTTGCCTTTATCAACAAAGGTGGCAGAAAGAGCCCCTGGGGCGGCTATTACCTCCATCTGGAACCGGGGGGATCGTTTGCCGGAGGGGGAATCTACATGCCCGAAGTCGCCGTTCTGGAGCAGACAAGGCGGGGAATTGATGCCCATTTCAGCGAATGGCAGGCAATCCTGGCTGACAAAGCCTTCTCGGCACAGTTTCCCGAAGGAGTGCTGCCTTCAGGGAAATTGATCAGGCCGCCGAAAGGGTATGAAAGCACGAATCCAGCAGTGGAGTATCTCAAATTCAAAGGATACTACACCCAGCGATTGTTTGCAGATCACGAAATCACTGGTCCTGGATTTGTGGCAGAGGTCACCGAAGTTTTCCGTGCCGTTAACCCGCTTGTGTACTTTCTTAACCGCGCTCTCTTGCAGGCTTGAAGGAACTCGCACCCAAAGGGTATAATTTATAAAGCTTTCGAAACAAAGATTCGGGGCAAGCAAATAACATGATTACCGACTACGAATGGCCTCTTTGGCGACAATCAGGGCGAATCTGCGGAATTGACGAAGCCGGTCGCGGGCCTCTTGCAGGGCCCGTGGTTGCCGCTGCCGTTGTCTTTCCCCGTTGGTTCAAGCCCGATGAGACTGTTCTGGAAATGCTGAATGATTCCAAGCAACTTTCTGCGGGAGAGAGAAATATGTTGGCTCCTGCGATAAAAAAAGCTGCGGCATGCTGGGCAGTCGCTGTGGTTGAACACGAGATTATTGACAGGATCAATATTCTTCAGGCAACCATGCTTGCCATGAATGACACCGTCATGTCATTACCAAAAATACCAGACTTGCTTCTGGTGGATGGCAACAGGTTCAACACAACACTCTCCATTCCTTTTAAAACCATCGTGAGGGGAGACTCAAAGGTCTTTTCGATAGCAGCAGCCTCAGTGCTTGCCAAAACTCACCGGGACGAGCTGATGGTGGTCTATGGCAGACAATTCCCCCTTTACGGTTTTGAACGCCATGCAGGATATGCGACAAAAGCGCATGTAGAGGCAATCAGACAGTATGGGCGATGCCCGATTCACCGTTTGAGCTTCAAGCTTCGTCAACTGGGCGAAAAACCATGAAGATTCCCTACGATCCCCACCTTCTCGGGCCTGAGGGAGAGCAGATTGCTGCCGACTATCTTGTCAAGGCAGGCTATCGCATCCTTCAGCGCAACTACAGATTTCATCGCAATGAGATAGATATGATTTCCCTGCACCGGGGGACGCTCTGCTTTGTTGAGGTCAAAACCAGATTCTCTTCCGCAAAAGGCCATCCTGCTGAAGCGGTAACACTGCAGAAGCAGCGGGAGATCATCAAGGCCGCTCAAGCTTACCTCACGATAACAGGTCAGATCGACACTGACTGCCGCTTTGATGTCATGGCCGTGCTAATCCAGAGTATGGATGGAAACAGGATTGGTACCTTCACCGTTGAACATTTCAAAGATGCCTTCTGGGCCAGCTCCTGAATGACCGAAGAACAAGCATATTACCGGCATTTTTGCTATCTTGGGGGGCAAGTTTCATATCACAAGTATACCACTGATCATTATGCAGGAAGACGATATCCTTACCCCATTAAATCCCACGATTGATACAAGTTACGGTGCAAACAACATTCAGGTGCTTGACGGCATTGAGCATGTGCGCATGCGTCCTGCGATGTATATTGGCGATATTCACAGCAGGGGGCTTCATCATCTCGTCTATGAAATTGTCGACAACTCTATCGACGAAACCCTTGGCGGCTTCAACGACTATATTTTTGTTTCGCTGAATCCGGATGGCTCTGTAACAGTGATTGATCACGGACGAGGGATTCCTGTTGATATTCACCCTGAAAAGCAGAAATCTGCGCTTGAGCTCGTCATGACGGTTATCGGTGCTGGCGGCAAGTTCGACAAGGGTGCCTACAAGGTCTCCGGTGGTCTGCACGGTGTTGGTGCTTCGGTGGTTAACGCACTTTCGGAGTGGTGTGAAGTGGAGGTGTACCGCGATAGCAAAGTCTATTTTCAGCGATTTGAACGCGGCATTCCCCAGGGCGATGTCAAAGCGATAGGCCAATCAGACCAGCGAGGCACGAAAACCACCTTCCTGCCTGATCATCTGATTTTCAAGACAACAGAGTTACGCAAGGAGATTATTATCGATCGTATGCGTGAGCTTGCATTCCTTAACAAGGAGCTCAGCATCACGGTACAGGATACGGAAGGGCACCAGGAGATCTTTCATTATGAAGGAGGAATCAAGGAGTTTGTCACCTTTACTGATCAGAATCGCATCAACCTGCTCAAGGAGCCGATCTACCTCTTTGGTGAACGGGAGACAACCATTGTCGAGATTGCGCTCCAGTACAACGACTCCTATCAGGAGAATGTCTTCAGCTATGTCAACAACATCAATACCCATGAGGGCGGCACGCACGTTACCGGCTTCCGCAAGGCGCTGACCAGAACGCTCAATGCCTATGCTCAAAAGAATGATCTGCTTAAAAACCTGAAACTTGCCCTTACCGGTGATGATTTCAAGGAGGGGTTGACTGCTGTCATCTCGGTCAAGGTTGCTGAACCGCAGTTTGAAGGTCAGACCAAGACCAAGCTCGGCAACTCGGAAACACAGAGCATTGTTGAGACGGTGGTCAACGAGCAACTTGCAGAGTTCGCGGAAAGCAATCCGAGTGTCCTCAAAATGATCATTGAAAAGGTGAAGGGCGCTGCCATGTCGAGAGAGGCCGCCCGTAAAGCCAAAGAGCTAACCCGTAGAAAATCGGTGCTTGAAAGCTCCGGGCTGCCCGGGAAACTGGCTGACTGCTCCATCAATGATCCGGAACATTGCGAACTCTACATTGTTGAGGGTGACTCTGCAGGCGGCAGCGCCAAGCAGGGACGCGACCGAAGCTTTCAGGCAATTCTCCCGCTGAAGGGTAAAATCCTGAACGTCGAGAAGGCGCGTCTGCACAAGATGCTTGAAAATGAGGAGATCAAGACCATTATCCTGGCCCTCGGCACCAGCTTTGGCGAGGATGAATTTTCTGTCGAAAAGTTGCGCTATGGCAAAATCATCATCATGACTGATGCTGACGTGGATGGCGCTCACATCAGAACATTGCTCCTCACCTTTTTCTTCCGCTACATGCGTGCACTGATTGAGGCTGGCAGGGTCTTTATCGCCCAGCCACCGCTCTACCTGGTCAAGTCAGGCAAAGATCAGCAGTATGCCTGGGATGACGAAGAGCGGAACAGTATTTCGGAGGGGATGAGGAAGATGCAAAAGGGAAAGGCGAATATTCATATCCAGCGCTACAAGGGGCTTGGAGAGATGAACCCGGAGCAGCTCTGGAGCACCACCATGGATCCTGCTCACCGCTCACTCTTGCTGGTCAACGTGGAAAATGCCATGGAAGCTGACCAGGTATTCTCCACGCTGATGGGCGACAAAGTTGAGCCACGAAGAGAGTTTATCGAGAAAAATGCCCGCTACGTCAGACGCTTAGATGTCTGACGTATGCACATAAACCTCCTTGCGGAGCTGTTGCAACCACTCATTAAAAATCTGACGGTTTTTATGGTCAAGTGCCAGCTCCTCAAGGTATGCGTAGTCCTTATCAGGATCAAGTTTGTGTGCAGCAACGCGTTCGTTCAACAGGAACAACGCATAGAACGGCTCTCCCTGGGAGGGCTCAATTTTTTCAGGTTTGCTGATATCTCCCGGTTTTTTCAGACCGGCAATAATCTTTTGTAACTGCGGAAGCAGCGTTGACGGAGCAAGAGTAGACCTCGTCGAACCTGCTACCAAAATTTTTCCACCCAGCGCGGCTGATACAGAATCATCCGAGTACTTCTTTGCCATCTCTGCAAAACTCTGCTTGCCACTTATCACCTTGTCATGCACCGCCTTGAGCTGCCGAATTGCCTCTGTAAAATCACCTTTGCTGCGGTCGAGCCCCACTAGAATATGACGAACATGAATTGAATTCTCCTCCTTGCTGAGCAACTGAATCAGATGATATCCATAGCGAGTTTCAACAATATCGGAGATGCCCCCCTCTTTAAGGGCGTAAGCTGCACTCTCAAAAGCTTGTATAAGCTGACCTTTCCGAACAAATCCAAGATCACCACCCATCTTTGCAGAACCAGGATCATCAGAGTATGTCTCGGCAAGAGTGGCAAAATCAGCTCCACCCTTAAGTTCAGTCTGAATGCTCTGCATCTTTGAGAGAGCTGTTGCTCGTTTTTCCGCAGAAACCGAAGGATATTTAATAATTTGTGACACAGAACCCCCCTCAGGAAGAGGTGGAATCTGAGCCTGGTTTTCCTTATAGAAGTCCATCACCTCTGCATAAGTAACGGTTATGCCCGTCGTTTTTTTTCTCCGCAGCGTATCGATCAACTGCTGATTGCGCAGTTCCGAACGAATACCATCACGAACAGCCGCCGATGACTTCCCAAGACGACTCTCCATGTCACTCGTCGAAACAAACCTTGAGCTGATCTGTCGGAAGCGATCATTTGCCATGGAGTCAAGGGTATTAAGATCGATGCTGACACTGTCAATCTTTGCTTTTGCAAGAATGATTTTCTGATCAATCAAACCGTCCAGAATAGTCCGGTGTAATTTTTTGTCTTGTGCCAACTCGGGATACTGCAGACGAGCCATAAGAGCACGACTGTCAATTTCAGATTTAAAAATGGCCTCATTTCCAACAACCGCAATAACCCCGTCAATAACTTCCGCACTCAGAGAGGGCTGCAACAGTGACAAGCTGGCAAGAAAGAGGAAAAGAGCAATCCTTACTATTTTTTTCATACGTACGATGTCATTTCGAGTGAATATTGGGTTTTACTATTTCTGCCACACTGAAAAGAAAAGCATTAGTCTTTTCTCTGCGGCACTACAAAAATGCTCTCAGGAGAGCTTGCTTCCTCGCAGACGAACAGAACTTTTGGTCAGATGGAGCCAGTCATACACAAGCGGTGCCGCAACAAAAATTGAGGAATAGGTGCCAATGAGAATTCCTGCAAAAACGGCAAAAGCAAACCCTCTGATTGCTGGCCCTGCAAAAATAAAGAGTACCAGAACAGAGAGAAGCACCGTGCCAGAGGTTATGATGGTACGACTCAGCGTCTGGTTCATGCTTTCGTTGAAAATCCGCGCATATTCCGATTGTTTCTGGCCCCGTATTCGCTCACGAATTCGATCGTAGACAACCACGGTGTCTGTAATAGAGTAACCTGCAATAGTTAGAAAAGCTGCAATAATACTTTGATCCATCTCAAGTGGCATGAAAGGAAAGAGGCCACCAAGAATACTGAACAGCCCCAAAACAGTGAGAATATCGTGAAATATTGCAATCACACCGGCTGCAGCAAATTTAATCTCGAACCTTATTCCTACATACAGCAGAATGGCCAGAAGCGAGGCAACAAGCGCTTTGATTGCAGACCATTTCAGATCTGAAGCAATGCTTGGCCCCACGGCATCAATACGAACAATCTCATGGCGGTTCCCCTTGATCCGTTCATTGAGAGCATTAGTAACCAGCGACTTCAGTTGGCCGGTATCACCCTGAAAAACAGTGCTGAAAAGAAAAGAGCGATCCATTCCATACTGCTTCAGAGTACCCGAAACACCTGCAGCATCGAGCACCGAACGAATCTGGGCAACATCGGCATTTTTCTCAAAGCGAATGACCACTTCTGAGCCACCCCTGAAATCAATACCATAATTGAGTCCCTTCACCACAAGTGAAACAATACCAGTGACCAGCAGAATGATGGAGATCCCGTATGCAATTTTACGATGCTGAATGAAGTTAAAGTTGGTCTTCTGAAAGATCCTCATGGGTTGAAACGTCTTGAAATATTAACCGAAACTTTTGTCTGACATAAGATTTTTTGAAAGAAGCAGATGGAATATCTCTTTTGTCACCACTATTGCTGTAAACAAGCTTGCTGAAGTTCCTATCATCAGCGTCACTGCAAACCCCTGAATCGGGCCGATCCCATAAGTGTAGAGAAGAAAGGCGGCCGAAAGAGTGGTAACATGTGAATCAAGAATTGAAGAGAATGCGCGGTCATAACCCTGCGTCACAGCCGAGAGCACCCCTTTCCCTTCGGCAAGCTCCTCGCGTATCCTCTCATAGATCAGAACATTGGCATCAACAGCCATACCAATAGTAAGAACAATGCCTGCAATACCTGGTAATGAGAGTGAGGCATTAAAGCCTGCAAGCACAGAGAGCACAATAAGAATATTGAGAACAAGCGCAATATCAGCTGCTATACCCGCTTTTTTATAGTAGACAAGCATAAACGCAGAGACGGCTAAAAATGCCCATCCCAGCGACTGTATCCCTGCACGAATGTAGTCAGCACCAAGGGATGGACCGACGCTTCTCTCCTCAGTAATTCTGACCGGGGCAGGAAGAGCACCTGCCTTCAGGACAATTTCAAGATCTTTCGCCTCTTCAAGACTCTCAATCCCGTTGATCACTGAATTACCGTTGGGAATTTTGGATTGCACTACCGGTGCACTGTAGACAACCCCATCAAGCACAATAGCAATGCGCTTGCCGATGTTTGCCCCTGTAATACGAGCCCATTTCGATGTTCCTTCATTGTTCATGGCCATCAAAACCTCAGGCTGAACTCCCTGTGAACCAAAAGTGGCTTTAGCCTCTGTAATAACACCACCTGTCAACTCGGGAGCCTTTTTGACCAGATAGATTGAGTAAAGCTTTTCGCCACTCTTACCCATATCAGGCTTGGCAGATAAAAGAAGCTCTGTATCCATGGGCAGAAGCACCTGTACATCACTGCGTCGTAATAATGATAGAACCAACTCCCTGGAGCGCTCCGTCGTATAAGCGGTTCCATTCTGCGATAACCCGACAAGATCATACAGCGGGTTCCCTGAGGGTGATTTGCCAGTAGCCTTCCCGGAAGTCGCATCTGGCAAAATGGAAGTTTTTGCCGATAATGAATCCTGAACAGGTACTCCTTTTGCAGCTACACCGCTCTGAACCAGATGACTGTTTATTCTGTCAAGCGTCCTGACCATCACTTCGGGCTCCCGAAGCAACCTGAATTCAAGCTTTGCTGTCCCTTTCAAAAGATTTCGCACACGGTTTTCATCAGAAACACCAGGAAGTTCAATAATAATTTTGCGGCTCCCCTGCGTCGTGATAACCGGTTCGGCTACACCATATTGGTCGATACGATTGCGTATAATCTCCTTTGCCCTGCTCAGAGCATCTCCCGACTCAATCTCCAGTTTACCGACGATCTCCTGATCACTGTTGCGAATATCATAAAAGTACCTGCTCAGGCGAATATTCTCTTTTTTAAATTCAGCAACCAGAAGGTCGAGCACCCGTTCTTCACTTTGAGCTGAACTGGCCCTTACTGACTGCATGATGGAGGTAAACTTTGCATCTTTGTTCCAGGCCTTCTGCTCGAAGAGATCAACCTGGTCAACCTCCATGACAAGATGCATTCCACCCTTCAGATCAAGACCGAGCTTTAAACTTTTTTTCCTTGCATCCTCAATCTCCTCACGGTGACTCATTGCATATTTCAGACTATCCTGAGCTGACCCATAACCCTCAAGCTGTTTCGACAAAGAGTAGTCACGCCAGGTTGGAAGCAAAGACCAGAGGGCCACAACGGTGACAACAACAATAAGAAGCAGGTTAAAACGTTTATTTTTCATTGATGACATCGCGTTTCGCTCAAAAGAAGTACTTGGCCCAATATATAAAATGGGGTATTGATTAACTAACAAGGGCTTGCTGAAAAAGTGTTAACGCTATATTTTATATTTGATTAAGTCAATATTTTTTGTATATTGGTGCAAGGAAAACTAAGGAAATGGCCAAAAACCCTTGCACCTAAAAAATAATGTATAAG
>Ga0194060_10003285_pt1 | contig 11450 bp, 3 predicted proteins | sample SepL225m_MetaG_FD_163427 | JGI IMG/M metagenome (GOLD analysis project Ga0194060, IMG submission 163427) | Anoxic zone freshwater microbial communities from boreal shield lake in IISD Experimental Lakes Area, Ontario, Canada - Sep2016-L222-5m | ecosystem: Environmental > Aquatic > Freshwater >... | reverse complement strand
GTTCCCCGGCGCGTGCTTCTCCTCGCTCATCGCGGCCAATAGCTTCAAAACCGTGATGCCCAAGGTCAATCCCTTCATCTCTGTAGGCATTGGCGCGGTTATCAGCATGACTCTTGCGATTACCGGTGCCGCGAGCAAGTTGCCAAGCGTCTTTGGCTTTATCGGTGCCTCGTTTGGGCCGATTTGCGGTGCCATGGCGGTGGATTATCTGCTGGCTGGCGGCAAATGGAGTGGCCCGCGTGCGGGGCTCAACCCGGCCGGCTGGATTGCCTGGTTGCTAGGTTTTGTAGTGGGTATTCTGCCTAACCAATTGCTGCCTGCCGCCGTGCAGGTGCCTGTGCCGTGCGCGCCTGTGGTGGCGTTTGTAGTCGGTGCGGTGGTCTATTTCGTGTGCGCCAAACTGGGCATGCAATCCGCCATCGTCCCGGTGTCCGGCCAGTTGGCCGACACCACCAAGTAATTTCTGCTAGAAGCAAATCATTCCACAACCCGCCTGTCGCATGCCGGCAGGCGGGTTGTGTGTTGAGAGTGCATGACAAAAATTTTTGGACCACACTTGTGGCCCCGAAAACAAACGGGGCTTATCCAAGGAGGGGCGATCTCCGAATCGCCGTTGCACATGGTCAGCCAATGAGGGTATGAAAACTGCTTCCCATTGGCCTTCATGGACGAGGGCGATTCGGAGATCGCCCCTCCTTGGGATTGTCACGCGTCCGGTGCTTGGGTGTCTGGAAATTTTTGCGGGCGCAGCCAAACCTCTGATGTTGCGGCTATCGCAACAGATGGTTTTGACATTTGCCCACAGCCAGCCGACGATCCCCGCCGATGACCCTTCTCCTGCGTTGCCTTATCCTCTGTCTCGCTCTGCCGCTGGCTGCCGCCGAACCGGTGAGTCCGCCGGATGCCGCACCTGCCGCACCTGCCGCTGGTCAGCCACCCGCCGCTGGCAGCGCGCCCGCTCCCGCCGCTCCCGCGTTTGTGCAACTCGACGAGAACCGTTTCAAGGTCGGGGAGGTTGAGTTCGACAAAGCCACGCGTGTCATCCGTTTTCCGGCGACGCTCAACCAGCGCGAGGGGTTGTTAGAATATGTGGTGGTCCACGACAAGGGCAAGGTGCACGAATCGCTGCTGCGCACGGCCATCAATCCGACCCACCTCAACATAGCCCTCAAGCTGTTGCGTTACCAAAGTTCGCCCGAACTTTTTCCGCTGCGCGACGAGGGGCACCCCACCGGTTTGTTCCCGACGGTTGACGCCAAGACCAAAGCCGCCGCCCGCGTCGAGATCCGGATGCTGTGGAAGGACGATGCCGCCGAGCATTCCGCCACCGTCAACGAGATGGTCACCAACACCAAGAACGACAAGCCGATGCCGGCCGGCCCGTGGGTCTATGGCGGCTCGCTCGTCGATCAAGGCCGCTTTGTCGCTGAAATGACCGGCGACATCGTCGCCATCCTGACCAATGAAGTATCGATCTTCAATTACGCCGGCACGAGCAACAAGCAGGGGGATAACTACGGGGATTGGTTTGCCTTGACCAAGCGGATCCCTGCCATTGGCACCCCGGTGACCGTGGAAATCCGCCCGTGGGTGGCCGCGTCCAAACCGGCGCGCTGAAAGAAGGATGGGGTATTTGTGTCCCGCATGCGCATGCCTTGCGCATCGGTGGCGAATGGCAGGGACGCCTCTCCGAGGCGTCCGGTAGGGACAAGATGGCTGCGGTTTGCACTTCCATCACCCGTCCTTCAAGCGGCGTTTTGAAAATTGCTAGAACCGGTAATGGCACCGTCAACCTGCACCAACCGGACCTTACGGAGAAAGGTCCCTGCCAGGTGTCCTCGCCTGTCGTGACAAATCCCCAACAGGCGGGATGCCCGTTGGCCGTAGCATCCGGGACGGTTGTTTTGCGGTGCTTCAGCCTTAGGTTGAGCCTATGCGCAAGGCGGCCCGCAACAATTCGGTCCCTATTGCCGGGTCACCCGCACCCGCATGAACCAAGTGCCGCCGGCGCTGCGCGGGATTTTCGCTTCGCGGGTTTGCAGGGTGCCGTTGGTGGCCACCACGCCATCAGTGAAGCCGCTCGGCGCACCCGCTTCGCCCGGTGCCTTCCAATTGCCCAGCGTGGCGCCGGCCTGCGGGGTGATCGTGAGGTCGCCGAGCGCGGTGTCGATTTGGTATTGCAGCACGAAGTCGGTGGTGGTGGCGCGGGTCGTCGGCAGGCGCGGCGCGGGATCATTGGCAAGAGTCGGCGAGGAGCCGAAGGCGTATTCGATGAGGTTGCTGCGCCCATCGTGGTCGAAATCGATGTTAGGTTGGGTGCCGAGGGTGCCCGCGGCCAGACCGTTGACCGCTTCGAGATTGGCCGCCCAGGCGGCGTAGGAGACCGGTTGGGAAATGACCAGGGTGGCGGTGGCTTGACCCTGATAATTGGTGTCCATCACCGTGGCCACGACCGTGTAGTAGCCCGCATTGGTGGGCGGGGCTGACACCCCGTTGTAGGTCAAATTCACGACCAACCCGATGGGGGCGGTGGTGGCCGTGGCGGACTTGGCGGTGCCGTCGTAAGTGGCGGCCAGATGACTGAGCGTGACGGTTGCCGTCGCCTCGGCCACAGTCAGGATTTGATAGGTTGCGGGAAAAGTGTGGCCCGAGATCACCGGGGCCACGGCCATCAGATAGGTTCCGGTGTTCGGGGTGAAGCTGCCGCTGGTCCCGCTGAGTGTTTGGCTCACAGGATTTTGCAGGGTGGCAACACCCGCCACGGCGATGGCATCCATGAACCAGCCGAAGTCGGCGCCAGAGTAAGGGTAGTAGCTGCCGCCGCCGAAACTCAACAGGAAGCGGATACGGAAAGCCTTGCCTGTCATCCCGGTCAACACGGCACTGCGCAGCGAGAACGATGACTCGGCGGCACCGCCGGCTTGACTGTAAACATCCTGCCAAAGAGTGCTGCCATCCTCTTGAATCTGGACTTTGAAACACTCCGAGGTGGTGCTGTAGTGGATGCAGCTTTGGAACGAGAGGCTGGGCGCCGCTTGTCCGTAGTAGAGCGGGCTGAGTTGGAGCGACTGGCTGGCGCCGGTCGAATTTTCAAGGTGAAACGCAGCCGCGCCCTGTTGTTTCACGGTGGCGTTGAGCACGGCATAGCTGCCGGTGCACGAGGTGGTGATGTTGGCGGTGCTTTCGCAATTTTCCACGGCGGCGCTGGCGAGGGTCCACCGGTTCCATTGGTAAGCGGTGGCGCCTCTCACTGCCGCGAAGGCCAGCGTGTGGAGGGTGCCAGCAGTGGTGCTGGCAAGGCTGCTGACAACGGGCGGCGTGTAACTGAGTTTCAAGTCCGCCTTGGCATTCGGCGCAATGCCAGTCGCCGGTTTCACAAACCCGAGAGTGACGCTCTGGTTCAGATTGAGCCCGCTGAAGGTCACCGTGCGGGTGGCGGTGGCGTTGGGCACTGGCACGACCCATCCGCCGCCGCTGGCGGTGGTGCACGCGTAGGATGCTCCGCTCACGTTGACGCTGAGGCCGGCAATGCCTTCCCCGGCGTCGTAGGCGTTGTTGCCGTTGAGGTCGTAGTAAGCCACGCCCGTGCCGAAGGTGGGGTTGGCAGATTGAGTGCCGAAATCCTGCGTCACCAACTGGGGACCGACGCCGCTGTTAGACCCGAGCACCACGCCCACGCCGATCTCATGGAAGTTCGCACTGTGGATGTTGGTCCGGTGTCCGCGCCCGTCTTGCATGCCGCCAGTGCCGCCACTGCCCCAGTCCACATTGAACCCGGCATGGCCGTGCCACACGCTCGTGGCATAGGCAAAGATGTTTTCCCCGGCACTCATGTAACTGTAACCGGCGGCTGTGATGCGATCCCACGGCGTGTTGGCCGGATTCGTTTCGTTGTGGCTCTGGGCGGCATTGGCCAGCATCCATGCCGCGTGAGCCCGCGCTGAAGTTGTTAGTCCCGCACTCGGGGCAAGCGGCGGCGCGGCGGCAATGGCATTGAATTCAGTCTGCATCAGCGCCAGATCCACCGCGTATTGGCTGTAGGCGCGGGTGACATCCAAGGCGGTGCTGGCGGCGAGGCGCGCGCCCTCGGCGGCAGGATTGGCCCGGGCCCGGTTGATGCACTCGATGTAGAGTTGTTCATCGGCGCTGGGGTTGCCGAAGTTGTAGGCGCTCTGCCCGTGGCACGCGGCCGCCAGCCCCATCCAGACGCCAATAGTTAGCAGCGACTCTCGGCTCAGCGGTTGGAAAGGGCGTGGCATGGGGCGATGGATATTCACGAACGCTCTGAGCATGCTCCCGAAGCGCGGGGTCGCTAGCGCAACGCTTTGTGATAATGATGTCGCGATTTGAACGACACCGCGGGCCGCGTGGCGTGCGGTGGGAAGTCCGTAAGCCGGGCGCCACACCGCTCAAGTCCATCTCGCTCCGCTCGGTTCTGCGTTTCGTTAAACCTGAAAACCGAAGTTAAAATCCGAGATGCGTTCTTGAAACCACGGATTACACGGATTTTACGGACAATTTAATGCCCAGCTCAGGAAGTCCGGAGCTATTCGCGGCCGGCCTCATGGAGTTGCAGGCGCTTGCGGAAGATGACCGCGCCGATGGGCGTGATCAGGGCGATGCCGCCGATGATCAACCACATCGTGCCGGAATGGCGCGGACCCTCGGCCGGACAAAAATGCGTGAGCAAGGGCCCGGAGAGTCCGCCGACTAACAACTTTGCGCCGAAAAACGGCAACAACGACAAGGCCATGTAGGATGCCTCCTGGCCACGCGGGGCGATCGCCGCAGCGTATTCATAAAGCCGTGGCGACCACAATGCCTCGCCGATGGATAGAAACACCGTGAACAGGAAAATCGAGACATACAGCGGGTGCACATCGCCCTGCACGCCCAGCCAGGAGTGGGCGATGGTGTGGCCAAGCCAACCGTCGGCCAGCGGCTTGAACCACTCGGGCGGCAACGCGATGAAAAAGACCGACAACGCGGAGATGAAACTGCCCGCCGTGACCATCCGATAGGCTGTGATCTTTTGCGTGAGCACGCCGCAAACAGGCACCAGCACCACGATCATGAGCGAGTTGAGCATGCCGGTGAGCCGGGCAAATGGCGCGCCATCACCTAACTCGCGGATGGCGAACTTGGGAAACGTGTAGTTGAGGTGGAAGAAGATCATTTTCACGCCGACCACCAAGGTCATGAACCACAGAAACCGGTAAAACGCCGGTTGTCCCCACAGCCCCGCAAAGATCTCGCCGGTCTTGACCGCCGTGGCCCGCGTGTTCTCTATCAGAGTGACGACCCGGTTGCCGCCGCTTGCCACCGCCTCGCTCCGGGGGGGGACTGTCACCCCGTCCTCGGTCATCTCCACGCCATCGCGCAAGCCCCACCAGACGATCAGCAAGCCCGGCACAGTGAACACCACACTCAGCAAGATCAATACCCGGTAGGTGCTCAACTCCAGGCCCAGCCAAGGCATCAGCCACGACCCGTGCTCGCCCAGGCCCACTGGCGGAGTGGCGCGGATGCGGTCCAAAATCCAATCGCCGCAGGCAAAGCCGAGGTTCATCAAGGCATAGTAAAGCGAAAAGGCGACCGAGCGCTGGGCGGCGTTGGAGTAGCGTTTGACTGCGGCGATCATCACCGGAACCATCAGCGCCAGACCCAGCGCTTGCAGATAGAGTCCGCCGGGCAAGGCGATCCAACGACTCACGCTGGTGGTCATGACAATCCGTGAGATCAGGCAGATGATAAAACCTAACAAAAATGTCCGGCGGATGCCCATGGCATCGGTGAGCGACCCGACAAACACCGTGATCAAAGTCATGATAGCCGACCACGCCGCAACCATCGCCCCCGCCTTCACGTCGTCAAACCCCAGATCGGAAGAGAGCCACAACGGCAACACGCTGGCCGCGCCGGTCTTGTAGGCGAGGTTTTCCAGAATGTCGGCGATATAGATGATCCAGAGTTCGCGCGGAGCCGTGCGCAGGCACAGAAACTTGTGCAGAAACCCGGAAAATCCTTTGGCTGGCAGAAATTGGCTCATGAATGGGGGATAAGCTGCGTGGCGTGTGACCCCGAGGGATTTGGGGCTTGCCCCGCAGCACGGCAAGCCTTTTCAGCGCAGCCACGGAGCGGCGGTCTGAACCACAGCCAGGCAGGGAACGCTACTTGCCAAGTTCCGCTCCATGTCCGCACATCGCCGCGGGACGCGACAGCCACCGTGGCCGTGGCTGCTCTTTCCTTGAGCCTTGGACATGGGGAGGCCAGTGACTGCGACTGGGAGCCGCAGTTACGGCTGGGTGGCTTTCAGACGGGCGAACACCTTGCCGGGACCATTGCTGGCAGGGATGTTCACGCTGACCGTGTCCGACGGGGACGCTTGAGTCACGGTGACCACGACGCCGTTTGAATAGCTATGGGCACCGGCATCCTTGGAGAGCGGTACGGGGGTCCAGCTATTGCTGGTGAGGCTGTTAGAATACTCCAGGACGAGAGTGGATTGGTCGATGGAGGCTTGCAAACGCTTGAACGTGAGGGTCAGGCCGCCGCTGGCACTGGCGCTGGCGGTGGGCAGGAGCGCGTTGCTATTGGCACTTGGAGTGGCGGCACCGAGGATCCAGGCGAGGCCGTTGGCGACACCATCATTGTTGGAATCGGCACTAAAGGCAGCGGCACTCGCCCAGGTCTTGTAGGCGTCCAAGGTGACGGTGACCAACTCGGTGCCCACGGCGCTCGGGACTTCCGAGGCGAAGTTGGTGCCCTTGGCGGCAAGCGCTGCGTTGTAGTTGAGCATCCAATAGTTGGCGCCAAACAGATACGAGGAGTCATCCAGATAGGGAACAGCCGAGCCGTTGACAAAGCCACTGGTGATATTGCCGGTGTAGCTCAGCAGCGTGAGTTTGCTGCCCGCCGCCCATGCGCCATCCAGACCGGTCAGGTCGAGGGTGACCGCCGTGAGCGATAGCGCGCCATTGACCACCATCAGGTCCGCACCGGTGGCAGTGCTGTTTGCCGCCTGATAGACAAGGCGTGAACCGCTGTTAAGGGTCAAGGCACCGGAAGCCAGACTTTCTAACGAGGCACCGCCCGGCGACAGGATCCCGGTGACGTTGAGTGTGCCGGCGATGGCGCCGGTGCCGCCCAAAGTGGAACCTGCTCCGACGGTGACCGCGCCACTGCCGGTGCCACTGCCGCTGGTGTTATTCACTAACAAAGTGCCGGTGCCGCTGATGCTGGTGCCGCCGTCGTAGGTATTGGGAGCACTCAGCGTCAGGGCTCCCGAGCCAGTCTTGGCCAGGCTGAAGCTGCTCGTACCGTCCGTGATCACCCCGGAAATCTCCAGGCTGGTCCCGGCGCCGCTCACTGCGAGATTGCTCGCCAACGTGATCGGCGCGCTGATGAGGTGGCTGCCCGCCGTGTTGGTCAGCGTCGCGTCGCTACCGCCATTGTTGAACACCAGTGTGCCACCGCCGCTGGCGTCCAGCGTGTAGCTCTTGCCACTGTTGTTAAAGGTCAGGCTGTTGAGGCTGGGGCTGACCGCATTCAAAGTCACGGTTGGATTGTTAGTGGAGGCGGCACTCGCAAATGTCGCCGTGTCCGTGGTGGTGAATCCCGCATCGAGTCCCGGTGCGCCACCGGCGTCCGTCCACTTGCTGAAGTCGCTCCAATTGCCGTTGCCATTTGTGCTCCAAACACCGAGCCCGGAATAGACAGAGCCGGTCACCGTTAGGCTGGCCGTGCCCGCAGATCCGGCACCTGAGAGGGAGGAATCGTCCGTGAAATTGTAGGTGAAGCCTTGGCTGATTGCCCCCGGCGTTTGTCCAAGTGCCAAGGTGGCGGTGATGCTGCCGCTGCTGCCCGGGGTGATGCCGCTCAGGCTGCTCAACGAGATATTGCCGATGGCGGCGGCGCTGCCGGCCATGTCCACACGGGTTCCGCTGGCGTTCGACGCGCTCACGGCACTGCTCGTCACCGGACTGGCATAACCGGCGTGGATATGGCCGAGGTCGAGGGTACCGCTGGCCGAGCCGCTGGCGTGGTCATAGACATCCACCGTCACGGTGCCAGTCTGCGGCGAATTGGACGCGAGGGGATCACTGACGCTGAAGGTGCCGGTCTGAGCCAGACCCACCGCCGCCCCATTGAAGATCAACCCACTAACGGAGTCGCTCGTGCTGTTGGCCGCCGCCGTGCCGCCAACTGAACCGCCCACCACATTGGTCCCTTCAGTGCCCGTGAAATTAAGGGCAACCGGTCCCGTGTTGGCGACCGTGAACCCAAAGGACGTGGTGCCACCGGTGATGATCGCCGACGCGAGAGGCGTGGCGGTGATGGTGCCTATCGTCGCCGGCACAACGAGGACAGACCACACCAGTTGCAGGTTATTGCCGGAGACGGCTGTCGTGAACGCACCCTCGCCACTGATGGCGTTGTTAGAACCCTGTTGGGCGCCGTTGACGAAGACGGCGATGTTGCCGGAGTCAAACGAATTTCCCCCACTCAGACCCCCGGTGATGAAATCCCACGACTTGCCAGAATTCCAAAAGGCATCGCTGAAGTTCGTGCCGACATTGGTGAATTGCAGGTTGAGCTTCGCGCCGCTGCTGATGGTGGTCGTGCCGCCGGTGACGTTGGCCACGTCCCACTCACTGCCGGCGCTGCCGGGCGCGTTGAGCGTGGTGTTTTCCCAGTTGAAGATACCGCCGGAGGCGAGGCTCAGGCCGCCGCCGAAGTTGAGGGTGCCGGCGCTGGCACCGGGAGCGAGGGTTGCCCCCGAACCGACAGTGACGCTGCCGCCGGTGACGCTGCCATTGCCCATGAGCGTTTGGCCGCTGGCGAGCGCGAGATTCGAGCCATTCAGGCCCTGCACGTCAAGCACCGCGCCGCTGACGATGTTGATGCTGGGCGAGGAGGCGATGTTATTGTTAGATCCGGCCGCCGCCAGCTTGAGGGTGCCCTGTGAGACGGTCGTCGTGCCGGTGTAAGTGTTGGTGCCGGTGAGGGACTGGGTGCCATTGCCGGACTTGACAAGGCTGATGGCGCCGCCGCCACCCCCAATCGCACCACTGAAGATGGTGGCACCACTGGCTGGGTTGACGGTCAAAACGGATGCAACGCCCGCGTTGCTGCTGATGATGTTCCCACTGCCGGAAAGCGAAGCCACCTGCTGGTTGTTGCCGCCGAGGTCAAGCGTGCCGCCAGTGACGGTGAGCGCCGTGGTGGCCGGCAGGAGATTGTTGGCACCACCGGCGTCTCCGCTGCTGCCCGTGCCGAACCACTTGGTGTTCAGGTAGGATTCGACCGCCAAGCGGTCCGTATCGCTCAGCGCCGAGTTGTAGATGAGCACCTCGCCGACATCACCGTTCCACCATTGCACATTCGGGTTCACTCCATTGTTGCCAGCATCGTATCGTCCGCCGATGGCAAACCGGTTGATGTCGAAGTTGCCGCTCGTGGCCACCGTGGTGCCCGTGGCCGGCGTCACCTGATTGCCTGCCAGATACTCAATATTGGTGCTTCCGTTGAAGATGGTTTCCCAAATGAATGGCGTGTTATTCGCCGGGTGCGGCATCGCGGACATTTGACTACCGCGGACGCTTTGCAGGTGACCGTCGGTGTCCTCGGTGCTCAGGTTGGCAGTATTGCTATAGTCAACGTTGCTAACCGGGCCGATGAAGCTCATGGCACCGGCATATCTCAAGGCTTCGTTGGTACTGAAGCTGACCCGCTTTTTCACCATGAACAGACTCATGGTATCGGTCGTGTTGGAGTAAGCATCGCCTGATGTCAGATAAGTGCTCGAGCCGCCGGTGAAGCGGACAGCAGGCAACCCGTTGATGCCGGTTGACTCCAAGACTGCATTGCCGGTTGCCGCGCCGCCGCCGGAGGCGAGGCTCTGCCAACTCGTGACAGTACTCCCGAAGGAGGTCGTAAGGGAGGAGGCCTTGGTTGCATCCAACCACAGGTTATAGCCGGTCACGGGAGGTGCCGGATTGACCAGCTTGAGGACGCCGTTGCTGACCGAGGTCGCACCGCCATAGTTTTGCGCGGTGGTCAGGGACAATGTGCCCGAGCCAACCTTGGTCAAGCCGCCCGTGCCGGTCAAACTGCCGTCATAAGTGGTATCCAGGTTGTTGTTACCGACGGAGAGAGTCACGGAGGCGTCACTCACGGTTTGCAGGTTCAAACTCCGCGCGCCCTTCAGGCCACCGAGCGTCGCCGCCGTGGTGCTGGTGGCAAATGCGAGCGTGCCGCTGTCGACCAAACTCATGTTCACCGTGCTGGCCCGGAGGGCATTGGCATGGCCCACGATGAGAGCCCCCCCTGCAATGCGCGTGTCGCCGGACTGGGTGTTGCCGGAACCGGAGAGGGTCACCGTGCCGGTGCCGGCCACAGTCAAGGCGCCGCTGCCTGAAAGGTTGCCGCTGAGGAGCAGCGTGTCAGCGCTGTCGGCGGTCGTTGCCGTGGTGGCGCTCGACAACGCAACCGGAGCACTGATCACCTGTTGTGAATAAGTCGCGGTGATGGTGGCCGGGCCGCTGTTGCTGCTGAGGGTCAACGTGCTGGAACCGCCAAGGGTGTAGTTTTGGCCGGTCATGCTCAGCGATTGGATGCTGGGCGAAGTATCCAAGGTGACGGATGCTGTGCCCGCGCCATCGAACACGGCCGCGTCGGTGTTGAGATAACCGGCGAAGGTGCCGGGGGCGGCGTGAACGATGCCGGCAGCCAAGGTATCCATCCAGTTGGCCGCCGTACCCCACGATGGGTTGCTCGATGTCCAGGAGCCACTGCCGGAGAAAACGGCACCCGTGGTGCTGATCGTATGGGCGGGAGTCAGACTGCTGGGAGCCAGTCCGCCGGCCAGCCCCGCCGTGGTCGGGGCCGAGGTCAGCGACAAGGTCACGGTCGAGTCAAGCGAGCCAGCGACGGCAGTGTCGATCGAGAACGTCAGATTTTGCGCCGCGCTACCTGCCGTCTGGTTGCTGAAACCGATGGCCGTGACGGGGGCGCTGTCGGTCGTCGCGCTAACTGTTAGATTATCCTGCCAGGTGGCGTTGGAGAGGGCTGGGTTGGTGAAGACCACATTCCGGGAAGAAACCGATGCCCCTTTGTGGACGGTACCGAAGGCCAGCACGGCTCCGGCATAGCTGGGCTGGGCGTAGTCATACACGCCGCCGGTGACGGTTTGGTTATGGGTGCTCGGATCGGCACCGTTGTCGTTATTGACGATGTGGATCGTACCACTGCGGCTGCCGACCGTGGCCGTGCTGGACCACCCGGCATGCAAGGCCGCCGAACTGGAGGCGCTGACCAGCGTGCTGGTCGAGGGACTGAGCGTGATCCCGTTGCTGCCCGTGCTGGTGGCAGTGAAATGGCCGTCGGTCGTGGAGCCATTGGTGACGGAAGTGGCGACCGGAGTGCCACCGCTGTTGCGATGCATGGCC
>Ga0194060_10003284_pt1 | contig 11453 bp, 14 predicted proteins | sample SepL225m_MetaG_FD_163427 | JGI IMG/M metagenome (GOLD analysis project Ga0194060, IMG submission 163427) | Anoxic zone freshwater microbial communities from boreal shield lake in IISD Experimental Lakes Area, Ontario, Canada - Sep2016-L222-5m | ecosystem: Environmental > Aquatic > Freshwater >... | reverse complement strand
GTAACGTCCTGCCTGTTACTGACCGAGGCGGTGAAACAGCCGGTCTTAAACCGTCATCTCACCGCGCTCAGGGTGGGGGAATTTGAGGTGGCCACAAGTGGGGGAATTTGGGTGGCCATCAGGGGTGTGAGGTTTGTGATGACTTCCCGCGGTACGTCAGCTCGACTGGTGTAAGCGTTGTGGCCCGTTGAAAGGGTGAGGTGGTTGATATGTGGTTGGTTCATTTGATTTCCTAGATGTTTGATAGTTCTATAGTAACTTAGGAAGTGCGTTCAGACAATAGCTATTTGAGTCTCAACTGGGTTTTGATGTCGTGGATGAGTGCATCCAGAGTGATATGCGCTGTACAAAGGCGCGTAAAACACTAGAAAACACCTAATTAATTGAATGTTTGTCTAATAAAGATAGAAAAAATGGCATGAGACTGGTAATTGAATCTTAGCTAACTTCCTAGACTGCTATGTACAACACACATACGAAATGCGTATATATGCTTTCGCCGTCATTAGTCGGCAAAGCAGCACTTGAATAGTGCAACGAGAACTAGGTCATTTGAAAGGCATTGAATCTCGTGATAGATTCAAGTCGTTCCGCATAGTGAGAATCTAAGCAGTGAGTCTTGAAGCAGCTGTACAGGAAGAAGTGTGAAAGAGTGGTTCGCACTCCTTAATGCGAAAAGATGGCTGGTGCAGTTCGGCAGGATTTACGGCATTGAGCGGGAATTCAAAGAATTCCCCTAGTTATTAGCGATGACGCATCCGCCAGGAAAAACCAAAACAGCTATTTGATGGCCTGCATCCGTGGATGATTGAGCATCGAAAGACATGGATTGGGGGATGCAGGAAACACGGCTTGATTTCGCTCGCCGACTTGAAGCATTTTTTTGCCAAGCACTTGATGACAACATCGGCGCAGTGATTGCGCAAGGTGAATCTTGGCAAGATCCAGAGACTCGAAAGCTACGGGGGCGAACAACCGCGAAGTTTCCGTCCAGTTAATAAGCCCGCAGAATCCATTTACGGAGATTGAAGCGCCGGCGCAGAAAAGTCTGTAGCCCACAAAGAACCAGCAAACCGGGAGCAAGACAATATAACTACCATTTACGCAATGTCACAGTAGTTGTTTTTGGCTTCATAAAGGCTTAGATATGCGCTCACTACTTGCACAATGGCCAAATCTTCGATATTCTAACGTCACTAGTTAAATGACGTTAGAATTATGAGAATCCTAGCACTTTCTGATATCCATCTTGAGCACAGCAAGTTCGACCCTGATTCGGGAGTCGTGGCTGCGGCCGATGTGATTGTGCTCGCTGGCGATATTCACCCTGGCGTTGATGGTATCCAATGGGCGCGCTATGCCTTTGCCGACAAGCCAATCATCTACGTTGCAGGAAACCACGAGTTTTACGGGTCCGAGTGGGAGCGCGCACTAGACGATATGCGTCGTGCCGGCGACGCCAATGACGTGTACTTTCTCGAGAACGGTTCCGTCGAAATCCTTGGCATCAAGTTCCTCGGCTGCACGCTCTGGTCCGATTTCAATTATTTCGGAGCGCCCCATCAGGAGCGGCTGCGCGAACTCGCCGAAAAGGAGTTTGCCGACTACGGCAGCATTCACGCAGATGCGGATGAAGTTTGTGGGCAACTCACGACCGCTCTTTCCATTGCACGACATGAGACTAGTCTGGCCTGGCTGCGATCTGAACTGGCCAACCAGGATCGGTCGGCGACAGTGGTGGTGACGCACCACTTTCCAAACAAGAAATCGTGTTCACCGAAATACAGCGACGACGCGATGACCGCTGCGTTTGGCACGCACATTGACACCGAGCTCATGCGTCAGGCCGGACTGTGGATCCATGGCCATACCCACTCCAGCGCCAACTACAGAATCGGTGACAGCAAGCGGTATGTCCGCGTGGTGTGCAACCCGCGCGGCTACCCACTTGGCTGGTCCAGCACCTATTGGGAGAACGAAGCTTTCGATCCGAATTTCTTAATCGAACGGCTTCCAGATGGAAACTGGGGCGTGTGCGCTGGAGTCCGCACTTGATCCGCGATGTAAGCGCACCAACGAGCAACCTACCCATGAAAATTCAACTTATCTCTGACCTGCACCTCGAGATGCTGCAAGGAAATTGGCCCGGTGAGCGCTTGATTGCGCCCATGCCAGGCGCCGATGTGCTTGTGCTGGCCGGTGATATCGCGGATGGTGCCCATGCTTGCAAGCTGTTCGCCCACTGGCCCTCAGAAAAGAAGGTCCCCATCATCTATGTGGCCGGCAACCACGAACATTACGGTCACGTGATTGACCCTATGCTGCAAAAGTTGCGAGAAGGCGCTGCCCTGAATGGCATCCACTTTCTGGAGAAAGACGGGGTCGAACTTGACGGCGTGCGCTTCCTCGGCGCAACCTTGTGGACCGACTATGGCCTTCGCAAGGATCGTAGCCAGCGAGAACTGATGGACGTTTGCGCACGCCGTCTCAACGACCATCGACTCATTCGCAAAGGACGATCCCTCTTTGGCCCAGTGGATGCATTGGCTCGCCATGAGCAGTCCAGACAGTGGCTCCAAACCGAACTTGCCAAACCGTTCACAGGCAAGACCGTTGTCGTGTCGCACCACGGACCGCATCCCTTGTCGGTGCATCCGCGCTATGGCGATGACGATCTCAGTGCGGGATTCGTCAGCGATTTGACCGACCTGATGCCAGGCGTGGATCTTTGGCTGCACGGTCACGTTCACGACTCGTTTGACTACCAGGTTGGCAAGTGCCGTGTCGTTGCCAACCCGGCGGGATACGTTCGCAATCGTTCTTATGCCAGGGACCGCAGCGAATTCGTCTTTGAAAACGAAGCGTTTGACCGCGACAAGCTCATCGAACTATGAGAAACCTCACCCGCACACCCTGCCAGAAGCAGACCAATGCGTTCGCGTTAACCAACTATTTTGATTTTTGATAGAGGAACAACCATGACCCACACCACGCAACCCAAAGTACTCGCCCTGGATCTGGAGGGCACACTGATTTCAAATGCCATGAGTCAGTATGTACGGCCCGGACTTTTTGACTTCCTCACACAGTGCCACGCCCTATTCGAGCGGGTGGTGATGTTTACCACCGTGAAGGAACCGCTGTTTCGCGAGATTGCCCAAAGGCTGGCGGGTGAAGGCTCTGCCCCGGCATGGTTCGCTGACATTGAATACGTTGCATGGGAAGGCAAAACAAAAGACCTCGGTTTCGTCCCGGATGCCGACGTGCAAGAGATCGTGCTTTTAGACGACTACAAAGGCTACATCCATCCCGGCCAGGAATCCCAATGGCTAGAGATTTCATGCTTTGACCCATCCGATGAGACAGATGACGCATTGGTCTCGACCCTCGGTATGTTGGAAAGAATGCGGCCGCAGCCCACGAAGTTTTGTCTGAGACCGACAGCGTAACGCGTTGCGGTTGACCGAGTGACCAGATGGACAATCAGACTACTTCGACAATAGAAAGATAATTTGGCCATGGCAACTGACCAAGCAACTGCAAATCCGACATCGATTGCGGAGAAGCGTTGGCGCCGAATACCTGCTGGACCGGTGCGAAACACCTGCCTTCATCTGAAGGAGAAGCCAATATCCTTTGGTGCCGAGAAGCTGTTGGATAACTGGCTTGCGATCCTTTCGAACTCGTCAACGATTTGCTGGCGGCCCCGCCCGGGCGAGGTTGATCACAATTCCCATCCGTATGTTTGGCTCGGTGACTTGTGGAGCAACGTCGATCTGCACCTATCCGAGTCGATGGCAGGATGCGAAGCACAAATCAGCCGATGCCAGATGCAAACGCTGCAACTTCCTGGCAGCCCTGCCGCAAATCTTGTGCTGTATGTGCTGGAGCAACAACGGCAGATGTTTGCCACATGGTCCCAATGGCGAAACACGCCTCTTGCAGATACCTCCTACACCCAATGGCGGCGATTTGTGTCTGGCTCGGTCACCATGCACAATCAGACGGCCGACTTTTTGAACCTGGCACGCAAGTTCAATGTGGAGTTTCCGTATCAGTTTCAAGACCAGCCAAAACAGCTTGCCTCACGTGTTCTTGGTTTGGGTTTGGCGGGTGGTCATCTCGCTCGAAACCAGGCTCTCCAACTCGTCAATCTGATTTGCGATTTCGATGAGTTTCAAAGGCAAGTCGAAACTGTTGAGCCCGAACACCGGGCACTGTGGGGCATGGTGCAGGACATCCTGAAGTCCCAGGGTGCGCAATGGCCGTTGGATGGCACACGGATGCTTTTTCCAAGACGTTTGATGCCATCAGGTCCTGCCAAAGGTGGAGTCGAACAAAGTGAAGCCCTTCGTATTGCAAGCACTGAGGATATCTGGCGCCTAGCCGACGATTACGAAGGATTAGCAGCCCGTCTCAAACAAATTCCATTCCTGGTGGAAGATGTTCCTGCTGATGGCGGATCGTCGTACAGCGACTTGAAGAATGCGTATTGCACCGCCATGGCAAATTTGCGTGTGGGCGCGTTGCTACTGCGACTCATGTATTACAAGGCAGGCGGTCTGTCTTTTTCGGACGAAGTGGAAGTCGAGGTCGGCGGCGTTAGTGTGTTTAATGCGAGCGATCCGAGCGAGTTCAGCGATGATTTGCCTGACCACGAGTCGGAAAGCATCGACCTGGACGCGTTTTTTGAATCGATCCGGGCCCACGAATCGTCTGCGGACCAAGCCACGGAGGAAATCGACGTCGAAGAATTACTAGGAGCAATTGAAAATTGCTCTTTGAGCGCCAATGCGCCTTCCAACGCGCAGAATGAATCAAGTAGCCAGGGCACAGACCAGAACAATTCGGCTAGCGCAACCAGCGTGGCAGAAGTAAGTCAAAACAAAGCGCGTGACGACCAACGGTGGGTAAACAACAGCAACTTTTGCCCGGTGTGCTATCGCCGAACTGGTTCCCGAAAATTCTGCAAGTTGCATCTCAACACCGGCGGCAAGGGGCGCGTAGAGATTCACCGTGCCCAACGAGGGTTGACGGCCTATCACGAGGCGCTGCTGAGACTTCGCGAGGTGCAAAACACTGCGAGTGTGTCGAACAGGCCGTTGCATGCCCCGAGTGATTACCGGCAACCTACTTATTGCTCGACGGTGGCTGAACTTCAGGAGGCAACGCAAACGTCGCTTGTAGAACTGGAGGGTGTGGCGCTCTTCGGGATTACCAGCGAGCCTCAGACTGAGGCTGCTCTTGCCGAGCTGAAAGATGCGTTGTCAGTGATTCGAACCAGAGTCGAAAACACAGCGGTTTCGGGGACCAACGTGTGGGCAGAGGTGGCATGGGCTATTGCAGGCCTGCGAGACCTTGCACGCTTGGTGCAAAAAATGGCAAGTCTGGTGGACCAAGTGGTGCCCAAGGACGCCTCCACTGTGGACCCAAGCAAACTGCTCAGTTATGAAATGCGGGTCTTTACCGCTGCTTACACGGTGGACCATTTGTTTCGTATTCGCGAAGCCTGCTCAAACGCCAAAGCAATAGGACTTGTTCCAATCGACTTTATGCGCGACTTCTTCACCCATTGGTTTGGTGGTTACACGCCTCGCTACAGCATCGGTCATGCATTCAATGCCGGGGCCAGGGACGACACCTATGTTGAGTCCCATACCGGGCTTCGGTCTGCCTTTGAAATCAATAATCTGTGGGATCATTGCGCCCGATTGGCGGCCTGGCGCTTGGTTAACCAGGATGCCCCCCAACGCAAGTCCCGCGTGCGCAGGCTCGAAACAGCCGAGTTACTCAAAATGAGAAGTGACGGTTTGAGCACTATGCAGATCGCCCAGGCAATGGGCGCCACCGAGGCGGGTGTCAAAGCCGCCATGGCACGCATCGACAAAGCATCTTTGCAGAAACCGTCGGCACCTGGTTGAAGAGGGTATACCGAGTCACTGAACAACCAGTTCGTGCGATGAACCGGTTGGGACGAGGTTAGACCTTTGATGCTCTGCGATCAAATATCCTGTACTCCCATGGTGCCCATGCCTACAGGATTGCGCGCCCCAAATTCCAACGGCGTCGTGATAGCGAAGAAAACATGGAGATCAGGTTTAGCGAGAACCTAGCGCTTCGCACTATTCCAGTTTCGAATGTCGTTCAATCCCTCGACACCAGAATGCTTATCTGCCGTTGATCCGCCAGTCGCCAAGAACCTGGGCGCATCAATAGAACTCCTAACCCAGATGATTCAAGCTGGGGAGGTTTGACTATAGCACTTTATGCTATAGTCCGTCAGATGCTTCGTAAAAGAGTCTTTAAGACGAAAACGTTTGATCGATGGGTCAAGAAGATAGTTCCGGATAGTGTTCTTTGTGTGGCGGCACGTGAAATCGAGCGAGGACAATTTGAGGCGGATCTAGGTGGCGGAGTATGCAAGAAGCGTGTTGCGATACCAGGCCAAGGCAAGAGCAGCTCAACACGTGTGCTGGTTGCGAAGCAGCATCCTGAGGCAATCGTGTTCCTCGTTGGCCGCGAGAAAAGTGCTCCGGGAGCAGATTTCCCCGACCCGGTAGTGGAAGCTGTCAAGACGTTGGCTTCCGCCCTCCAAGGCCAGTCTATCGAGCAACTTGATCAGGCGGCACTCAAAGGTGAACTCAAGGAGATTTGTAATGGCAAAGAAGAACAGTGAAGAGTCCAGGATGCTTAGCGAATTGCTGGAGACAGCAATTGGTCTCAACAAGTACGGTGTTTTGTCCAAGCCTGACATGGCAAAAATGAAGCTGCTCTGCGAACCGCCTCCAGAGTACACACCGGATCGAGTGATTGCGATACGGACCAGTATTGCAAAAATGAGCCAGGCAGTTTTTGCCTCCGTGCTGAATGTGTCCGTTTCAACGGTGCAAAAATGGGAATCTCCTGTAGCGCACAAGCACCCCGGTGGTGCAGCAGCTAAACTTCTTCAATTGGTAGAGAACAAGGGAGTGGATGTGTTGGTCGCAAGCTGATTTGTCGAGGAGATCAAGAATGCCTGGAATTCTCATTTCGGACGTTGAAGTCATAAACATCTCGCAGCACGGTTTTTGGTTACTACTCGGCAGCGAAGAGTTGTTTCTGTCCTACGCGAACTATCCGTGGTTCAAGAAAGCGACTATTGAGGAACTCCTATTTGTTGAACGCCCTTCAGAAAATCATCTCCATTGGCCTCAACTTGATGTTGATCTGTCACTTGATTCGATTAAGGATCCTGCCGCGTTCCCATTGATCGCAAGCTGAAAATCAACTTAAAACCGTTGCATCAGAAATCTGCCTTACCAGGCAGACTCACTCACAAAATGCGGATGCCCGCGGGGGTTTACCAGGACGAGCGGATTTGCCCCTGATGATCACACTGACTTCCCGGCGGATACCTACTGGCCTATTGCTGCCCTAACATTGCCTTCAACTTTTGCTCTACTTCGCTACGCACTTCAGGCGCGCTGATCCCTAGCACCGGGTGCGTTCGCACAAAGTTATTCAGCGCCCATTTGGGCCAATGCAGCCAGTCATCGTCGATTGCCAGCCAGGCCCGTGGTTGACGGCGAAGTACATCCGACCACACCTGCATGCCGCGTGGTGCTTCGCGAAACAGAAATTTGTCCATCGCGCTGTGATAGGTCGATCCGATGCACCGTTGGCGCAACTCCAGTGGCAGCTTCTTCGCAGCTTTTGCAAAACCAGGCGCCACTGCCCAACTGGTACTGAGCACGATCTGGACATCCGGGTACGGTGCCAAAAGTTCCTCAAGGATGGGTACATGCTGGAAAAGCTTGTGGCCCGGTTTATCGGTCTTGATGTACGGCCCCTTCTTCGGATGCTGATACACAGCCTCATGATGAAGGACGCCGTCGAAATCCAGATAGAGCACTGCACCGCCTTTGCCCTTGGGAGTTTTTCGATAGCCCAGCCTGTCAGCTTTGATGTCCACTCAGCGCATCCCTGCAAAAAGTTCAAAGCAGGCCATTCGCGCCCAAGTCTCCTCCCCCTTGATGACCGCAGACATAATGTCCTCGAATTTGTTTTGCAACGTCCAGACATTCCAACGCACATCGCCAGCACCAAGCCCCGCTTTGACCAGCAATTTGGCAAGTTCGATCGGGTTTTCCTGGGTCAGGGTGTCATTGCCCACTGTCGCTGCGAACAATCCGCTTTCGATGTCGTAATCTAGTTGTGCAATCACGATCGTCCTCCTATAAACAGATCAGTCCATGCGCTGCATCCCAACCCACGTTGACGTACTTCACCAACGTCGAATCAGCCATGCGCAATTGGTGCAAGTGTCCGTGGTAGTTGACGACAGATTTTGCTTCGTCGTGCATCGAGATGACCACCGGATAGTGCGTGACCATCACCAACCGCCCAAGTCCGCATTGCCAATGCAGGAATGGCACGACTGCATCAAATAGATCGGGTGCACGTTTGTATCTGAATTTTCCATCGCGTGCGAAGTCATGGTTGCCCGCTATCAGCACCTTGCGGCAAGGAATCGAGCGCAGCAGTTCAATCGCTTCGTCCAGATTTCCTAACGCAACGTCTCCAGCAATGATGAGCAGTTCATCGGCCGGTATCTTTCCAAGCAGGGCAAGATGGGCTTGCGTCATCTCGACAACGCTGCCAAAAGGCCTGTCGCTGTAAGTGATGATGTTCTTGTGCCCGAAGTGCAAGTCAGATGTCAGCCACACCCGTTCCCCCATGGAGAGTGCCTCGACCACCCAACTGCTGGCCTCCTGGATAAGTTCTTCGTCAACCAGCTTGAGCAGTCCAAGATTGATCGCAGTGGACACTCCCTTCTCGGCGCTGAGGGTGTTCTCAAAAATGCGCTGGGCTGTTGTGTACATCACAGGTACTCCCTTGGCGTTTCAAAGACACGCTGGCCCAGGCCATTGGTAATGGAGCGCAGTCCAACGCCATACGCGTCATATCCGCGATGCTCGCGCGTAACAAAGTACTCGTCTGAGCGGTCGTCATGCTGGTGTCCGTGGAAACTTCGCACCACGCGCATCGATCGCGCCAATTCGTCCAACGCCTCAAAACCATAGGGATGGCATCCTGGCGCCTCATGGGTAACCAGGATGTCGGCTCGCTGACGACTGAGTGCGTCGAAGTCATCCGGATAGATGGCTGCGTTGAGTGACGGATTGGGTCGCTGACCGTCACGCCACTGAAACGACCCACGGTTCATTGCTTTGTCCTTGTTGCGAAACTTCGGTTCTTCGGGCGGGCGCCAGATGCGTCCCAGGAAATTACCGCCGAGTCCAGCGACCTTGATTCCGCTGAGGTCTACTACCTTTCCGTGCAATGGCACGGCATCGCCGCAGTCGTGCAGCATCTGCCAGTGCTGGTAGGTGTCCGCATCATGGTTGCCATGGATGAAGGCAACCCTCAATTGAGGATAAGCCTGACGCAGTGGGGTCAAGACATCCCGAAAAGGCCGGTGGTCGATGTCAACGTCGCCCAGGAATACCAGCCATGCGGGCTTTTCAGCGGCCGCGTGCAGGGCTTTGACGATATGCGACAGCTCACCGTGCACATCACCCAAAAAGATGATGCGCCGCAGAGCCACTGCGTGCTCGGAATCAAAACTGGCAATATCGCGTAGCATCACGTCCCCTCTCAGCAATCGTCTTCAAGCCAATAGTTATCAAGCGTACGGTTCATAAACCGGGGTGCGTGTTCAGGGCACACCACCAGGACATAGCCTTGGCGGTTGGTGCTCTCTCCAGGTTCCCCACAAGCAATGCATAGGTGTTCGGTTTCCAGCTCTGCAGCATCGATGATGGCCGCAACACGTTGTCGCAGGTTGGTCGCGGTCTCAAGGGTATTGTTCCGGCTTAGGTGAACGACTTGCCCGGACTCCGTGACCACATTGACCTTTACTCGCGCTGGGCCGTCTTCCGGTTCGCGGTGCATCGTCCAATAAAAACGTGCCGAACCAAACTTTTCCTTGACTTGGGTGAAGTGGAAACCTCGCTTGTCCGGACCCAATGTGGCGTCGACGTCTTCGCACATCTTGGCGAACACCGCAAACCAGCCCTTGTAGAAGGACAAACCAATATTGTGCCCAGCGAACATGTAAGGGAATGTCTCCACAAGTTCTTGCACTGAACCGATCGCTTTCATTTCAATGTACTCCTGCCGAAACCGCGCTGTTTGGCGCGGTCTTGTTCAGCCAATCCCGCACCTTGGCCTGAACTTCTGGATCGAAAACGCCCAAGAGCGGATTACAGACCACGAGGTTGTCCAGCAACTCCGTGAATTCTCTGTGGGCGTCATCCAGGATCAAAAACTGGTCGATTTGGGCTTGCTCAACCATCGCCTTGATGGATGGCTCCCGATCGCGAACATTCACGTCGGTGACACCTTGAAATAGCCGGCCCTTGCCCAGCGGGCCAAGCAGTTCGCGCAATGTTGCGTTCGACACCGCAGTGCGCCAGTTGGAATGCACAAACAACATGACGTCCTCATGCCCTTGCAGCATTTCTGCCAGAACCGGGGTCCAGCGCAGCAAGTCATGGTCTTTGGCGTACACATCCATGGGGATTGCTGGGTCCTTGCCCTCGATTGCGGTTGACGGGTGGAAGACCCCGTCAATGTCCAGGAACACAGCACGAGTTGTTGTCATCACGGATCCACTTTCTGCGTTGCTCATTTGCGACCCCTTTAAAAGCACTTCGTTGGTTAATAATTGAACTATACGCATAATATTGTCACTCGGCAAGTGCTGTTTTAGTGCTGGCTACGCTGATTTCTGGATTTACAGAACAGCCGAATGACCCGCCTCTATCAAATCAAGAAAAACTCACTGTGAATTGTGACTTTGCGGTTCCAAGTGCTCATAACTCCATCCAAACTTAGCCATAACGATCATTGTAAATGGCACTTGTTAGATGCCCACTATAAGAATAGACTGATGGCAATAGTTAGAAATAACTTGGCAAATGCCACCAAATTTTTTAGGAGTCACCAATGAAGAAGCAGTCACCACCACCCACAGCGGAAAAAACCGAAGCCGGCCGTATCCAGCTGAGTCCACTACAAGTCGCCCGTCTGAAAACGTTTACGCAAACGATTGCACGTAATGGCGCCTCCAACAAGGCCTTTCGCAGTGAGCCCAAAGCCCATTTCTCCGGATTGAGGCTTCCCGACGGGACCATGGGCAAGGACCCTGTTGAGCTCCAGTTGGGTGGCGAAGGCGCTCCCGGTGCAGCGTTGGTCACCACTTCCTTTGATGAAAATTCAGTCTCGTTGGCGTCCGATGCAGAACGTGGGGCGTACAACCTGTTCAAAGTGGCGATGGCTGTCGTTCCATCTTTTGCCAAGACTTCGGCAAAACTTCCCCGTGAAGTCCCCCAATTTATTCCCAAGCTCAAGCAGCAACCGTCTCCCATCCCCTATGACGGCTACGAACCACCGCTAGATCTTGGTGGGCG
>Ga0194060_10003283_pt1 | contig 11454 bp, 5 predicted proteins | sample SepL225m_MetaG_FD_163427 | JGI IMG/M metagenome (GOLD analysis project Ga0194060, IMG submission 163427) | Anoxic zone freshwater microbial communities from boreal shield lake in IISD Experimental Lakes Area, Ontario, Canada - Sep2016-L222-5m | ecosystem: Environmental > Aquatic > Freshwater >... | reverse complement strand
GCGACATCCTGGTGGGCAAGGTCACGCCCAAGGGCGAGACGATCCTCTCCCCCGAGGAGAAGCTCCTCCGCGCCATCTTCGGCGAGAAGGCCAGCGACGTGAAGGATGCCAGCCTGACCGTGCCCCCGGGCATCGAGGGCACCGTGGTGGACATCAAGGTGTTCACCCGCAAGGGCCAGGAAAAGGACATCCGCACCCAGCAGATCGAGCGCGACCAGATGGCCAAGTGGGAGAAGGATCTCTCCGACGAGGAGCGCATCATCCGCGCCGAGGCCAAGAAGAAGGTCGTTACCCTTCTGAAGGGCAAAGAGCTCGACGAGCCCCTCCTCGCCGACGACAAGGGCAAGGAGCTGCTCCCCAAGGGCAAGAAGCTCACTCAGAACATGCTGGAAGCGGTGCCCTACAAGCGCTTCCGCCAGGTCTCCGTGGCTGCGGGCAAGACCCGTATCAACGCCGAGGTCCTGGACATCCTGGATCGCACCGAGAGCCAGCTGAAGGTCCTGCGCGACATCCTGAACGAGCGCATGGAGCGTCTGCTCAAGGGTGACGAGCTGATGCCTGGCGTGCTCAAGACCGTCAAGTGCTACGTGGCCGTGAAGCGCAAGCTGCAGGTCGGTGACAAGATGGCCGGCCGCCACGGCAACAAGGGCGTGGTCAGCCGCATCCTCCCCATGGAGGACATGCCCTACCTGCCCGACGGCCGTCCCGTGGACATCGTGCTGAACCCCCTCGGCGTGCCTTCCCGTATGAACATCGGGCAGGTGCTTGAGTGCCACCTTGGTTGGGCCGGCAAGACCCTCGGCGTCCACTTCTCCACGCCCGTCTTTGATGGTGCGCGGGAATCCGACATCAAGGGCTACCTGGTGCAGGCCTGGGAGAAGAACGGCCGCAAGGGCCCGGATGTCACCGGCAAGACCATGCTCTTCGACGGCATGACCGGCGAGGCCTTCGAGCAGCCCGTGAACGTGGGCTGCGTCTACATGCTTAAGCTGCACCACCTCGTCGACAACAAAATCCACGCCCGGAGCATTGGGCCCTACAGCCTCATCACCCAGCAGCCTCTGGGTGGCAAGGCGCAGTTCGGTGGCCAGCGCTTCGGTGAGATGGAAGTCTGGGCCCTGGAAGCCTACGGTGCGGCCCACGTGCTGCAGGAACTTCTCACCTACAAGTCCGACGACATGCATGGCCGCACCCAGATCTACCAGGCCATCATCAAGGGCGAGACCATCAAGGATCCCGGCCTCCCCGAGAGCTTCAACGTCGTCAAGAAGGAGCTCAACGCCCTCTGCATCGACGTGGAAATGCTCACCCGCGAGGAACTGGACCCGGATCTGGTCGCTGTGGATCCCACGGCCTTCACCATCGAAGGCTGATCCCAGCACCGTCTCCGTCCTCTGTCTTTCCGTGGTGAATTTTTTGAGAGGCCCCCATGTTTCCTGAGCAACAGAACATCAACGCCTACGAGTGCATCCGGGTGTCCCTGGCCAGCCCGGATCGCATCCGGTCCTGGTCCAAGGGCGAAGTTACCAAGCCCGAGACGATCAACTACCGCAGCCTGAAGCCCGAGCGCGACGGCCTGTTCTGCGCCCGGATCTTCGGACCCGTGAACGACTGGGAGTGCCTCTGCGGCAAGTACAAGCGCCAGAAGTTCAAGGGCGTCACCTGCGACAAGTGCGGCGTGGAAGTCACCAAGAAGTCCGTGCGCCGCGAGCGCATGGGCCACATCCAGCTGGCGAGCCCCGTCAGCCATGTGTGGTTCTTCAAGGGCGTCCCCAGCCGCATCGGCTACCTGCTCGACATCCCCCTCAAGAACCTGGAGCAGGTGCTCTACTTCGAAGCCTTCGCCGTGACCGAGTCCGGCCGCGGGGGCCTGGAGTTCAACGGCGACACCGGCACCTGCTACTGGAAGATCGGCTTGGACGAGCGCGTCCTGCCGGCCAACGGCGGGGGTCTCCTCCTGCACAAGTCCAGCAATGACAAGGGTCTGCTGCCCCGCTTCAAGGTGACCGAGGGCGAGCGCTACATGCTGCTCATGCCCGGTGACGTCATCGCCCAGGACCTCCTGGAGAACCTCAAGAAGACCAATCCGGGCGCCGACTTCCAGGCCCAGATGGGCGCCGAGGCCATCAAGGAGCTCCTCAAGCAGGTGGACACCGGGTCTCTGACCATCGAGCTCCGGGACCTCATGAAGCGGGAGACCAGCACCCAGAAGCGCAGCAAGGTTGCCAAGCGCCTCAAGGTGGCCGAGTCCTTCCAGCGCTCGGGCAACAAGCCCGAGTGGATGATCCTCGATGTGATCCCCGTGCTGCCCCCCGAGCTGCGCCCCTTGGTGCCCCTCGACGGCGGCCGCTTCGCCACCTCCGACCTGAACGACCTGTACCGGCGCGTCATCAACCGGAACAACCGCCTCAAGAAGCTCCTGGAGCTGAAGGCCCCTGACGTCATCGTGCGCAACGAGAAGCGCATGCTGCAGGAAGCCGCCGACGCGCTCTTCGAGAACGGCAAGCGCGGTCGCCTCCTGCGCGGCGTCAGCAACCGCCCCCTCAAGTCCCTCAGCGACGCCCTCAAGGGCAAGCAGGGCCGGTTCCGTCAGAACCTGCTCGGCAAGCGTGTGGACTACTCGGGCCGCTCCGTCATCGTGGTGGGTCCCGACCTCAAGCTGCACCAGTGCGGCCTGCCCAAGAAGATGGCCCTGGAGCTCTTCAAGCCCTTCATCTTCAACCGGCTCGAGCACAAGGGCTATGCCGCCACCATCCGCCAGGCCAAGGAAATGGTCGAGGAGGGCCGCCCCGAAGTGTGGGACGTGCTCGAAGAGGTGATCAAGGACCACCCGGTCCTGCTCAACCGCGCCCCGACCCTCCATCGCCTCGGCATCCAGGCCTTCCAGCCTGTCCTGGTCGAAGGCAAGGCCATTCGCCTGCACCCCCTGGTCTGCACCGCCTTCAACGCTGACTTCGACGGCGACCAGATGGCCGTCCACGTGCCCCTCAGTCCCATGGCCCAGATCGAGGCCAAGGTGCTGATGATGTCCACGCAGAACATCCTCAACCCCGCCAACGGGCGTCCCAACGTGGTGCCCAGCCAGGACATCGTCCTCGGGGCCTACTACCTCACCAAGAAGCGGAAGAACCGCCGCGGTGAGGGCATGGTCTTCGGGAACATCGACACCGTGGTCGCCGCCCATGATGCGGGTGTGGTTGACACCCACTCCATCATTCAGCTGCGCTACACCGGCGAGTGGGTGGACACGGAAGCCTGGCACGCCAAGGATCCCAAGAAGAACTCCGAGCAGGAGGTCTTCGAGGCTCCCGCCGAGACGGTCAACCACCAGATCAAGACCACCACCGTGGGCCGCGTGCTCTTCAACCGCGCCCTGCCTGCGGAGCTGCCCTTCGTCAACGGCCTGCTCAAGAAGGATGGCCTGCTCTCCCTCGTGAACCGCGCCTACAAGATGAACGGTCCTGAAGTCACCATCCGCATGCTGGATGCCATGAAGGACGCAGGCTTCCAGTGGGCCATGAAGGCCGGCGTGTCCGTGGGCATCGACGACCTGGTGGTGCCCGACAGCAAGGCCGAGCTCCTCCGCAAGGCCACCGCTGATGTCCGCGCCATCGAGAAGGAGGCCTTCGAGGGCCGCCTGGATTCCTCCACCCGCTACAACAAGATCCTCCAGGTGTGGGGCGAGACCAGCGACAAGGTCGCCGCCGACATGATGAAGGAGCTCGAGAAGCGCAACGAAGACGGCGCTTTCCTGAACTCCATCTACATCCTCGCGGACTCCGGTGCCCGTGGTTCGAAGACCCAGATCCGTCAGGTTGCCGGCATGCGTGGCCTCATGGCCCGCCCCAGCGGCGACATCATCGAGACCCCGATCACGGCCAACTTCAAGGAAGGCCTCAGCGTCCTCGACTACTTCATCTCGACCCATGGCGCCCGCAAGGGCCTGGCCGACACCGCCCTCAAGACCGCTGACTCCGGCTACCTCACCCGCAAGCTGGTGGACGTTGCCCAGGATGTCATCGTCAACGAGGACGACTGCTCCACCGTCAATGGCATCGAGGTTGAGGCCATCGTCAACAACGACGGCACCATCCGGGCCCGCCTGCGGGACCGCGTCATGGGCCGGGTCTGCCTCGAGGACATCGTCGATCCCTACGATCCCAACAAGATCGTGGCGCCCGCCGGGACCCTGATCTCCGAAGAGCTGGCCTTCAAGGTCGAGACCAGCGGCATCGGCAAGGTCAAGATCCGCTCCACCCTCACCTGTGAGGCCCGCCGCGGCATCTGCGCCAAGTGCTATGGCCTGAACCTGAGCACGGGTCGCCTGGTGGACCTGGGCGAGGCCGTGGGCGTCATCGCCGCCCAGTCCATCGGCGAGCCCGGCACCCAGCTGACCATGCGGACCTTCCACGTGGGCGGCGCGGCCAGCCGCGCTTCCGAGAAGAGCACCCACGAGGCCCAGATCGCTGGCGTCGTGAGGTTCGAAGGCCTGGAGAACACCAAGGACCAGCGCAAGACCGTCGTGAACCGCAAGGGCGAGATCGTGGCCCTTACCCGCAACGGCTATATCCTGGTGACCGACGAAGACGGCAACGAGCGCGAGCGCTACAAGGTCACCTCCGGCGCCGTCCTGAAGGTCAAGGACAAGGAGTCTGTGGAGCCCCGCACCGTGCTGGCCGAGTGGGATCCCTACAATGACGTGCTGCTCACCGAAGCGGGTGGCATTGCGGACTTCAAGGAGTTCGAGCTCAACGTCTCGTACCAGGAAGAGAAGGATCCGATCTCGGGCAACTTCCGCAAGAAGGTCATCGATCCCACCGACGACAAGATCCACCCTCACATCAACGTCAAGGGTGAGAACCACAAGGTCCTCAAGCGGTACAACATCCCCACCGGCGCCTACATCGAGGTGGACGAGGGCCAGGAGCTGGAACCCGGCGATGTCATCGCCAAGACCAGCCGCCAGCAGGCCAAGACCAGCGACATCACGGGCGGCCTGCCGCGCGTTACCGAGCTGTTCGAGGGCCGCAAGCCCAAGGATCCCGCCATCATCAGCGAGGTCACCGGCATCGTGAAGTACGGCAACCGCGTCCGCGGCAGCCAGAAGGTCACTGTTGAGAGCGGCGAGGGCGAGAAGGGCGAGTACCTGATCCCCCGCGGCAAGCACATCCAGGTGCAGGACGGCGATGAGATCCGCGCCGGCGAGAAGCTCACCGAAGGCGCCGTCAGCCCCCATGACCTCCTCAAGGTCCAGGGCGACAAGGATCTCCAGGCCTACCTCGTCAACGAGGTCCAGGAGGTCTACCGCGCCCAGGGTGTGTTCATCAACGACAAGCACATCGAGGTGATCATCCGCCAGATGATGCGCTGGGTCCTCATCACCGACGTGGGCGACACCCCGCTCATCGTCGAGGAGAAGGTCGACAAGCACCGGTTCAAGGAGATCAACGAGCAGGCCCTCAGGGATGGCGGCCAGCCCGCCACCTGTGAGTCCCTCCTGCTGGGCATCACCAAGGCCGCACTCACCTCGGAGAGCTTCATCTCCGCTGCCAGCTTCCAGGAGACCACCCGCGTCCTCACCGAGGCCGCTCTGGAGGGTCGCGTGGACTACCTGCGCGGCCTCAAGGAGAACGTCATCCTGGGTCGCCTGATCCCTGCCGGCACGGGCATGCGCCACTACCGCAACCTGGACATCGAGGAGGGCGAGTACCCCGAGCCCACCCTGAACGAGTTCCAGAGCGAGGAAGACTTCGACGACGAATACGCCCGCATGGCGCAGCACGTCGAGGATCTCCAGGGCATGACCGAGATCGACGCCGAGGACGTGTAGGTTGTCCTGAACCAGACTGAAACGGCCCGCTTCGGCGGGCCGTTTCTTTGCTGTCTGGCGAGGCCCGGTCTCTCCGCCTGGGCTTGTTTATGGCCTGCTGCCGAATGGTACTAGTACCTGATCCTGAGGCCAGCCTTGGCGTTGTCCTGAACCACATAGGCCTCCAGGGACACCCCGGCCAGCAGAAAAGCACGACGCCACTTGGTCGGCAGGGCATTCATCAGGAAGGCGCTCCCGAGGCCCGTGGTCGCGAAATACAGATTCACCTTCCGCATGCTTGGCCTTCCCCCGAGCAGGGGGTTTGCTTCCCGGTACATCCCGGTCTGGGCCGGAACGGTGTTCAGGCAGCTGCCGACCCAGTATTGCTTCACGTCGCTGCAGGTGTACTGGGCCTTGGCGATCTGGCGCGTCTGGATCCAATCGGTCACAAAGGTCACCCAGAAAGCCGTGGCGAGGCCGACATCCAGCTTGGTCCACGCCTTGGGGTCCAGCTGGAGGGCAGGGGGTACCTGATCGCCCAGCGACTGCTTTAGGAGGCCTGCCGGTTCAGCGGGCCCTTCGGCATGCGGCGCAGGCCCCTGTCCTGCAGACACCTGAAGGGAGCCACCGCTGGGCGGGCCGAGGTCCCCGGAGGTATCGCCACCCAGGGCTTCCCCGCTCTCAACCACCAGGGCTGACCCCGGCGAGCTGGGCTCGTCCAGTCGAACCGCTGGGGCCGCCATCGTCGCCGCAGGGAGGGCAGGCAGGGTGGTGGTGGCCAAGCCCAGAGCCAGGGCCAGGGTCACGGAAGAAAGGCATGTGCCCGCTCGGTGGGATGCCGTTCGAGGCTGGGCTGAAAGGCTGGACCCGGAGGCCGTCTGAAACATGGGTTCCCTTTGCTTGAGTCGCTTTGGAAGGGCTGCTGCTGTGGGGTTCAGGACGCAGGCAGGCAAGAGCCCTGGGAGCGCTTGGCTCCTGCGTTCGGGCTGATGTCCAGGCAGGCCACTCCCAGGCCTCCGAGATCAGAGGTTCAGAGCACTTGTTCCTGCGCTTGCTGGGGTTGGCGGGAGGCGAATCTTGTCTTTCTCTAACCTAAGTTCCAGCACAACCCATGTCTATACGCTTGATTCCATAGGCAGTTTTCTACCAGCGACGCCGCAACGCCTTCGGGAAGCGCCGCCCCTTTCCAACAACAAGCCCAGAATCAATGGCTCCGACCCATCGGAACCCGAGGAACCCTGGCCGCTGAGCTGAGATAGCCCAGTGGCAGGGCTCAGACCAGCGTCCGCTCAGGCTTGAATGTGAATTACCATGAACAACGAATCTAGACAGGCATTCGGACCAAGCTGGTCCGGCCACCGGGAGACAGGCATGCGACGGATTTTGATGGCCTTGGGGATGACTGCTGTGATGCTGTCCGCCCAGGCCCCACCCCCCTACACCCGCACCCTCGAGACCTACACCGTGCCGGATGTGGTCCTGGTCAACCAGGACGGGACCAAGGTGAAGCTGAAGGGCCTCCTCGATTCCGGAGAGCCCATCATCCTGGACTTCATCTTTGGGACCTGCACCACCATCTGCCCCGTGCTCTCGGCGGGCTACGCCAACCTGCAGGCCAAGCTGCCCCCGGGTGGTCCCAAGATCCACCTGGTGTCCATCTCCATCGATCCCGAGAACGACACCCCGAAGGTCATGCGGGACTACCTGAAGCGCTACCGGGCCAAGCCGGGCTGGGACTTCCTCACCGGCCGCCGGGAGGACATCGACAAGGCGATGAATGCCTTCAATGCCTACATCCCCAACAAGATGTCCCACTACCCCCTGACCCTGATCCGGGATCCCAAGACCGGGAAGTGGATCCGGATCTTTGGCCTGATGAGCTCCTCCGAGTTCATGGCTGAGTGCAGAAAGGCGGGCCTCCTGTGAGCGGTCGACGCGAACGCAGCCCCTTCCTGAGCCTGCTGGCGCCCCTGCTGGGTATGCTCCTGCTGACCCTGCCGGCCACGGCCCAGGTCAAGCCGCCCGCAGCCGCTGCCGGACCCACGGCCGAGCAGACGCTGGCCCTGGGCGAGCGCATGTACCGCCAGGGGATCCTCCCGTCGGGCGAGCCCATGTCCTCCATCGTCAGCGGGGATGTGCAGGTCGCTGGGACCTCCTTCTCCTGCGTCAGCTGCCACCTGCGCGGCGGCCTTGGCTCCTGGGAAGGGGGCATCGTCACCCTGCCCACCAACGCCGCTCGCCTATCCATTCCCCGCTACTGGAAGTTCCCGAACCTGAGCCTCGAGGAGCGCAAGGAGCTCAAGCTCCAGAACCCGGCGGCCAGGCCTGCCTACACAAACGAAACCTTGGCCCACCTGATCCGCACAGGCCGGGACCCCGGGGGCACCGATATGCACCCGGTCATGCCCCGCTACTACCTGAGCGACCCGGACATGGCCATCCTCCTGAGCTACCTGGGCACGCTCTCCGCCAAACATTCACCGGGGGTTATTGGAGACACCCTCCACTTCGCCACAGTCATCACCCCCGAGGTCAGCGAGGATGACCAGCAGGCGATGCTGGTCCCGATCAAGAACTATGTCCAGCGGCACAACCAGTTCTCCTCGGGGTTCGGGAACCGGATGTACCTGGGGGTGGGCGGCAATGAGATGAGCGGGGCCTACCGCAAGATGGCCCTGTCGGTCTGGCGCCTCCAGGGCGCCCCCGATACCTGGGGCCGTCAGCTAGAGGCCTTCCTCGCCAAGGACCCTGTCTTCGCCATGCTGGGCGGCATCTCTTACGGCGACTGGAAGCCCATCCACGACTTCTGTGAGCGCACCCAGCTGCCCTGCCTCTTCCCCGTCACGGACCTGCCCGTGGTCTCTGACACGGACTGGTACACCCAGTACTTCTCCAAGGGCTATTACCAGGAGGGCCAGGCGGCAGCCCGCTACCTGAATGGCTTGGATGATCCAGCCGCGGCCCGCAAGGTCCTGCAGCTGGTCCAGGACACCCCCCAGGGTCGCGCCCTCGCCCAGGGCTTCCGGGAAGCCTGGGCCGAGCTGGGCCATGCTCCCATCAAGGAGCTATCGCTACCCCAAGAGGGAACGCTGGATGCCAGCGGCCTGGCGGCCATTCTGGACCAGGAGAAGCCCTCCACGGTGCTGCTGTGGACCGGGGACAGCGCCTACCCGGCCCTGGATGCCCTCCTCCGGAAGGGCTCCCTGCTCGTGAACGCCTTCTTGTCTGGCCGCCTGCTGGGGGCCCGGGTCACCAGCCTCCCCGAGCACCTCTGGTCCCGCGTGTGGATCACCTACCCCTACCGGGAACCCCAGCTGGAACCCAAGTTCTCGGCCTATGCCGACACCCTTCTGGCGGGCCTCACCACGCGGCATCCCGAGACCCGGATCTCCACCCGGACCTACGCCATGGTCCAGGTGCTGCGTCAGGCCCTCATGGACATGGACCGGCACTTCTACCAGGACAACCTGCTGGACCGCATCGGCATGCAGCGGGATCAGTTCCTGCCCGACTACCTGCGCCTGAGCTTCGGCCCCGGCCAGCGGTACGCCTCCAAGGGCTGCTACATCATGCAGGTGGGCCTTAGCCCTGCACCGAAGGTGGCCCCTGGTCCTGCCCCGCAGGTTAAACCCGTGCAAGTACCGGTGCTACTCCGCAAGAGCGAGTGGGTCATTCACTAGTTGCAGGGATGGCTTGAACAGGTTGAGGTGCACATGGGTCTGATGCGGACGGGCTGGTCGCGGGTGCTGCTCGGGGCGGCCCTGCTGCTCCTGGCCTTGGTAGGACTTGGCTGCAAGGACATCGTCGAGGCGCCCGCGGCCCTCACCTATGCCACCAACCCCGCCGTCTATACGGCCGGCACGGCGATCACCTCGAATGTCCCCGCCCACACCGGGGGGGACATTGATTCCTATGCCGTCAGCCCAACCCTGCCGACTGGCCTTGCTTTGGCGGCCAAAACCGGCATCATCTCGGGCACCCCCACCACGGCCACGGCCCTGGCCACCTACACCGTCACCGCCACCAACAGTGCCGGCAGCACCACGGCCAGCCTCAGCATCACGGTGGAGGGCCCCCCGCTCAGCATCACCTCCCAGCCGTCCAGCCAGACCATCCTGGTGGGTGCCACAGCCACCTTCACCGTGGTGGCCTCGGGTACCGGCACGCTGACCTACCAGTGGTCCCTGAATGGCACCGCCATCACCGGGGCCACCACCGCCGACCACACCACGCCTGCAGTCGCCCTGGCCGACAGTGGCGGCGTCTATACGGTGACGGTCTCCGACGCCTTTGGTGGCAGCGTTACCAGCACCAGCGCCACCCTCACCGTACGGGCCTCTGTGAGCACCGGGGTCTTCATTTCCACCGGGAGCATGGCCAATGGCCGCAACCTCCACACCGCCACGCTCCTCAACACGGGGAAGGTGCTGGTGGCCGGAGGCTATCTCGCCGGCCCCTTGCAGAGCCTCGAGCTGTTCGATGTGGCCGCCGGGACCTTCTCCTCAGCCGGAAATCTGGTGACAGCCCGCTATGGCCACACCGCCACCCTCCTGCCCAGCGGCAAGGTGCTTCTCGCGGGGGGGTATACCTTCGGGGCCCCCACCACCACTGCTGAACTCTATGACCCCGTGGCGGGCACCCTGACCTCCGCCGGCACCCTTACCAAGGCCCGGGCCCACCACACCGCCACCCTGCTGGTGAACGGTACGGTCCTGATCGTGGCGGGCCGGGACTCCTTGGCCATTCATCAGACAGCCGAAATCTACGACCCGGTGGCCGGCACCTTCACGGCCACCACCGGCGCTCCCCTCGCCTTCCGCTTCAGCCACACCGCCAGCCGCCTGGCCAATGGCAAGGTGCTCCTTGCGGGGGGCTACGGGGCCAATACCCTGGCCTCCGCCGAACTCTACGATCCAGCCACGGGCACCTTCGCCGCCACGGGCTCCATGACTGTTGGGCGCTACTGGCATAGCGCCGTGGTCCTGGGTACCGGCAAGGTGCTGGTGGCTGGAGGCACCAGCAGCCTCTCGGCGGAGCTCTACGATCCCACCGCGGGCACCTTCACCACCACCGGCAGCCTGTCCGGCGCCCGCTTCAGCCACACGGCCACCCTGCTGGCCGATGGCTCCGTTCTCCTGGCGGGCGGGAAGTCCTCGGACCCCAATGCCAGCGGGGCCCTGCTGGCCACGGCCGAGACCTTCAACCCGACCACCGGGCTGTTTACCTCCGCAGGCAGCCTGGTGCAGGGGCGCTACTACCATACGGCCACCCTGGTGAGCGGCAAGGTCCTGCTGGCCGGCGGCATTGGGACCTCCTACACCTCGGCCGAGCTCTACTTCTAGTGCACCTCGCCTGAAATACCTGGATCAAGCTGTTGCCGGCGAGGTGCACTTCCATCGGGGCAAAGCCCCTCTGGCGCCCCTGCGCGCAGACGCGCTGGGGCTGTCACCCCGCCGGGGGCACTGCCGTGCCCCCAGACCCCCGCCAAGTGGTGCCCAGGGGCCGGTCGGATGCTCCGGCTATTTCGCGCGGGCACCACTAGCGCACCGTTCCGGCGACCAGGGCCTCCCCTCGGGAGGCCCGTTGCGGCGTGTTCGGTGCAGCCAGTGCCGATTGTTGTTGGGCGGTCACCCCTGAATCCTGGG